>JGI24159J19872_10001974_pt1 | contig 23739 bp, 16 predicted proteins | sample Ectturendosymbi4_FD_19872 | JGI IMG/M metagenome (IMG submission 19872) | reverse complement strand
GTAAGAAGTAAAAACTTTGTAATGTTTCTTATCTTGCAGGGCAAGAGAAGTTTCCAACCTTATGCGAAAAAAATAGTGTGAACACTCGCCTGTTCCAACAAATAAAAATTCAACATCAAGGTACATGAAGCAAGCCATACAGTGCATGGAGAAAAACACTTGACCCTTTCTGCAAACGCAAAGCTGTTCAGCATCCAGATGGCAGACTCAAGTCTTTGAAGAAAACTAAACACAAAAAAATAATAATAAATAAATAAATTTAAAAAAGTCTTTGAATAAAACTACATCTGTTTTTGAACAAAAGAGCATAGGACAATGCAGAGGGTTTTCAAGTTGGGTTAAAAACGGCTTACTTTAAAATTTGTCATATTCCCGGTATGTTACGCCGGCTGTGAAAAGGTCAGCACTTCAGTATTTGTAAAAAGTCACCTCCATTATTTCGGTTTTTTGTTGTTTCAGTCCGCAACTTTCCCTGCCTTGTCTACACAGACTTTTCTTGTGCTCTCCAAAACACATTTTTGCCTGAAAAATTGACAAATGGTGCCTTCATTTGTCTGATTTTGACAAATGTCTTAGTGCTAGGGGGTTTGCTTCCCTCCCAGACCCCAGTCTCGTACGTTTTGGTGAGAAAGTATCAACAGGCCATGGTTTAAAGGTGTGCTGTGTAAGACAATGTCATTTAACTGCAACTAACGCTTCTGTGACTACTATTTCAAAAACAAACCCCTAAATCAGTGGTTCCCAACCGGGGTACCGCGGCACCCTAGGGTGCCATTTACAATACAAAGGGGTGCCGCGAGAAAAAACGTTTTTCAATATACCAGTAAAAACACATTTTCAAAATGCCATGAATCTTAAAGCAAATTGCTCTGGATTCGCCACTGGGTGCCGTAATTTTATTTTTTTCCTGTAGGGTGCCGCAAACCTAGAAAGGTTGGGAAACACTGCCCTAAATTAAAAATTCTGAAATGTGACGCGACACTTCCAGCAAGTTTAAAGTTGTGGCATGAACCCTAATTTTGGAGCACTCAATTTGAGACTTCAAGCACTTAATTGTTCTGCTTTGCAAACGTTGCTCATACCTGAATAACAATACAGGGGCAAAATAAAAAATTTAGAAAGCAACTTGCTCAAATTTGCTCCTTGGGTTGCCTTTCTCGGGCCTTGTGGATGACGTATCGGCTGACATTCAAGTATTCTGATGTTTACGCCACTGCCAATGTCACAGAAACGAATGCTTGACTGGCGTTCGCCGATTCATTAGCATTGTAGCAAAATAGACTCAAACAGCTGGACGCTGCACAAACGCTGTGTTGAAATGTTCACGAGCAAAACATTGGCAACTAAAGCAAAAAAGGGACATCATTTTTTTTCTTTGTAAAAAAAATTTAATCTAATAGCAATGTCCTCAAATCGTGATATTGTGGTAGGGTTTAAAAAGCCTGTAAGACACTGAATAAATGCTGCAGCTTTGAAGCCAGACTTGCCGTATGAGAGTGAAGGAGGCCAAACAAATCAGGAAAAAGTTTCAATAGAATTCATGTTCTCACGTTTCTCATTTGTTTGTTCAACAAAGTTGCAAGCTCATAGTCGAGTTTTAAGGTTTAGAGGTGCAAAATTCATTTTTAGGAGAGCAAAGGTTTTGTTTTTATTTTAAAACAAACATTTTGAGTAAGCACAAAATTTGGGGGTAACCGTCTTCGAATACCACTCCGTGGCTACCGGCCTGCACTGTTGTAGACATAAGCGCATACAATACAATTACAATACAGTTGTCTGATTTTATCAACCTGCGTTCTGCAGAGTGTGTGTGTTCATACTATACGTGTGTTCATGCGTTCTGCAGAGTGTGTGTGTTCATACTACAGAGTGTGTGTGTTCATACTATACTATGGACTACAATACAATTACAATACAATTGTCTGATTTTATCAACCTGCGTTCTGCAGAGTGTGTGTGTTCATACTATGGACTTCGTGTCTGCTCACAAACAAATAAATTAAAATTAAAATAGTTTTGACAGCCTCAAAAGTCTCTGGAACAGAATGATGAAAATTTGCTATTTGCAGTTTGTCAGCGCTCAAACATCTGAAAATCTCAGTTCTTCGAAAAACCCACGAGGCAGATTACACCTACCGCACGTGCGTCATGTCATCGCCAGTTGTCACCACGCGTTCGTTTTGTGATCATCACGCGGCAGATAAGACATTTCCGGACAATTTGCCAAGACTCGCCTGCGCCTCGTAAAAAGATTAGTCGCACAGCGAATGCAGCGTGCTAATATTTCTCGTTGAAAGCTTGTTACATAGGCGTAGCGGAAAGCAATTGTGGATTGACCCAAAGAAGCAATTGTGACGTGACTTCGAAGTCAAAAAATCTCAGACGCACTCTCCTGCTTATAAATTATCTTCATTCAGCAGGGAAAATAACGGACTGGATCTTTCCAGTATTTTTCACAAACATATTGTTAAATTCGGCGCTGGCTGTACTTTGCAACGCACAGAAATGTTTTAAGAACTTTCAAATTGTGCATGAAATGTCCCAAAACTTCGGAATTTTCCAATTGGTCTGTTTACAAACTACTCTTTTTCGAACATCGCATCTTCCTGACCTGCGAATATAATTAAACCTAAACTAGTTGACATTGAGAGCGGATTTCGTCCAGGACGTAGCACTACAAACAAAATTTTCACTCTCCAGCAAATGTTTGAGAAATTTTGAGAGCATGGCAAAGATGTCTACGTTTGATTTGTCTACCTCGATAAAGCATACGACCTCATCCCTCGAAAAAAGCTGTGGGGAGTGTTGAAGGAGTACGGTGTTGACGACCGCTAGATACTGGCCATCAAGTCACGGTGCTCCTGCTCATAAGTTTGTGTCCGTGTCGGCGGCGTTAAATCACAACCCTTCATCGTGGGTGTTGGACTCTGAAAAGGTTTGTGCTTTCACCACTCCTCTTCGCAGTCTGTATGAATTGAATAGACAGTCACAGCCGAGTTGACGAGGGTGTCAACAATGGAATCTGCAGGATCATCACTTTTCTTCGACGATTTAGAACTGCTTGCATCTTCTGAACATGGTCATCAGCGTGCACGTGATCGGTTTTCATCTGCGTGCAATCAAGCTGCAACGAAATTTAGCCCTAAAAAGACCTGGGTGTTATGTCTTTCCAGAAACTCATGCCAGTGATTGCTAAAAGTAAAAAGTAATAGACTGCAACAGCTCACGAAGTTCAAATTTCTCAGGATGGCGTTCAAGAAGATTAGTACACGTATTGGTAAAGCAAACAGAGTATTAAGTGAGCTTTGTTGTTCCATGTTCACAAAATGGGTACATTTAATCACCGCAAAGCTGTTGGTTTTCAAATTGGTCTATGCTCCAATCTTCACCTGTGCTCATGAATCTTGTTTATTGACTGGAAGACTGCTATCTCAAGTACAAGCAGCAGAGATGACATTTTTGCGAAGATCTCACTGCGTGACACGTCGTGACAAAGTGCGGAGCAGTGAAACTCGTAAAACCTTGAATGTCGACCCAATTTTCCGAATCCAAAGATCCCAGCTACAATGGTGTGACCAAGTGACCAGAATACCCAAGAAAGATTGGCAATGCGAGTCATGCTGGCTACACCCACCCCACAGCAAACGGCCCAGATGTCGACAAATGACGAGGTGGTGTGATTGTGTCTCAGACTTTGCTTGGTCCTGTTTTGGTGTGGAAGGAGCAGAGCTATCAGAGACTGCTGCAAATATGAGGTATTTCGAACCTCTTGGGGCTGCTTCCCCGCGGCCACCCTCCCAGAGGAAAAGCAAATGTGAAATGAATGAATCAATAAATCAAACATATCTGTTGCTGACAATTTTTACGCTTGGTTTTACCATCGTCACGTTGCAGTCACACTTTTAGCGTCAGAAAAACTAGTCATTTTGAACTGTTTGCCTTATTTTAGAGCTGGTTCATTCTCTGATTGATAATATTAATTAATTAACTGAGAACAACCAGAAATCTCTCAGAAAATAAAGCTGGGTAGTTTTTAAAAACCATCATTATTAATGATGCGCTTATCTGTCTCTGTAAGTTTTGTCCTTGTTTTTAGTCAAATGCATACTCTACTAGATGTCGCTGCAGTGCTACACACTAGCAAACAAGTGCAGAGTGCAGCTTGGTGCGTCTGCAAACAAAGTACTGGAAATTCCGCTTTATGAAAAAAGTATATTTTATTCAAAACACTGGCCTTCAATGATTGGACATCCTAAATACTGACTTCAGTTAACCGCACTCCCCACGAAGAAAAGCAGTATGGCTAAGCAGAGCCGTTCATCCATTTCCGTTGTTTTGCTGTAAAAACCAAATTACCATTTACAATGCGTATGACGATAGTCGCAAGCAAGTGCTCAGGGGCAAGTTTCGAAAAGAAAACTGCCGAACCTAAGACTCATTTCAACTATATGGCTCGATAACTTTGAGCTCATATAATTTGGTGTCTTGCACATAGAGCGCAGGGTAATCCAATTGGTAATGTTTGCACCCTTTTATTAGTGAAACAAAAAAATAGCAGGGAAGGTGTATTTCGCTGCTGATTCCTGTTAAAGCTTTTTTAATAATCAGTTGATTGCGTGAAAAAACTCGATTTTTGCTGAGGTAACGAAAATCAGCTTTTAGGACAATATCCCCTGTGAGTTTATGTTTCAACTATGTCCAAGCCGCAGAAACTTTTGAAGAACACTTACTAAACAAATTTTAGGTTTTTACCTTTATTAAAACAGGATAAATCTGAAATTTCAAACGTCCATACAGGAAAAATGAGAGGTTGGTGAAATAAGCAAAAATTAAAGAGAAATGCTAAACACTTGGCCATGCTAAACACTGACTTCAGTTAATCGCACTTCCCATGCAGAAAAGCAGTATGGCTATGCAGAGCCATTTTCCCATTTCCGATACTTTGCTGTAAAAAACAACTTACCATCTACAATGCGTATGCCGATAGTCGTAAGCAACTGCTCAGGAACAAGTTTCGAAAAGAAAACTGCCGAACCTAAACAGTTGAAAACACTTGGGTCACAAGCGTGAAGACTGCCAATTCGGATGCTTAAAATTAAAACATCATACTGATATGTTATAACAAGTTTGTAAATGATTTGTTACGCTTTATACATTCTACAAGTTTTGCCTCTTTTTTAAGACTACAAAAAGGATTTTTATCACCTTGAGCAAGCGCTGGAAAGACCACTGTAGTATACACATCTCTATCTGCCGCCTCTGAAAGCCACCTTGCGGTGAATCGCCCACGAGGCAACCACACAGTAATTTTTGAAGCCTTCTTTGATAAGGCTCCTTGGTGACTAAATAAAACATAAATGTTAGTCAGACAATCAGATAGATTCACCACATGCTTCACCATAGTAAGCAGCTAGTCAATTGCAGTTAAAATGCACCTTTACCCACTTTTTATTTTCTGCAGTGTTTCCGAAACATTGATTTCTCTTTTCAACGAAATTCCTAGGAACTATTCTCACACCAAACTTCAGCAGTTACTGACGTTTAGACAGCTACAGAAACACGCCGAACTTCTGCAACAGTCAGAGCAATTTGATGCATTTAATCCAATCGTTATCAAACTGTGGAAACAGTCGTTGATGGACAAAAACAAAAGGCTTATATCTTGACCAAGAAAAGCTCACGTGCGATTATGCGCCTTGCACCTGGAAGAGCTTCTACTAAAAGTTTTCAAGAAAATTGCTGTTTGGGTACATTATAGTAGAAACAGCCAAATTCTGCAAAAACGTCAGATGTTGTTCACCGCGTTATGATGCACAGATGAGGAGGTCACAAGACCAGGGAGAGGTAAGGGTATCATCTCCTGTTTACACTTAGGGGAGCCGAGTGTAAGTTACCCTTTGTAAACAGCAACCGGGGTAACAGGGTCACAACCAGATGGCATTTTCGGGGGGCCAAAGCGATTATAGTTTGTTGTACCTACCAACTAAACATGTTTTTGAAAATTTCAGGGAGAGCAATTCCCCGGCTGCCCCCTGGTTACGCGCCTATACCAGGCAACCTCACAGTTTCTCTTATGTAACGTTTAAGAACCGTTGCACATATTTTTAACAGCTCGAAGCTTTAGCAGAGCTAATAATAAAAAATAACGATCATTCCCAATATGTATGCTTTTCTGTATTCTAAACTTATTAATGGTCAACAGTTGCGGGATTGAAAGCATTGTGTAACAACGTCACGCTTTCAAGTAAACCAATCAATGAACAGTATAACTCAAAAATTTACTGGCATTTCGTAGTGGTTTTACTCATTACAATTGATCCCGCAAAACGTTACAGATGCCCTCTACTCTCCCTTTGCTCCGACGTCTGTGCACTGGTAATCACTACCACATCGCATCTGAAAGGCCAACTGGGAGAATAACGTTTGGAAAACGAAGTCCACATTTCACATTACGTGAAAAAGTACTCCTGAGAAGATCGTTAAATTTCCTGGCATCACATTATCACACACAGCATAACGTAATCCAGTAACGGGCAAACTTACTGCCATTGCGGGTAACTGTTATGGGCCGTGACCATACCTCTCTCGCGCTGCACGTGCGCCCGACTTCCTTGACCTTTTATCGTGTTTGGGAAATAAGAACTACCAAAAACGTCATTGCCTAACTTCCCAGTGAATTCACCCGCACTGCGAATTTCTTGCTCCATTTTTCGATTTTTTCTGTTGCGTACGAGGGGCGCCATTGGGGAACTTACGATTGCAATTACTTTTGACTTCAGGGGATACTATCGCCCGTTGGCAATAATTTGCACGCCTTCCAGCTTGTGGGAGACTACAGGATTTGCAAGGTGTAGGAAGGTGTTATACTGTCTTGTTGGTGGATGGGAAGTTGCGAATCTTGCCGCTGTTCTCTGCCCTACAGTTATTACGTGGCAGCAGAAGTAAAGGGCAATGGGTTAGCAAAGAAAAAACTGGGGAAACGACGCGTGAGGTTGTGCGTGGTGCGTTCAAGACGATGCTAAGGGTGTTGTGGTACAAATAAACGGATTATGGAGAAAAACTTGACTTTTTATGCGAAAAGTACTGCACAACGTGCGTGATGGCATTTGATCGAAACAGGTCGAAAAGTGGAATCACGACGCTTTAAAACGATCGCTTGAAATTAAGCTGCGGACTGGTTTTGGAAAGACCTTCAAGAGACACTGCTAACTGTGCGTAATTGCTTAGTCCCTTAACGGCGCTATATCAGGAATGAACATATTCATGCCAGTCGGTTCTCTGGCACCAGCTTAACTAGAAAGAAACCTAGCTTGTGGCTGAATAAAAGTAATTGAAGTTTTTATTGGCAAAAATCAGGCCAGGTAGCGTTGAATAAAACGCTGGTGGCAGTAAAACCTTCTACAAATATTTCCGAACGATTGAAAAAAGTATCATCTCTTATAACGAATTTATCCGTGTTACAAAGTTTTTGTCGGATTTTGTTGCAAGGTTAGTGCAGCCGTTGGCTTCGCATGCGATAAATTACCCATCACTAGTGTAGGCGTAAAGAAAAAATATATTCCCAGAGTTAAAAACGCTTAAAGTTTGGTTAGAGTAAATGAAGGTGAAACTTCATTGTTGCATTTATTAAATATGTCGCTTCATCCTTTTTACCTCTATTCGATGTGTTTGTTTGCAACAATTTAACGTGGACAAGGTAATTTAAAATTTTAAATCGCATCAAAGCACATTTACGTCTCAGAATTGTAAGATGTTTTGGAGTGGCTTCTTCAAAAAGTGACTTCTCTGCGAGCTTATTTATCGTGAGAGATTTTGCATCAGATAAAGAAGCTGCATGACAAACCCATATTTCTCATAATCATAAACATGAAATTCACAGAAGTGAAAATTATCTAAGCTATCGTGAAACCAAAAATAGTTGACTTTTATAAAGTCGCAAAAATGAGTTAACCACTGTTTATTCAATTTTTGCATGAAATGAAAAACCAAAAACGCGAAATGAAACAGCGAAGAAAAACTTTCAAATTTGGTAAAGAGCATTTCACGCCCGTTTTCTTGTTTTTTTTATAATATAAAGAAACAAATGATTCTCAATACTTTAGTCAGGGATGTTATCAGAAAACAATGTATGGTATGATGATCACAAAACAAGTGCGCGACCGCCACGAGTGCTGACAAACAAAAGGGGAATGCTACACAAGTGTTTGGTGAAAATTGTCTTTCAGTGCTTCAGCGCTCACGAACTGCAACTATATAGCAAATTCGCATACATTTGCTTTCCTGACTCTGTAGGTAATTCAAACTCTTGTGTACACCTTTGGATAACACAACGTTGAACGAAATAGGAGAAAACATTTGCAAGCTTATTCTGACAAAGCATTTTTTCGATTAACCTCCCAATCAAACGATAAGTTTGGTTTCGCCGACGCAGCATGAGACCGTAGTCTCACAGAAGTCAGAAAGAAATGAGTAAAAATCTTCGAGTTTCGTAACTTCCTTCGTTTGCTGTGTCATCTGTGAATTTTCATGCTGTAGTTGCAAATGTTGATAGTTCAAAAAATGTAGGCTCTGCCCCACCCATAATGAACGCATTTTTATCATAATCTAACAATTATTTCCAAAAACCGACTGTATAACTGAGACTGTTTAACAATTTCTACCTGTTTCGGTGTGATTTACGCCCCTTCACAGTCTTCATTCTAGTTACAAAATTAAAAATCAGACTTCAGCACACCGAAGTCTTCCCAGCTTTTTCATCCGGCAAGAGATGAACAGGTAAGTTTTTCAGGTAGGCCCAAGTTTTTTTCCACTACTGTAATTTTGTAAGAATAATGAACAGCATGCATATTTCTCAAGAGCCTTGTGAATTACAAAATATTTTCCTTAAACGAAATCGCTTATTGCCCCTCTCGTGCAGTCAGAGCGACCGATCCCGAACCCTGGTTTCTAAAGGCTATTTCAAGCGGATATCAATAGAAACTGTAGGTTTTTCCCAATGTGCCGAAGTGCAGAAATACAATAGATGTCATGGTTTTCCAGATTATTGGCAAAACTGCAGCACTTTCAGCAACCAAAGCTAAATGCAAAAAAGTCGTAACAACAATGCTAATATATTGCTTTTTCAATAAAGACGCAGGTTTTCATTGGTTTTGCATCTGAAACCCAACAATAGGTGATTTAAGGCCAATGTGTTGACGAGATAATGACGCCAGGNATTTATGAACGGTCTCTGCTGTAAAAGCGACCTAACAGTTGTTAACCCGGATCGCGGCAACTTAAGAACAGCCGCCAAACTAGACTAACACTTGCTCATAGACAACGAACTATATATTAGCTGATGGCTAAAAAAAGAAAATCAGAAAGGTCTAAACCTGTAGTTTGGGTAAACTCGCTTTGTATAGTTCATTTTTTGCATTGACTACTCACAACTGGATTGATTCAGTTCAATGAGCGTTGATTTTTTTTGAGAAAGTATTAGTAACTCTAGTGCAGGGTCTCAAAACGTGGCCCGCGAGGACATTTTGTGCGGCCCGCGGTGCTTTTCGGGAATTTTCAAATAAATTGAAGTTATTCAGTTTATTAACCGATGTTTGAAAGTTCTCGGTCAGCGAGCCAACTCTTTCCTTTTCAGCCAAACGTGGAGAATCATTTGCTTAGAACTCATGATACCTTTCTTAGCAAGTAAGATGTAAAAGTTGCTTCTAGTACGGTTCAAGTGCCGCCATCGTTGCATCAGCGTCATAATGCGGCCCTCGGGTTACTTTATAAGTCCTCATTTGGCCCTGTGAGCAATTTGAGTTTGAGACTCTGCTCTAGTGAGACTACAAATGCCAGTGGTTGCCTGACCTGTAATTCTGCTGAAGTGCCCAGCAACCATGACCCTCCTGAAAAAACAAACTGTTTCACCTTAAAGCAATCTGAATTATTTGTAACTGCTTCACAAATGCATGCATGTAGGCTTGTAGATATATTTAGCTATATATACAAAGCTAGCTGGCCTGTAGACTTCAGCGGTAACGTTGATAATAACGTGAGCGGATACTAGAAAAATATGAGAGGCCATGCCAGCCACATAAACGTAGGAAGCAGTGCCAAAGTTTTTTTTTTGATCAGTTGTATCTACGAGTTTTTTATGGGCATCACAAAATTTGCAAAGACAAATTAAATGCATCAGCTATTTTAAAATATTATGAAAACTGACGCTAATTTTGCTGCACAAAAATGCTGATCGTTTTTTTAATATGTTTGATTTTTTCTATTGCAGTTGCAACCATCTTGTTTTAATTTGTGACTGGATGCTGCACAAGAATGCACGTATGTCAAGAGAAAGTGATAGGCGTGGCAAAGAAAACTAGTGTCATTGTTATCAGATTTGTAAGATCGCTGGAAACCCAGGTAATAGAAAGACATGACGTGAAGGAATGAGTGTTAGCACGTTGTTTAGTTTGCCGCGTTTCTAGACTCAAGAAACTCTGAGTGCTCGAGGCTAAGAAAGACCTTTTAAATGCTAAACTTTCGTTTGGATAGCTATATTAACTGTCAAAACGCATACAAAATCTGTTAATTTCCGGCAGGCGAGTCTTGTTCTCTGAGTAATAATACCGGCGTTGAGCTATGACCATTGACACATTTGACATTAAAACCGTTAAAGATATTCAGGAACACACAATCTGGTATTAAACGACTGCGTATAAGTCTATCGAAGCTTGCATTGCATCTACAAGAATGAAAATTTTCATCGGTATGTGGTTACCCATTTGGTCTGGACACCCGATGCCTTAATTCAAAGCAATTCGTAAGCGTTTGCCCAGCAGTATACATCTTCACAAAACCTTCACAAAAGTTTATTTACAGCTGCTGCTTCGTGATACATCGCCACCGATGTGATCTCGATGCACCACTGTGGCTCCTCAAGGTAAAAATTACGAAATTTTGTTGTTGCGTACTTGCATTATTAAGGATGATTTATCACGTCCTCACGTCATTTACAGACTGCGTCGTTACGTCCAAAACGCAGGATTACGCCTTCCGCCTGTTTGGTCATGGCCCGCACAACTTTGTTCCTTGAAAACAGTGAACTTCCACCGGGAGATTCTTTGACGATAAATGAGTGAAAGGTTCGCATATGAGAGCCTTGTATTTATTTTGCTGGTCTGTTATACGCCGATACTTGTTCTGGCAGTCCACATTGATGAAATGTTTACGAACTGTGGTTCTCAATGGCCAAATCCTCGTATATTTCGTGTAAGCTCAAAACGCGTACAGATGTCTAGTTTTTCTGATTTTGCGAGAATAATAAAATACAACGTCCAGATAATTCACAGTTTCCGATAGAGATGTTGTTTGGACTTACATTGCACAAGCCAAGGTACAACCCGAAACCGTAGAAATTGCAACTTTTTTAAAACTCTTCATGCATAACCAAGCGTAATGTGAGAAAAAGTTTGCAGCATTTGTCACTTCTAGTCAATGTTAGATCTGCAAATACGTTTTGCGATTACGTAAAGCTTTTGCAATGGTATTTGCAAAAACCTTTTTGCATGAAGAGTTAAAAAAATGCGGTGTTTGAAAAATGAGATAAGTTCTGTTTTTTCTCGGTTTTTGATCACAGTAATGGTAAAGGTTTTAAATTAATCACGAAATTTCCAGAGGTTTACAACCTGGCGGCGCTACCACTCCCATTCTTATCAAACATTGAAATATAATTTAAGGATTATACTACAGCACCGGCTGTTTCTCCGGAAAAGTGCTACAGCCTGGTTTATTACATGAAGAGCAAACGCTCATTATTCAATTTAAACGAACTCACATAAGTGTTCACCCGACTTCGGCTGTTTTCAGTTTCTTAGAACTGCTGCCGCAGCCTCGAACAAAGCATGCAGCGCGCTTGAAGTGCGTTTTCACTTTCCCGGTACAGCGGCGGCATTCCGTCTCGACTGGTCACGTACGCCGAAGACATGAACTTGAACACCAATAATGTCGAGAGCAAAGTAGAAAGCACACTTAATCCTTTAGTCACAGTTTTTCTCACAAGGCACCGTCTGTCGCGATATTTAATACCGTTGGTGATTTAGCATTCCAAAAAGCGAATGCCACCATATGACCTCTGCTCGTCAGATGCCAACGTTGTTCTGTCAGGAAAATGCTGAGAAGCGCACTAGTATCATTCAATCAATCAATCAATCAATCTAGTAATTTGCCAAAAATAAAATTTTTAACTTGGCGTATAAGCAAAATGCTTCACATGGATCAAAGCGCTCTTGGTGATTGAATGCTTCTTAAGGTAATTTGAATGCTTCCTACAGGTAACAGGTTATAACCTATAAATATTATTTTTGACTGTCTTTACAAACTAAAGCAAAACCACGACGTCCCGTCAATCACACCACTAGTAAAATCGTAGGCATGCGGTAAAGCAGAAAAGATTAGTAGTTTATTACTCATGCTGAGTGGCTGTTGTTTGCGTGCTGTCACAAGCATACGAAACTGTAACCTTTACACGAAAAGGCTCACTGTTTGTAGCGCCTGTATCCTACGGGATTTATAGTAAAATGACGTGTAAGGCAAGAAGTGTAAATTATTTTCAGCTTCGTCTTAAGTACCAATAAAAAGTTTAAAACTTAGTGATTTGTTTTCTCGACAAGCAATCGAAGTAAATTTGGGGAGTTAGTCAACCTAAAATAATTTAGTGACATGAGGAACAATTTTGGCGTAATTGGTTTCATTATTCTCTGCAAATATAACAAAAAACTACTTTACCCACAGACAAATTTCACAAAAGTTGCTTTTGACCGAAAGTTTTTTAGATCAAATGTAATATCGTCATTCTTCCCCTATCCGAGTTGGTTGCACCAGCAAAGCAAGTAAACAAACGATCTGCAGTTGCAAAAACGTCATATCGTCAGTCTTTCCCACAATAAACACCGGAGTTTTTGACGGACTGTTCAATGTTTTTTTTGACGGACTGTTAAATTTTTTTTTTGACGGACTGTTCAATTTTTTTTTTTTGACGGACTGTTCATTTTTTTTTTGACGGACTGTCCAATTTGTTTTTTGACGGACTGTTCAATTTTTTTTTTTTGACGGACTGTTCAATTTTTCAGCAAATTCACATGTATTCAAAAATTAAACCTAATTCATACTACATGGACAGGAATATTATCAGGTGTTTGCTCAATGGTCGTGCAATCATCGTTTCTCAGTAAAAAACTTAACAATTAAAAAATATGTAGGTTACCACTACAAATTGAGACAAAACTGCTAACAATTGTATTGTATCAAATATTTGCTAAAATTTAAAAACTGTGTTGGCTGATTGACTTCATTGAGTTGTTGACGGCAATGGAACGCAAGATTCTACAAAAAGCTTTTCAAGCAGTATCGCAGATATAAAAATTACACTCAATGCATTTTACAGAAGCACACCAGAAACTTGTAGATTCATGACCGCACCTTCATTTCGCGTAGAAGAGTTTAGACGCGAATAAATAATCACTGGTTTGAAAACCTGAAAATAATCGTAATTCAAAAGCGAAAGATTCGCATCAGTAGTTCAGGTCTCTCATAAAACAACGTCTCGTTTTCATTCCAATTTCAATTCCAGCTGAGTGTTTCGCTTGTCCGGTCTCAATCATTTGACTTAATGTAGACTACCATTTCGTTTGAGGTTTTTAAAAACTTTTTCGCGTATTTACCATCAATAGAAAGATTATGAGACAACTCTTGACATCCCCCTCGGTGCTTGCAAAGCCATTTTGGTGAAAGTAAAACTTTTCTGTTGTCAAGATCCATCTGCGTATTGGTGAACGCAACAGCAGTTCAGACCTTAGGCGCAAAGCTCGAAAACAGTAAAATCACTTTTAGCTCCAGGCAACTTAAAAAGATTTTTCGGTAAAGGTACTTTGATAAGACGCACGCGATACAGCCGTTGTGCAGCATAGCCGGACAATTTCTCAGGCGACTTTGCACTTTTTCACAATTTCAAACGAAATAACATTGACAGACACATGATAATTTGAAACGGAGTATGAGTGAAATCAGGCTTCATGAGCTCAACCCTTTTTCCATTCACAATTCACTGACGATCAAGCTTGTTTGGTTTCGAGGTTTGTTTTTGTAAGCAAGAATCATCAGCTGCATAGCTTCTCGCGTTTTTGAGTTCATGGACTAAATTTTGAATAAAACAACAAAGTTTTAGATGACAAGAAAAATCCACCAAATTTGCAGTTTGATGTTGTTCATTGTTTTGCATCGAAAATTTGTCGGTGTATTTTATTTCTTTTATTGGCAACTGATTGCTAGCTGCGGAAGATCTACTGAAAAAACACAACGAACACGATCTGCCCATAAAAAGGATGCAGACCAACGCTAAAGACAAAGAAAGCAACGTGAAAAGACTGCTTTGTATTTTGAAATAAGATTTTTAGGGTAGAATTAGTTTGAGACAAAAGTTTGTTGGGGTAGAAATTTTTTGATCAAAGCAGATCCGTCGTCAGGGGAAGATCGATTGAGCCGAACACCCTGTTTACAATTGGCACATCACAGCTGCAACTGAGTGATGACCTTGATTAGTCTTTCACTTAATGTGGCCTCACTCTTTATGTTGGCTCTTGCCGGAATGATCTCAACCAAATCTGATCACTGCCATGGTTAAAAGAAAACCTTTGTTTGTCAGTTGAACATGTCCAAGAGGATGCATAGTTCTATGAAAGGAACCAGCATAAAAATCAACAGTTCCAGATACATTACGAGGTAAAATAAGTACGTTGGCGCTTTAAAAATCGATTCGATGCGTGTATCACGTGCAACTACAAAATAATATCTGGGAAACAGGATCAAAGATCCTTAACAGCGTCGAATATCATTTTTTCCCAACACTTTATGTCGTTCTTCAAACTTATGCCACCATTAAATTGGAAGCTAGTCTACAACACGAAGCAGGAGGTTCGGTTGTGAAAAAAACTGTTATTTACTGATCTTACACGCTTAAAATCTGTCTTTGAGTCAGCCTCTAATTACGAAAGTACTATAACACAAAAACTATACTTAATACTGTTTGTTTGTGTGCAAAAGTAAAAGGATGACGCAACAATTGAGCCTAACAGCCTTCTTAGCGCTGGGAGCAGCAAATAGTTGCTCAGGGTGCCGTCCATACAGAACTTAAAGTAAGCATCACATTTTACTGATGCTTCGGTAATAACCTGAAAAACTTGAGAGTAAGTATCAGTAAATACCTGAAGGACTCTTTGCTGCTCCTAGTGCTAAGCACGCTGCTATGTGCATATGTTGCGTCATCCTTTAGGTGTTACACACTTACTAATAAAAAATGATTCCAATGAAATTTCTCAAAGCCCCACGTCTTGCGTTTCTTGGAAGCAGTTTAGTTTTAAGTTCATTATCGCCCTTGAGGATAAGTATGGCAAGGCAGTTTAGTGGTGCCAAGAAACATATTTGTTCAGTGCAAACAATGGAAGTTGCTCATTCCACATTTAGAGTTCGATTTTGCTCTCAGGAATCAAACTCTTGCGAACTGCGCTGATTCTACCATTTTTAGACGGCATTGCTTATTTAAGATGGTTCAAAAGATAAAAAAAAAATGATTGGTATTGGTTCGACTTTTTCACTTGTTGTTGTCGCATCTTGAAATACTGCTTTCAAAATACTGTTTTTCGTATTTAAAAATTAGACTTGATTATTTAACATCAACGGCAAATCTTCCGAGCCTTGCTTACTGCGAGCAGCACACAAGAATCATTGCAGGCATATACAATTTTAAGGTTTCAAATAAACAGTTATATTTATGCTTAATGCCGACGGAGCTAACAGCAGCAACAAAAAATCCGCAAAGCTGCAATACAGTACTCTTCCCAACAAAAGCTCTCGCTTTTCTATCAAACAGAAATATTTTTATACCTCCTCCTGCGTTAATAAACGTTTCCTGCATTTCGGAGATACTACGTTCTTTGCAAAATATCCCTTTCTCAAAATGAAGGCATTGCAAGAAAAGAATTAGGTAGAAAAAGCAGTAAATATTGCAAATCGTGACCCAAATAACTTTGCCAGAAAATCATCAGCTGTCTTATAGTTTTTCCGTGCAAAAATGTAAATAGTACAGATCATGATATCTATTACGATTATCTCGTAAAGAAGTGAAACAAGAAAAAACAGTTTTTTAATAAACTAGTCATAAATAAGTTGCTTCACAAAGAGTTCTTTTTTAAATTTGAAAGGAAATGCAATTTCTATTTCACGCAAATAGAAAATCGGGGATAAAAATGAATTTGTGCAGTGCGACTTGCGATGCGACTGCTGCAATGACCACAAATGCAACTTTTATTGCTGCAAAGTTGCGAAACATGATTCGTTGACAAATGCACAAGTCTCGAAGCAGTCTTTGCCGGAGGGTTATATGTAAATGGGATATCACAGTTCAATTCAGAAATCAGCAGTCTGACTTCCGTGCACGTCTCTGTCGAAGAAAATATCTGTCTGCATACCTTTGATACAGTTTTAGTTTTCCGCCATTTTGGCGTTATACGGCAGTCTTAGGTGAGCGACGTACATGATCATCCACCGCGATCGACTGTAGGGACAATAAAAGCTGGTTGTAAACAGTATATGCGCGATGAAAGCAGATTACTAAACAGTTTTATCGAAGACACGTGTTGATTTTCGATGTACACGAAACATTTGGCTTAAATGTGAAAGCGTAGAATACAGCTTTCTGTTTCTGTAATCTGATGGTAACATTTGACTCGGTATCTAATTTTTCCGGCAGGTGTTCGGCACAAGGTTAGATTTACATTTTTTAAGAATTTGAAATTGTTGCAGAAAAATCGTCACAAATCCAGTCGACTTGAGTGCACAGAAAGTACTGTACGGTCACCATAGATAATTCCAAGAAGTTCCCCAAGAGGTTTCGTCAGTTCATTTCAAGTGCAAGATCATGTTCAGACCAAGTGGTCAAGCAGAAACAATGTCTTCTGATCAGGGAAATTTATCGATTCATGCCACAGAAAACTTGATTGGCAGAATGGTTCCAAGTGCCAAGCAAGTGGACGTGCTAAATTCACAACGTCCTCAATTGCCTACGTTTTCCGTTCTGGGATACGACAATGGAAAAAAACACCTTTCTTATATCTTTCCATTTTCAGCTCCAAACTTGTCTACCTTTTCCCCGCCGTCAGCTGGCAGACTTTTATCTCAGACTAACTGTTTCTCAAACATTTACGCTCCTTTCAGCTACAACCAAACGCATCTTTATCCGTGGATGTTTTATCCATTTCTGCCAAATCCACTTTACAACACGTTTGGAACACAATGGCCCTTCGGAAGTCATCATGGGTTTAATTCTGTCACAAAGCTTTCTGCTACAGGAACGGAAAGTGACAGAGCAAAGCTGACTCTAAGCTATGGCACAGAGAATGCTCGCGAGTATGGTTTAAGTCACGGCGAAATACCGGGTCAACAACAAAAAGTTCGTGCAGATATTACCGTAGCAGCAAATAGCGGCATGCATTCTGGAAGGGTCTTTCTGAATCTCTGTGACCCAAATCCCAGCACTGTTAAGTTTCTTCAATTTCTTCACAATGGTGGAAAATCAGATGAAAAGCTACTTTACAGTTCCAAAAAGAGGCACGTTTGTGAGTATTGTCTTAGGGGATTCAGCAAGTCATACAACCTCATGATCCACGTAAGAACTCACACCAACGAACGCCCTTACTCTTGCGACATCTGCAAAAGAGCTTTTCGCAGACGGGATCATCTACGCGATCACAGGTACTGCACACGCTGCTGCTGAAAATGCAGAGCTTCAGCAGGCGCCATTAACGTCCGCCAGATGTTTTACAATTTTATCTGTTGGCCTATTAAAGCTTAGAAATATCATCTCAAAGTTCTGCATGTAGTCGTTTCGTGTGGAAGTAGACGTATAAGCGTTAAACTGAAATTAAACCTGAAAGGAAACAATCTGAATTTACCTTGAATGGTGATATCAAAGATTTGCTTGGAGCTACTACGTAAAAAGAAGTGTTTGTGGCCATTTTATTTGCAATGAAATATAGTTTTGTGATTAATTTCCAAGCACATAGGTTTTGTTAAAGTTTAGCTACAAAATAATGCACTCCTGTAACCGATTTGTGGATAAAAGAAATAAGATCATCTTTTTCCTCTCTGTGCATTTCTTGTAACCGCACCAGCAAAATGTTCAAACTCGAGGCCACCTTTTTTGCATAAAAATAAACAGCGTCAATTCATTTCTGGAGAAGGCCCGTTATCAGATTTGGCCATTCTGTTAGAAGTTTGAGAGTAGTTAGTAATTGTGAGGATTCAAGATTGTGTTTTTGCTGCAAAGAAGTAGTCTGTCCATGAACATAAAGTTGCGCAACCGTTGGCTTTCAAATTCAAAGCCTGCACAAAATATTCACCTGCGAGCAGCTTGGCTGGCAAATCTTCCATCCAATGTTTACCTGTTCTGATCATCTCACACTCAAAATCTGCGGTACGATTTACAAAATTTTGTTCAAATTTACCTTAAAGGAAGTACGATTGCTTGCAAAATTTGAGAATAAAAGTCAAGCCAAAACATTTTCGCAGTTTATTATTCACTGACTTTCTAGCTCAATCCGTACAGGAGTTATGGCCGATCACAACCTCGGCAGCCACTATAGTGGCCACTATAGTGACCGGCACAGGAGTTAAAGGGATTTACACATTATGAGGAAACGTGCGCAATCAACAACATCAGGAAGATAAAAGGTTGTAATATCAGCATTAAATCATGTAATGAATTAACTGCATGTTGATCGACATCTTTTTTGATTTTCAGATACACCCACAGCAAAAAGAAGCCGTTTGAATGTTCGGTTTGTGGCAAAGGCTTCTGCCAAGCTAGATCTCTAACCGTCCACAGCTTGGTGCATAAGGATGAAAATAATGGTGTTCACACTGGAAAGTAAGGAGAGCGCCAATTACTCTGTTAGATCTGTGAGCTTATTGTTTCAACAAGTTTTAAACAGAAGTTCAACCATGCAAATTATGCGCAGATGCGTAGAACAACTGAATTTTTGAATACACGACTTAATTTGTATACGCCAGACGTGTATCATTTATTGAGTTTTTCATTTCTCAGCAGTTGCATTCTATTTAATGAAGGAGGTACAGCAATACTTAAGATATGATCATGTAATAATTCGCGCATGACACATCACAAAGTATCTTCAGCAACCAGCTAAATCAATGACTTAAAAATTTTCATTTGATCCTGTTGAAGAGCGATTCACGTCTGTCTTTATACTGTCGGCTGGCAGTGGCCAAGTATCACTACCCCTCTAACCTTCTCGGTAACCACTAATCATTTGATTTTGCAGGGAAAGACGTCGCTCCACCTAGGTTAAAGTGCAGCTTGGAAAAAGGATGTCAGAGAAATACGCAGGTCTGCAACAATCAACTGGAGTTTCACAGCCAAGAAAAGCAGCATTTTTTTGGTTCGGTGAATGAAAGCCTCTGCAACAAGCGTCCGATTGCAGACGGTTGCCTGAAATGTTTGGTGCTGCTTTATGGCAATGTAAGTACAGGTGCCTTTTGCAAAGAGCAGTTCGCCAGTTAACCTCGAAAAGATTCTCTCGAGCCGCAAATCATCCACAATGAAAGAGGTGTACATTTTTACTACCTAAACTTGAAACAAACTGCTCACAATCATGACAGTGATGGAGTCTCGAGACTTGGTCTCGGTCTCGAGACGAGTATCGAGGCCCATTTTTGCGAGTCTCGGTCTCGAAGGTTTCAGGTCTCGTCTCAGTCTCAAAGGCTACAAGGTCTCGAGACTTTGAATATTGCAAAGAAATGATATAGCAAAATTTCTATAAATCAACGATTTTTTGTTTGTTGTATTTGCAGGTATGAAACAAACAAAACAGGTCGGAAAAATGCAAGAAATTTGAAAAAAACTTATCGTAAAAGTGATGACGACATTTTTTTTTTCAATTCGGAAATATGCACAAATTTTGAAGCCTCGAGTCTCGAGAATTTTGATCAAGTCTCGGTGTCGATGTTTTAACCAGGTTTCGGTCTCGGTCCCGAAAGTTACGGTCTCGACTACATCACTGAATCATATGCAGTTTTGAAGATATCAAGTGTTTTGACCGATGGTGTTACTTACAAAAACAAACATTTCTCTTTGTTAGTCGACCCATGTACAAACTAAACAGGTGGTACAGGGTGCACCTTGTATAACTAGTATACACAGTATAAAAGACTTAGCAGCAAGATACACTCAACTGCAGTGAACATTTTTTATAATGTTTATTACGTACCCCGCTGAGATTAGTACATTTGGCCACATCTTGAAACTTTTAATTAAAGTGAACTGCAATAGATAACTAAATACATACACCTAATGTTGTCGACGCTTTTGTAACGAATGCTTATGCTTGCTTTCTTTACCTAACCATTGTGGACTGGAGCTTTTCGTCGGTTTGTGTGCTTGAAAAGATGTAAATCGCTCTGAACTGGGATCTTAACATTATTATCAAGTTTTCAAGTCTGATTTGACAAGTGTTACAGCGATTTGGTTGGCGATGGAAAATACAAATGTTCATTTGAAGTTGGTAAAAGCATAAAAGCGAATACTCCTAGATGTCAAGAAATTAAAAGTTGTTGAGTACATTTCCTATAACATGCCTACAGCAACTGTAAAAGTGTAATTATTTTGAGCTGAATATTTCACACATGTATGTTTTACGGTAGCAGCATAGCGTAAATCAGTTTTGTGCATTTTTTCGTTGCGTAGTTCAAGCCATTTTTCGTTGACCTGAAAATAAACAGAAAACATTGCAAAGAGCCAACGCCCAATTGCCTGCACTTTTCAGTTCGGCGCAGACTGTGCAGGTGCGCTTCTGCATACACGCTGATCATTGTGCCTTGATGTGGAAAAGTAAAATCGTGTTCTTGGTCAAAGAAAAGTTATAATTTTGAAAGCTGTTTTCAAAAATATAATGAAATACAGGTATATCTGAGAGCAAATGCAAACTGGTGTGTACACTGATTCATCGGCGTCTTTACATCTGCTGACTGCTACAAGAGGTGCGTCGAACCGTTTTTAGAAGCATTCTTTGCTTAATGTGCGCAGCAACTGAGTATAACCATCATGGGCAATGTCTTCTTTGATGATTGCAACCTAATCACCGCAAGAATCTCGCTAGCTTGTGTGGGAAGCGCTTATACCTCTCGCCTCTCCCAATATAACATTTCATACCACATCGACGTCAGTGCTAAGCGGTCTATCTGAATATTCATAAATGCTTTTTGTCTCTCTTTGATAGGAGCCCGGAAAAGTTCAGAAAAAAAGGCGCTGCTGATTTTCGTGGCGGTCCAATACCCAAGCAGAAGACGCCCACGTCATGTCAAGAGCCTCAGCGGGTGTTTCCAAATAATGTCGTACATTTTGAAAAACAGCAACATTACTTTCGTTTGCAAAGGAATAACTGTCACATTGTAAGATCTTATTCACAGTCAAGAAAGGAAAAGTAGTGAGGAAAAGAGGCATTTCATACCTTAGCTCTTTTCAAATAGGAAAAGGATGTAGGCATTCTTATCGTCCTCAGAATGAAAATTGATATAACATGCCAAGGGATCTTTAAAACACGCAACATAAGTCTTTATGGCCCTTTGTACGCAATGGAATTCGAAGAAGGGTTGTTCGCAAATGTTGGGTGTATACCGCTCAATCACAGAATTCACTACCCTGAACTTCTTCAGACTACAAGTTAGCGCTTTGACAGTCAGGTCACAAACTTTCAGATAGAGTAAATGAAGAAAGTAGATGCTTACTTATGGTAAAAATAAACGCCCAAACCCAATAGCATGAATGAAATCTTATGAAAGGTTGTGAAAATGAAGTGTTTGTTTTCATAGCCAGCAAAAATACAAATGTGGTTTTGTGGCAATAGAAATGCAACTTTTTGGAGGTATGCCATGAGACAAAACGTGAACTAGTTGGACAGTGTCAAAGACTCAACACTAATTTTCGACTTTTCACGAGGTGTAACCGACACCGATGAAAAAACATTTCGCTGATCGTCTAAACCACCCACTTTATGGAGATAGCTGCTTAAACATAATTCAAAACGTATTGGCTACTCGCTACACGTTAGATAAGCAAGGAATCTATCAGAAAAATGTTAATAGGAAATCGATTTTACGCAAAACTACGCATGGTCAGTCCCTTCAACCTGCAAGCAATGCTAGCAGGTAAAACGTGGAAATGCTAAAACAAGAGCAGAGAAAGCAAACAAGCTAATAATAAAATGATTAAATCACAACACAAGCTCCGGCAATTCACTACTGAAATATACGTTTTTCTCAAACAATTTCATTAACCGGAAATTCAAATCTACCTGACAATTATCACTTAGCAAACGCAACAGACCGGGCGCGCAACCAGGGGGGGGGGAATTTGGGGTATTTGCCCCCCATCGAAAATTTCAAAACATTGCATAGCAATTTTGACATTTGCAGAAACTTTCAAAAAACTATAGGTGAAATTTTAAATTCTAATCATTTTTAAGAAGCCTTATTTGAATTTTTCTTTGCCCTCTGGGTTAATTATCTCCTTACCAGATTCATCTTGAGATAGGCCATCTGACCGAAAATTTCGTAAATGATGGTATTTAACCACAAATTTTCTGGAATTGTGAAAGCTTGGGAGATAGTTTAGAATGTTGGTATTTCTAAGGCATTTTTTATCCTTTTGTTCGTGTACTTTTGATTTCAGAAATGCAGTGTTTGTGTTCGCTTTGATTTTGATTCTTGCCTATCTTCTGAGGAAGAGAATTTGCGTAGACTCTCGAAACGTCAACAATAAATACTGTATTGTTACCACTAGGGCCATTTTTTGACTTAAGAAATTGGTTATATGACTTAATTTTTCAGAAAAAAAAGACTTTATATGACCAAACAAAAATGACTGAGCTAGAACGTATACAACTACTGTACAAAGAAGCGAAAATATATCAACGAAAATATAGGCACAAAAGATGGTAACCCCATGGTTTGTTGAAGCCCCACTAAAATAAACAGCTCAAAACATGAGCAAAACATACAGTATGGTTTGAACTTTGAAGCAACTTGAAAGCGTGCTGGACATTGGTTTGTTTCTTTGGGGCAGCAAGAACATGCATTTTAGGTAGTGCATTACATTTCATCCAAATAACTTGGTTCACCTACGTCTTTGCTAACATCGCAGGGTGCCAAAGTGGGTTCAATTTGCAGGATGCAGCTTAGACCTATCGATGTAGTAGTTTCACCGATATTTTGGGATAGTTTCAATGGTTTCCTTATTGAATTATGTTGAAAATATGTAAAATATGACATTACGACCTAACATGGAAAATCTGACTTTTTATGACTTTGTAACTTTTGATATAGACTTCATAGGGGTGCGATTTTTGTTTTAACATTCGTTTCATAGCTTCCTGAACCACAGAAAAAATTAGACTTTTATGACTTTAAATGGCCCTAGTTATAACACCACTGGAAGAAAGTTTCTAGCCAGTAGTCTATGCCTGGTGACAGAAACAGCACACTATGTTCTCATTATGTCAGTTTTATGTTTGCCTGGCGTTACTGTATGCTGCCATTTAAGAGTTTTTGCATTTTATGTTCAGTGCTTAACCGTTGCTGGGGTTTCACAGCCAAGCTCTAACGTTGCAAGGGAAATTCGAATTTCACAAGGGCCTCAAA
>JGI24159J19872_10001973_pt1 | contig 23747 bp, 11 predicted proteins | sample Ectturendosymbi4_FD_19872 | JGI IMG/M metagenome (IMG submission 19872) | reverse complement strand
TTTTTTATTTAAATTATTTTGCCTAATCAGTATGAAGCATCCTATTTTCTCTTGCGTTTCTTTTCACCAGGAAGACTTGCTTGCTCAGCGATCAGGCAGCAAAACTTGACGACACCGTGTATTTGAACAGTTTTAAGATCTGCTATGTAATGAATCAACTACAGTTCAATTCCTTACGTGTAAGTACTCACGCAAAACTCAACATTAGATAAGGCTTGTATGTAGCGCATAGAAGCTTTCGAGTTGCATTTCCGATCGTTAATGTGTTGTACTTTTTGTTTGATTGATTGTAACCGTTTTTAGCATGCAGCATAATGTAAATTTTACCCATATCCAGCAACGCATTTTATTTTGCCGTGTTGTTCACTGACTGTCTCAGACTGAAGAATCAGATTTTTAACCATGTGATATACTGCTGAGCGATTTTGCTAACTTTCCAATAAAGGCACGTGGAATATGTGGTCACTGTTGGACAACATGAAAAACACAGTTCATGCAAATAAAACTTACCGGGAATACCGATTATAAAAGTTTATTAGAAACTGATGTGCGTTAATGAGACCAGGCTATTGGATCATATGAAACATTTCTTAATAAATTTTCCAGTCCCAGTATTGCACAAAGCAAGGCGTTTTTCAAAAAAGTTGTCAGTGTTTCGATTTACGTGTTGCATTAACAAAATATTCTTCTGATGAGGTATGTACCAAACAATATGTCAAAAACCTGTTAGATTAGATCATGAGAACCAACCTATAAAACTTTTTGTGCCACCAGGTTCCACGCAATATGACGCTCATCAGGTGCCAACGTGTAATGTTAATTTTAACGACATAACAAGCTGCATTTTTATGTCTTTTTCCTCTACTCGAGAAGAAATGGCCTTGTGGTTGGCTGTTATTGTTAACCCAGGTGTTGAAAGCAAAATATGTCATACCAACACTTCAGCTGAAACTCACATGCCCGCTCCAATTTAGACAGAAGTTGCTGATACACTTGAGCCACTGGAGAAGGGGTCGGTCACGCAAGCAGTACAGCAACCATCTAGCTTATAATCACTGAAGCTCCAACGTACAGAGACAAAAAAAGCCGGATTTCGGGTAGACAAGCATGTAAAACAAACAACGTAAGTGCTGTGTATGCCTAGCAGTCTTACCACAGCAGGGCAACTGTGAAAACTGGCTGCACTGATATGTCACTGAAATATTTGACGTATGGCGTTGGAACATATGCAGCTAATAACGCTGTGACCATTGCAGCTAGAACTGCCCTCATAGGCCAGCAGAAAAAAACAGGTATTGCAATAAGCTGGCACGCATTTTTAATTAAAATGCTGGAGGGCAACATCAAAAATCATGGCGAGAGGAAACGGTAAGAACGGCATTTTGCAGACGTTTCGGTAACGCCTGTTACCATCGTCAGTGCATTGCAAATTTTTGATGATTACAAGAGTTATCGCAACATAAGAAAGTCATAAAGCTCCACGTAGTGATCAGCCACGCTTGCGACTGCCCCGCTAAACAAATTGGCCCAACGGCGTCTGAAAATGTGTTAGTTGGAATCTGAGAAAGTGTAAACATGTGAAGATTTTCTTTGTCATGAAAATAGTAATCAGACAAAACTTTGTTCTTTATACATTCGAGAGTTAGAAATAAGGTATATATAAATCAAAACAGCTACCAAGAAGTGTTACCGTAGGGCTTGACTAACGTAGCTTATATAATTATGTCAAGCAAGATTTAGAGTACCAATGCCTAGCTCTGAAAACTTGTATTCTCCTGATGTGGCTATCATAATTGCAATTTATGTTAGTGCCTTGTTGTTAAGCTAATGTAAGAAGAAAACACATTTTGGTAGGTTCTTTATTTGCAGCTACGTAACATACATGCATCGCATTTGCAAGCAAGCAGTTACTTATTTCAACGTGATGCGGCTTTCCACTGTGTCTTCCTGGAGAACAAACGCGTAAAAACAAGCGCCATCCCAATGTATGCTTGATGCCGAATCCTGCGTGCGTTATAGGTGAATCACCAGCACTTTCGCGCTTGATGGAAAACTCTTCATCATTACAAGTGTGCGATAAACACTTCCACGCAAGAGTCTACTAGAACATGAAGTGGTTAATCTGCTCGGGTGATGTTATTGTCAAGAGAGCTTCTTTCAAGCGCGAACGTACCAGACAAACCGAGACCGATGATCTACTCGCTCAACATGCGCTCGCCCATCGGTGGTGCGCAGAATGCGGAAGAAAACAACAGGATCCACCGGACATCTGTGCTTGCCACTCAAGCGCGTTAGATGCTTTGACGAGGTTCTGACTCTCCTCTACGGTCTTGCGCGTTTTTCCATGCGAGCTAAAGATTTTGTGGCCGCTGTGAAAGAGCCAAGCAACTCAAGTGCTGCGCGAAAGTAGGGGCAAATAAAAACACGACGCTGCCTAAGCTTGACTTTGATTGCCGAAACCGCTAGTCATCTGGTCCAAACCGAAGCAGTCTGTTCCACAACGGAAACCGTCCCATCAGGAAAGTACGGACAGCGTTTTGGCAAAGAATTTGCGAAATACTTTTAATGACAATAGAGTGCTTGGAGCTATTGAACGAACCGAGGCATCTTTCCAAACATACTGAACGCGCGTTTAAGTTATTCTAACCTCACGCGGTAGCCTTTCAATCAGCACTCATTCCTACAACATGGGAGATTGACGGGTGAGAAAAGAGGTTTGTCGAAGAAAAGCGAACGTGCGATGTCACTGGTGGGGTCATTTGGGGTTTCTGTTGTGCCGTCACAAGTCTTTTTCCTATTCTTGTTCCACGTGTTCTATATTACCACTTGTAGGGAACTCGCGTCAAAACGCGTTAAAGATGTAAGCTAGCGTATAACCTTCTGTAGGGATGAAGATGATTACTACGCATGCGTCTTTAGCGCGTTTGCATCGCATTTTTGCGCAAAATTAAAGCTCCTGCTATAGCATGCCGTGATCTTTCACCCCGTTTTATGATATCTTTTTACAAGACATCCTTTTACATCATGGAAAGAGTGACTGCAAGGCCTAGATTAAAATCGCACTCTCGGAAAAACAAGAATAAGATTGAATTCAGAAATATGAATTTGTTGCCGTTGATGCATTGGAGATTTAATAATCAACTGCAATGCATGACATTTTGCTCATGAAGTGTTTTGGCAAATGAAATGGTGTGAAGTAAAAAAATGGCTCTTGATTAAAACACGTAGCTGAAAACTTTAAAATGTCAATTTTTTTGGAATGTTCAATCACGTTTCACTGCGTTCGGATACGTTTGAGGGAGCTACCGTGATGGCACTAATTTTATAGCTGCATTGAAAAAAGTATAAACACTTTTTGTCTTTGGTAACACGGTGTCGGACGATTTCTCAAATGAGGTATTCTCCACAGTTTCATGTGGTTTTTATTCGATTCTTGGCTTTTGTCTGCTGCGTGAAAAAAGACGCATTACAGACCAAAAGGTTTTCTTATTCCGTATTGTTGCTAAAATTTGGTTCGTTTAAGCCAGAAACTTCTTTCTAAGAAATGAAGTACTCCAATTAACTTTGTTAAAAAAATGTACACACCTACATTAACACGCTACTTGAGCCTAATGTTGTTTTCACTCATTAGGAAATACGACAAGTTTAAACTTGCTTGAAAGTCGACATACCCTACCACAGCCATAGCTGCAGTATCCGAGTCTGCAGCTCGGCGCGAGCCAACTGCCCAAGCTGAAAAGATGAACGAATACGAAAGCACGCGCTCGTCAAACAGTTTGAAAAGAGAATTCCAGAAACACGCTGTTATTTATATTACCTTCCACAAGTGCATGTCTTCATTGAGGTAAATATTGACAGTGAGAATGCAGGTTAAAACATGTGCTTCAGCATTACATGCCACTGGTCGGATAACCGAAGTATCGCCCATAACAAGAACGGCCTCCTAGGCAATCACTGGTTTTTCTGAACACAGTTTTGCATTCACCGATACGTTCTCATCCTAAGGTCTGTTTACACTGGCGATGCATTTGGCAAAGCAACCGCCAGAATGAAAGATCCTTATTGTTTACACTTTCTACACTGTTCGTAACGTAGATCAACATTGCCGTTGGGTAAACATCTTTTTTACAAACCGAAGGCGTTGAGCATTGAACTCGACGAACAAAGCCTCGAAGATTACAAACAGACTGACGTTTGTTTATCTTAAGATGGTATCGTTCAAAGTTGTTTGTCAGGCGACAACAGAGATTGAAATCGTGCGAACTTATGCTGTAACGGAGTGGTTTGAACTTTTAGGTTTTGAACTTCAGCTTACGTAAACTGATTTTCTCCTTTAACATTGTAATTTTGTACGTGAGCATCTTGTTATAAAAATCCTTTTATTGTTGTTGTCGTAAAATGTGTGGGATAAAGCAAAATAAAATTGTATATCAGTTTAGTCCTGAAATAACCATTCGCATTCAATAGCTTTATAAAAAAAGGTTAGTGCTTTCAACCAGGAAATTCCAGCAGAAGCCATAGTTTTGATTAGCCTCAACTTGTGTACTCTGCATAATAAACTTGGGTGAGCAGCAACAACATTACTAAATTAGGTTGATGGTGTTGAACAACCGCGTGCATTGAAATTTTCGTTACGTTCAACGTAGCTAGATGGTTGTAAAGGAAATCTCCCTCTTGCAAAAGTTAATTTTGATTGAAAAAATTCAGTATTGTGCTTTGGGCAATTTACTCATATTGTTCACATTTGCGCAGACATGCAACATTTCATAAAAAAAACAATCTCCTAGAAATTTTCTCAACATTGAACGATTCAACATATCAAAGATAAGTTGTTTATTTCGACTTGAAAAATCCGTTCGTAGTTCTCTGCACGTGTTGAATTGTTTCAAAAAATCCAACCGTTTTCAAATGTAAACTTATTTATTTCAGTTTTTGTGTTCAGTGTTTTGAAATACGTTTTGTCAACAAAACGTTGGTAACAATTACAGATCTGCAAACCTGCTTTGTCTGCAGCAAGCAAGCATATCCGGGACAGCTGGGACACATCCTGCCAGCGGCCAGACCCAGCAACACACGGTTCCGTTTGAAAGTCATCCAAAAGACGTTAAGTGGAGGGGTTAACGCCAGTATCACCACAAAGGTGAAGAAAAAGTCAGAGACCCGGGAGGTCGTAGAACAAACGCTTCCCGTTCAGTTTCAAACCACACGCTAAGACGCCTGTTGTTCACTTCCTATCAGTCTTACCTCGGTGTCACAAAACGTTGATGGCAGCTTTCTCTTTCCCCGCGTAAGGTAAATCTTTTCCAGAGAAGACACTATCGGAGGCAAACCGCTTTGGAAAAGTCTTTGCGATAACAGTAAATTTGCTGATGGTGGAAGTGGACCTACGCTGTACCTTTTGACGGCAGGATACCAATATTTGCTATATTTGTGTACTTTTTCTTCGTTGACTTTATTAGACGCATATACGAAGTTTTCTGCTCAATGAACCTTACTGAAAAGTAGACTCCTTTATCTACAACTCCTCTGAGCAAAACTGTCAACGGTCAGATTTTTTTCAAAAAATGTCTTAACAGCTTCAAAGTTGTTGGTCAGAATCGGATTTCTTTGCCACACTGAGCTTAAGCGGGGTGCAAAACAGTAAAGTTATCGAAATCTTTAATAAGTCTTGTCAATTGTACCACATTTAGGTAGACGCCTTTCTTTTTCGCAATAAAAAACATAAAGCAGAAATGTAAACTACAAGGCTGATCTTTTTGAAGCAAAGTAAATGCCAGCATTGTTTTTCCGGCTTCTTTCAGGTGAGCAGCACACTGCCATGCAGCTCAGTAAAAATAATCTTCTGTGCCTCGTTGCACAGCTAATGTTAAACACACGAAAACTCCTAACATGCGCAGATGGTTGAAGGCGTTATTTTCTTTCACAGACCCTTTTTCATCTGAAACAGGAAAAAGATTTTTCACAGTAACTGAGCAATTACAACGTTTATTCAAGTCGGCCACACGAGAGCCACATTGAGTGTTTCGGCAAATTCAACATATAACCACTTAAATGACGATCTTAATACTCAAAGGTTGGCGGATCATTACTTTTCCGATATGACAAATAGGCTGGAAGAGTGCCAGCAACGAAGTGCCTCGACCGAGAACCAACAAAGTGCTGCCTTCCAAGCTACCTTTACCAAGTCGTCTTTGGCTGGGACCTTCAAAACTCGGCAGCGTAAACAACTGTCGGAGCTCGTCGTCCGCGACGACAATGACAACCTTCCGCAATAACGCCTTTGATTTGCTACGTTCCTGACATTGTTTTGCTGGATCTTAAGCCTGACAAAGTTACACACCAGAAATGGTGTGACGTCGTCAGCATGTCACTCAATTCAATAGTACTATGTTTCTCGCTCAAACAAATATCGCATTTCACAGCAGCAGTAGGCGTTGGGGGCGTTGGCTCGGCATCGTTTTCCCTTGGTCCTATAGGGATTGTTTTGACCTGCAATAAGTCACTACGCTCTAACTACGCCATCCACACGACTGCTTGTTCATCTGCAGTGGTGTATTGCGCATCGAGCTAAGCATCGTTTATGGCGGCAAGCCGGAGTGACAAACACAAGAGAACTACAGTACTTATGCTTCGCAAAGTTTCCTCAGCAGCGCGTGGCGCAGTGGCGCAGTAGCGCTGTTCAAGTTGTTTTACAGTACTACATCGTGTAAGAGACTTTTTACAAGCATGTCGTCGCAGCAACCCACACCGGGCTGTTTTTTTTACAAGCTGCCGTACCGAGGTACTGCAAAGTTACGTCAGAGGCAAGAGCGGCAAAATTCTGCGTTCCTTTGTGTGGAGCAGACTACGAGTCAAAAAAACATTATTTCCTAAGGCAAAAAAATTGCCACGTTTTAGTATTATTTCCCAATTTTTTTACATGTGTAAACATGTTTTTTTCAGCTTTTCCAATATTTTGCCGTGAAAAGATTCGAGCAACTGGTGATATAACGCTACATTGATATAACGCATCTGTTCCCGGACCTCTGTAAGGTCATTCGCACGCTGGCGATCGCGAACCCCTAGATCAGTGGTTCTTAACGAGGGAAGCACGCCCCCCCAGGGGGCGTCAATAAATTTCCAGAGGGGCGCAAGTCCTTACGCGGCGGCGTGGTAGACAGAAGATTACGATCCACTGCCCTAGATCGTGATGAGGCCCGTATTAGAAAGAGTCGGCATTCCACAGCCATATTATTTAGCTAACATTTTGTGAAGAATTCGAAACTTCATAAAATTTAAAAGGTGTAGTTGGTTTCTTAACTTTTGTTTTTCGAAGATGTGAGGTTCCTTCATCAAATTGACAGTGTGTTTTATGCAGTCTTCATGAAATATCCTGTAAAGCATTAGCTTTTTGATTTCGTATCGGGACATTTTGTTGGGGTAGCCTTTATCGTAAATTTTTCTGAAATGTTTTCTGAAATATAAATATCTTTTTTTCAGCTGCTCAAAGGCAACTGTTGTTAATGCCCCTCCTGCCCCGATGGCTAAGGCCGCAAGGATTTTCACTTAGCTTTCAGAGCTTACTTCACACCGTCCCGAAGAATTCACTATTTTTCTACTTCACTACGATCAGTCCATTTTCCAATAAAGAAAAACAATTAACATCGTTGACTTATAGCATTTGGCAGCTCACCTCACAGTTAATTCAGGAACTAACTTTACATTTTTGCACACTCTTGAGTGTTTTGTTACCACTGCGAGCAATAATGCAGCATGAAAAAGCCTTACGAAAGATGATAAAATGTTCTTTTTCGGTGGGTCAAATGCTGTAACTTTGCTTACCTAGCTGCGACTTTGGTCACAAGCAAAAGTTCAGGCAGATCAACCGTTCGTAACTGGCAACATGACCAAACTTCCAGAAATGGCTTTTAACCGATTTGACCGAATCATCAGTAATTGCTGCGTTGTCGAAAGCACACTGAATGGTCTCGTTCGTTAGTTTGCCGTGGTTGGTCTCATTCCGATAATGGCCTGGAGCTGTCTAACACGGCATTATGCACGCAAACATCAGACCACTGTTTCTCACTTTCCACGTTTCTAATTCCATCTCAGCTATCGTTTTCTATTATATGAGCACTTAAAACCCTACATTTCTAGTGATTTACTTATCTGTCGAATTACTGAGTTAAGCAATAACAAAGTTGGACTGGTGGACGTTTGAAATCAAAGCGCACCAAGTGCTTTCTGAACTTCCCAACACGGACCCCGCATTGACCAGGAACCCACACACAACAGAAAGGTTTTTTAACATTGCGTTTCTCTGCCATTCGTACAAACTACAGTACTGTCCGCTAGCTTCTCGTATTTCCCTGTACAACGTCAACATGCCGACACAGTTTTTCCAGCATCGGTTGCTAAGCAACACACAGTTCTGCTGTTTTGCACTTGGCATAAACGAAGAGCGACCAAGCCAATTTGTAACGTATGTTCTTGTAACATTTTGTTTGAATTCTGCAGTTAGAAAAAATGACCAGCAACGGACGAGCTGGCTAGAGCGCCATTTAAAAAGCTTTTGCACAAAAAGAGGCCATCTGTGTACCTTAAGGCAAAGATGTATTTTCAGCAGGCATTCGCCCAAACAGAATGTCTTTTCTCGGGGCAGTCATGACATTCAAAAAAAGCGCAAGCAATTCGCAGTATGCATTGCATTCAGGGCCGTAACGACGAGGGGTAAGGGGCCACAATTCCCCAGGCGCTGAATCACCATGGTGGCGCCGAATGAATACTTTCCTCCACACAGTACATTTGCTTCCGGAAAAGACTTCAGGTTCGAATATGCAAGGGCGCCAAACTTGCTTTTGCCCCGGGCGCCATCTAACCTCGTTACCCCTAGCTGCGTTACAATGTTTTGGCGCCCCCAAAACAGGGCTCCTAGAACATTGTGCTCCCTCTACTTTATAGAGGCCACCGGTTCTTTGGACAAAGCGGTTAATATGTGCAGGGGCGGAGCTAGAAACTGAGAGGCCCAATTAAAAATTGATAGCGCGGGGGTTCCCCACTCTACAAAAGCAAAAGTCATATATGTTTCTCTTCTGTGTAGTATGTTCGTCTTTAACGAAAAAATTAAATGCTTGATATACTAAAATTTGGAGAGACTGTGACATCTTTATTTATTAATTTATTTTTAATACGAAGCAGGGCAGTTACAGACATACTGCTCATACACAGATCTTTTAGAAAAAGGCTTTTCTTGATTTTTTATTTGCAAAGTCTCTCAATATATTTTCAAGGTCAATGGTTTCAGCAATGTCATTTTTTATAGATGGCATTGTCCAAGTGTTTAGCCTCACTTAGCCTCTCTTGTGAAATTGTTGATCGTAAGTATGTTTTACTTAGTTTTGGTTTTGAAAAATTTCTTTCGCCTGATGTGAACTGTTGCAGTCATTGTTATGTAGGTCCTCAAAGCAATATACGATTAGGAAATGCTGTAAATTGATTGTCTACTAGCAGGTATTCAAACAGAGTATGAGGCATAATGATACTGGAGCGATGAAAAGTTTTCAGAACTTCAAGCTTTTTAGCCGATAAATAACTATCAACGTCTTCCGTTTTTTTAATAACTATCTCTTCCCTCTCCATCACTACACTGTTTTATTGTGGTATTTGTTCAAGCTGCGTCAAGGTCAGCCGTGTGTTTTCCTTATTTCTGACTTCTGCATACTTTGGAAGTTATTTTGGAAATCTCAGTAATTTTACATGGGTTCTAAGTTGTCCAAATCTACACTATATGCAATGAATAGCTCGGTCTGGCACTACGGTGAGTTACTGATCTCTGTACGCTTCTTTCGGATCACCCAAAGCAGTGTTTCTGCGCAAATGCGCAGTACCACTAGTGAAAATGCACTACTAGTGCAAATACCATTAGTGCAATACTGTGCAAATGCGCAGCACCACATTTGCGCATTGAAATTTCATTATCACGCACTTCCAACATTCCAAATTTAATATCGTATATATATCACATAACCCTCTTACCGCTTGAAACCATTTATTGGTTATGGGTCTGCATGACTGCGCAATTGCATACGCACTAAAACAAACATTTGCTCAAAATACAATTTTCTTATAGGGAACATTGATCCAAAGGTTGATCTTCTGTCTCATATGAAAACATTCTCTTCCTTCTTCGTAGCTTTTTTTTCTTGAAAATATCTAAACTATAATGGTAAGGTAATTCAACAGCTTCAGCCATTTCATTTGTACCTACACCAATATCATTAAAAACCTTGACGATCGAATTTTTCATGCTTTTTGTCAATTGTCTGTCCATTACAAAGTTTTTGGTGTAACTCCCAGAAACTCCATGTGTCTTCCATATGAATTTTTGAATTTTCATGCTCATATAACTTTTTATTAAGATTATACCAGTTGTTGAATCCGCTTGTAGAAGATGTACTGGCTATGTTTTTACTAAAACCTTTGCAACAAATGGAGGAAATTATATCAGCAGACTGAGAGTATCCTACAAAATCCAAGGTCTTTCAACACTTTCCCATTTGGAAGTTTTCTTTTAGAGTGAAACTTTGAAAAACACAATCTTTTTTCATTTGTTGGAAAGATGTTCACAGAATAATTGGAGGATATTTCATTGGTCTAATCTCTTACATTTTATTTGTATGTGCTGGACAACTGGTTTGGTTATCATCCATGTTGATTCCAACTATACACACGGATGATCTATCATTGCATGATGTTTGGAATTGTTTTTTTTTTCGGTCATAAGTAAACTTTCCACTGTCTTCTGATACATTGAGATCATCTTCAATTTGGTTAACCGCTGCGCCATCGTTTTATCATTTGTAATCAATGTCATCATTATATTTGCCATGCGCAACTAGACTCACGACTATGTCGCCATTTCCTGAATATTTTTTGCTTTCTTCATCCTCACTACATCGACTCTTAAGAGATGGAGTGACAAGAAATTTTTGATAGCACCTCCATGCATTTCATTTTTAGCTACCTCAACCTTGGCCAGTGCTCGTTTTTGGCTGCCACTTAAATATTTACGCTTTCTATATCGATCTCTGCATGTGCTTGCCATGTTGTATTGACTTTTTATATGATCATTTTTAGTAAAGACAAGCAATGACAATAATCTGAAAAAATGCATTAACAATCAATAGTATTGGTCGTACTGCACACCTTGTGATTAAAATGAGCTAGCTTCCACCGGGATAGAAACAAAACAACACACATTTGAAGTTGTAGCCTAGTATATTTCTCTTAGAATACAGAAAAGGTTTCAAACCGTAACTCTGGCGCGGGACCCCGTAAGGTGCGGGGCCCAGTTTGATGAAATCGGCCAAATAGTCTTAAAACTGGCCCTGAATATGTGAATCATCTATTATCGCAATTCAGCAACGGCATGTCCAAAACATTGTTAAATCTTATGGAAAATCAAAAGCACGATTTTTTGCGGTGTGGTAATCCGAATAACGGGTTTTGCAAAATATTTGTCAACTCCCAGTAATTCTGAGAAAATAGTTCCCTCTAATAAAACCCAGTGGCTTCATCAACATTGTTCTCTGAATGCGATCAATTAACACGAACAGCAGCTGCCTGGACGGAGAGCTGTTAAGTCCAACTTCTTTGCATCACTAGCGTCTAGATGCTTTTCGTCCATTTATATAAGCTGGTTTTGTGTTATTTGCATGACGACGATTAGGGACATGCCGAAATCTTTAAAGACTCGCCTGTTGGAGTGGCTGACGTTAGCGCTCTTGCACAAGAATCAGGATTGCGATTATCCCTGAAGTATAGGCCCATAGCAAGGGTTTAAGGTTTGGGGAGGCAAAATACATTTTTTACGGGCAAGATTTTTGTTTTTATTGTATGTTTAAAACACTTTTTTTATCATGCACGAAATTTGTGGGGGCACTGCTACCGAATGCCCTACGTGGGTACGCGGGCCTTCTGTGGTTGTGAATCGATTTCCACGTTGCGTAATCACCTCAATCGGCAAAACAGTGTGAGAAGCGAATAACCGCAGCTTTTCCGTTATTAGTCTTGTTTGTAGTTGGGCAAGTGAAGAGTTATGATGTTTGCACGGAAATTGTCATATGCTGTCTCAATTGGAATCGTTTGCTTCAGCTAAACAACGCCGTTTCCTCAATGCATGCATGTCGACGTGGATGCACACAACCGCTGTTATAGTCGGAGATGAAAAAAGTCTTCTCCCAGTTACTTTCAATCTCTTGTTTTAAATACTTCTCGTGTGCCTGGCTAAATCTCTGTGTAAGAATTAGCCTGATCAGGGGGAGCGATCTGCGGACAAACTCGAAATGATAGAAGTAAAGTTCAGAGCCGTTGTGATAACAAATCGTGACATGTCTTGTAAGTAAAATTGCCCATCGACTGTTCACGATCATCAGGCTAAACGGAAGAAACACTTGACAACAAACTTTTGTGATTTTTCATCTAACGTTTGTCGTATCATGTCAAACGTTTTACTTTTATAGTAAGGTCTTATTCGTTAAATGCACTGACTGCTGGTTAATCTTTATTGCAAACGCCAAAATGTGGACGTGGAAAATAATTCAGCTAAACAGTCGTAAGATATAAACCATAAATGCTCACTGTTGATGATAAGTTTATAAGCCTCTATTCAAGGCGTAATAGGAAGCTGTAACGTCTAATTTTAGGTTATAAAGGCTCCGAGTTTTGACAAGGCAATTAACAAATGGAAAGGCCTTTGCTAATGGTTTACAAAACGCGTTTTGCAAATTGCTTATCGATGACAGATGGCTTTGCTCAGAGGACAACGCCATTTGTTTTAACCTTTTTCAGCAAGCTTCCTGTTTAGGATGATGAACAGCCCCCAAACGCACAACAACCAAAGAAAGGTGTGCATAGGAATAGCAAATACTACGTCAGTGACGTGACAACGCATCGTCCGCTTCAAATCGTGTTCGCTTCCTCTTTTGCCACAGACAGCAAGCAGCTTCATCTTTTCCATTTAGGACCACAACAATCTCTTAGAGCAGCAAAACAGTATGTGTTTTCCAGTTTTGCAGAAAATTTGTTTGGGCACTACCTAAAGTTTCAAACATTTCACATCTCTAAGTCTAGTGTCAGGAGTGTTAGGGATTGCACTTGTCACACCAGGGTTGTTTCTGGTCGTTTCGACGAGATCGTGCTGTTTAATATCATACTTAACCAAATATTTCTACACGAAGGATGCAGTTTTCAAGTTAAGATACGCACATATGCATCAGTTGTTCTATGCAGAACCTTCTTAAGTTCCCTTCACGTGAGTACATAGTTCTTTCTTTTCACGAATGCAACCCGAAGCAATAGTTGTCGTGTGGGAAAATATGCATTTTCGTTTTAAGTCTATATATTGAAGAATGATCATGTATCCACTACCCGCTGCATGTTGCTTGTAGGGTTAAAAGCAAAGAACGTTTTTTTAAAGAAAAACATGCAATACAACCAGCTGATAACAAGCTTACAGTATATTCGCTATCTTGGATTTTAATTATACGGGTTTGATGCACCGCAGATTATCTGATGTTTTCATGCCTGGAGTAACGGCGTGGTGAATGCAACTGAAACACGCAGTGGAGAATTTTGTTAGGTTCCGTGCGTCTGCAGTCATCATCAGATGTCATTCTTGTACCAACAAACTGCCATTCCCTCTCTTCTGTATGTATTAATCGTAACTTTGTGGTTAAATTAAATTAATCGGCAACGTCAAGTTGTTTGTTTAGGCAATAAAGTTAAGGTGGTAAGCTATTGTTTTTTTGGTTGCATTCCAAGAATTTAAATGTTGGTTTTTGAAATCGGCCAATATGAACTCCAACTTATCGAAATTCTTTTGGTGATAAAGACACTTGCTGCAATTAAAAAAAACACTTTTGCGCTCTAATGGGTTGATCAGGTACTTAACACTTGCGAGTAAAAAGAAATGAAAAGTATCGCAAAGAAAATAGATAGTTTAAAAGGCTGTGGGTCACAGAATGCAAGGGCTATTATAGGAAACAAAATAGAATTCTTGTATGAGACGAGCTGCTTTGCAGCAGCTGCTGCCTACAGCTTCCGATCTATTCGCTTGTCTGATCTTTCATCTTGTAAGCCCGTTGTTTCCAGATGGCACCTTCACCCACGTTGCCTAACAGCTACTGCACATAATTTTACTTTGTTGTTCACACGTTTGTATGTTCAGTTTTACTTATCTGACATAGGAAGTTACATATATAAAGAAGTAAAAAGCTTTTCCTTCTGAAATTTCCCTGAGCACATGTTACTATTTGCCACAGAGGGTTTCAAGTGTGTGGCTTTAAGTTTGGAGTTGATGCGCAATCTGAGAGAATAGCATTGGTCAACTTTTATATTGCTTGTTCACGAAAAAGGCCATTGGTAGGTTGACTCAGGTCTTCAGGAAAAAAGAAGAAAAATTCATGTAGTGCAATCCAACTCATGTTAACGTAAAAGCATAAAATATGAAGTGATTGTAACGATCGATAGAGCAAGAGATTCAAGTCATATCACGTAAAATTAAGAAGTCCCGATAACTGAACAATTTCAATCAGATGATGCTAAAGGATTGTTCCTGCTCGGTGAGGGACGAACACTTCAGTACGAAATATTTCTGAAACAAGAAGGCATAACCAGAATTACAGCGGTATGCTGTGGTGACAGACTGGTGCAGAATGCCAGATTTTGGCAATTTTTTCGGGGATTGCTCATGCGTTCTACATTGCGCCTGCTCAGCACTTTAACATGGATGTGAAAAACACTGTGCAAACAGCTCTGCAGGGGATAGTCAAATAATAGGCGGCAACAATTTCTACAGGGCCACAGCAAGAGCAACATGAAATATTAATGATAAACAATCTTTTCCTGGCCAACGTGCGGATCGTGCCAAACACGCTTAATATCTGTGGGTATTCATTGTAGTTTTTTGAGGTTAAAGTTGCTTTTTCGTAAAGAGAGTTTCAAAATTATATTTTGCAAATAGGCGGTATGCTCTGCATGTACTGCTTGTGCAGTTTGAGTTATTAATCAGAAAAATTTAACGTGCTGTATGATAGGTTATCCAAGTTCTTAATTAATATCTTGTAGACACAGTTTTTCTTGTGACTGAGTCGAAAAATAGAGGCAGCGATCGTAAAAGTGCTCTGTTGCTGCAACAGTTGCGGGATGGATTTGCAGGAGCGTAGTTAGGCACGCAGATCAGGATATTTTCTATTTAGGACGGTGTTCACGAATGACTTAAAAAGCAATTGAAGCACTCCGTATTTGGAAAGCGCACGCCTGAGCAGCCAGATTTTATATTTGCCAAAATTGTGGCTTGGAAAAATCTTATGTTGGGCTGATATTTGAGCACTTTTTGCAATAGTTCAATTTTAATTTCGTCCGGAGTTTTCTTAATTTATCTCAAATGCAATGACAGATTCTTTGTCCAGAAGCGTTCGTAAATCCTTAAATCCTGCAACAAATCATGAGTGAGGATATGTATTTATGGATGCAGGGCCGTAATATCACAATGCACCTTGAGGGTTTCTACCCACAGAAAACATTCCTTGTGCGAAATAGGAAGCTGACGCAGCAGCGGACGTACTGAATCACCATCAGAACCTTTGCATTGTTCAACTTCGGAAATGAACGCTGAACGCCATTGACTCTCAAATGGTGGCTGCGTCGCATCAGTCACTGGGCACATCTTGCAAATTTTCACAGCACTTTGCCTCATTCATGCATTTCGTCAGCAGATGCTTAGTATGATTGCTTGTACGTGTTTTCAAGAAAAAGGAGAAGTGCACAACTTCAGATTCATAATTTTGTCAGTAATCTTTTTTTACGTTTAATTTGCACAAATCTTCATGTTTTTTCAATCCCTTTTACCTGCCCTGAACTTTCAGAATTCAATAAACACCATGAAAACATATCGCTAATATCAAAATTTGTAAAAACGTTTCAAATCGTGCGACCAGGGAGAAAAGAGACACAAAAGCAAAAATGTAATGAACGTTTAAACTGTTGTTCTCTTATCCAAAAATGATTATAGTAATAAGTCAAACTGCACGCAGGAGCCGGACAACTCTAAATCAGTTTTGAAGTAGCCAAGCAAGTAGTCTCAACAAGGATCAAATCTTTCAATGGGATTCTACTTGAATAACATTGCACACCTGAGGATGCACAGAGCTACGCGTGAATTTGATTTTAAAAAATTAAAAAATTTGCTGATTGGTCAAAAAAACTGCTATTAAAATTAAAAAATTTGCTGATTGGTTGAACAATTTTCTATTAAAATTCATAAATTTGCTGATTGGTTCGACTGCTTCGCCTTTGTGGAGACTAATTAGTTGAACATAGATATGTGATAAGTCTGAATTACCGGCAAGTCTTGAAAGCAGAACCCAGTCGGTTGATTCCTCGAAAGCTTGCAGCAAACCTAGAGTTGTTAATTTATCCAAGTAACTTTTTTTCCAATCTTTAAACATCTTCGTTTTTGCGTGCAGTGTTTCTATCATAGTTTGTGGATATTTGCCAGCATGCCGTCTAGTGTAGAAGATGCCTCGGAGGAAAGACAAAATGAAGAAAGGACAAGCATGCTGAAATCGAATTACTGCTCAAACCAGGTAAGTTTTGTGAAGAATATATAAAATGCTGCAATCTTTGATAAAAGATTTTAAACCTTCAAAACAATTTTTCGATGAAAAACAATTTTTCCTTCGGTTGTGCAGCAAAAAGTTTAATAAAAAGGTTATGTAGTGATGCAGGTTAAACATATCTTAGTTTCTTAAAGAACTGCGAAACAAAGAGGTAGGTGTCTACGTCTTCATAAAAAATTTGCGTTTTTATATCCACTTTCATCTTTTTGCAGCGATTCAAACTTACACATCCGTCTTCAATAGTTGTAAGCCACAGTAGTGACGTGCTCTAGTGAATACATTGAAATTTATTTAACAGGAAAACTAGTTTCGTGTATTTAACACATCTTCAGTCCTACAAGCAGTAAGAATTTTCCCTTCGGTTGTGTTTTGTTACTGCTTGCAGGACTTGCAGGAAGTTTTCTTACTTCCTCCAACCACCTCAAATTTTCCGTCAATATTCTACGTTTTTAATTGAACAAACTTGGACCGAAGTAATCACTTTCTCTCCGTAGAAAGGTGGTTCACATGATTTTTTAATGAGATCATCCCTCCCACCACAACTAAATTGTCTGATAGACAATAGACATCGCCTTCTTCATTACGTCCTTAATAATTGTTGCGTCATTTAACAGAAGCTTTTCGTGTGTATGAAGTGAAGTAAATCTGCAACCCCTCATCTCTTTATCATCGTATATGTGCTCGTCATCATTGAACCATCAAATTTCTACTCGTCATCACCATTTCATATAAACGATTGTTGCTGTCACAGCTGGATCGACTTCCTCATAACAAACTCTCTTGTTTATACGAAACGACACACCTGAACAACTGGCAACTATATGGTGGCCTTGGTGCTGCGTTACCAGAATTAGGAATGTTGAGCTGCGTGACTGTCCGCTCATAACAGGCTAAGCTCCGTTATGTATTGAGTAGAGTTAAGGCCGATCTACACTGAGGACGTGCCAGGCGTTGCCAGGCGTAATCCTTTGTGTATTTGGTTGTGTCGGGTAATTCTGCGCTCGTGCACGGCTCGGCACGGCAACTCCTGGGCGCAATAAAACAAACAAAGAATCGTGCGCGGCTACTCCTGGCAACTTCTCAGTGTAAATTGGCCTTTACTCTGTGTGAATACATGTTGAGTGAAACAGAGACGTGCATCTAGTGGCGACAAGCTGATTCGTGTGAGGCTAGGCTTGCGACTTAACAACTCGGTGAACGTTTCGCAGGATGGCGTCATTTAACTTTCTCACACATGTTCTTTTTGTACATTTCTGTTAAATTAGCTTAATGTCTCGTGCTATCGCGGGCAACTGACTGTGTACTGCTTTTTACTTATGGAGTTCACTCTAAAAAAGGAAAGCCTGCATTTTCGGTATCGAGTTTTAAGTTCTTCGCTTAAATCGCGCCACAGCCTGATCAAACCTAGTTTGTTTTTGCTTGGATGAAAATCGTTTTTTTTCATGCTGGCGTATTCAATGTCTAAGGATGTGCAAAACCATTCTCTCCAACATTTTCGAGTAAGTCAATCAGTGCTTTTAGTTTCATCAAGCGTTTCGCAGGCTATTAGACAACCAACGATATAGATGTGTACGAGATATTGACCGCTTTCTTGTAGCTGCATCTTTTGGGTAGTGCAAACAACGTTGGCTTGGATAAAAAAACTATGATTTTGTTTACTTTGAAAGAATTTCGAGGTACAGCAAAACAAATCTTTCTTAAAGTTGATATTAGTGCACAGTTTGCACTGTCCATAGCGGCATTTATGTTTTGCCTGCCTGCAATATAGTTTCAGTAACTAACGCGGTGCTGAGGTCACACATGCAAGATTTGCTCTGTGTGTTATTTTGAGAAGCTAATTTGATAACATAAAATTGGGTTGTCACAGAGGCACTACGAGTCTTCTCTTTCAATTTTACACATAAGAAAAGCTTTCTGCGCATTTATCAAACTGCAAAGGCGGAAAGTAAGGAATTGAAACGTTCATTTTTTTCCTCTGTGCAGTTCGGGGTTTGATCGCAGCAAAGTTTTGAACATCAAGTCACATATACGTCGGACATTTTTATATCAGAATACAATTTTCTCTGGCAAAGGTGCAACTCCCTTACCGCGTGTGGTACACTTTTATTACATGAGCTACCTCTACAACCATTCTTGTCTAAAAATTTTTGGCTTAGGTGCAACACGAAAACTTATGAATTGTCCATCTTAGGGTGGAAACCTGTTCCGAGATGGAGTTCGTTCGGTTGACTACATCTTGGTTTATGATTTACAACAACACGATAAAAAAGATCTGCGGGTTACGTTCGAGAAGAACCTTCTGGAACACGGGTTAGAATTGGAATATGATGTTTTCGACGAAACATTAGCAAGAGTTTCTTTCACCGACCACAATCAGGTACGCTTTACCTTATACCTAACACTGGAAGACTTCAATAAAGTTCTTGCAACTCGTTATACCTTCATAGATGTGATATAGCATTGCCTTTAAAAAACTTTCAGAGGGGCCGTTTGTAATATTTCTCGTTTTTTGCAATATTTGTTGCACCAGAAAAAACAAAAAATGTTGTTCAGAGAAATCAACACATTTCTGCACATATTTTGGTTACAGTATACAATAGCTTATAATCTTTACCGTCAAACTTTCGCAACAATCAACTACGTCTATTGTTATGAGTGCCGTGAATAAATAAAAAACGATTAGAAAGTTTAAAATAAATGTACATATCAAATTTTTTATTTATACCCTGCAAGATTGCGTATGCTTCAAACAGTGTGCAGCAAGCAGAAAATTGTACGCAACTGTACAAAAAAAACAGAAAACACGTTGTTAAAGGTTAGACAAGGTTTTGGATCATTTTCGAGCGTTGTATGGCCCATCGTTCCGCCATTATTGCAGAGGTGTTGTTAAAACAACTTCCTTCTAGAAACAATTTGATATTTTTCTATCTCGTTTTGTTCAAAAACCTTCAGCTCCTTTTGTGAGTTACTTGGGAAGAGCGGAAAATCCGGCGTAATCATATTCACTGCTGTAGACAGTATGAAATCTTATTTTGTTAAAGGTACAAACGATCTTCACTGTCCATTTGTAGCTCTAGCAAGCTGGGAAGAACCAAACTGCAGTTAAAAAAAATTTTCTTGCGTAGAAGTGCACTTCATCACTATAAGTAGATAACAGAATTTTCGGTGTACAAAGTAAATTGTGTCTCAGCATTTGTCTTGTGTTGTTCTACACCGATGCGCTAGTGGATTTGGGGCATCAGATTTTTTTCAGGTAACATACATCATGCGAAGTTTGCACAAAATGTAGATATATGGGTAGCTTCAATTTCGCAATGCACAAAATCATGTGTTTAATGATTTCCCGAAATATCTGCCATTGAAATTGCTACTTACTTTCCAAAGATATTATAGTATCAAACAGATTTTATGCATAACGTTTGTTACTTGCAGTTGTTAAAACCTGTTTTTACGGTAATTTTTGTTACTTCGTCAAATTGTTTGCGTCTTTAACCTTCATTGCATACCTTTTGCTTTTTTAAACTAATTGAAACAATAAACCAGGCAAAACTAAATTACAATATTTACTAACAATCGTTTGGCTTTCATGGTAAACCAAACAGGTTGGTTAAGTTGTGCAGCTCTGTATCTGCCATAGGCGAACAACAGCTTTAAATATTTGCATGGGGCTGACCTTTTCGACTTCCTTGCCTTTAACCAGAAAATTTAAATAATCGCTCTCGGTTAAAGAAAAAGCTGCATCTCGTTTTTTAGTATTTTACTCTGTCTGCTCTTTTTCGAAGAGTGCACTGACTTTACTTCTTAAAACACCAATCCCTATCACAACTTTCTGAGTGACTGATGCAGCTTGTCTTCACCCTTGCTACAACAAATGTTTTGATGCGTTCGAACAATAACGCACCAAATCCCTGTTTCTTACGTGTCTCCATTATTATGAAACATGCTAGAATTTTATTTCTTTCAATCGTTTTTATTCTTCAACTTTACATGCGAAAATGCGAAATCCAAACGAGAAAACACCAACAAATACGTTAAACATGCCCGTGGGGTTCGAGCGTTTCTGTTCGGTGGCTGTGTGTGAATATTCTGAAAAAAGCTGAAATATATTAAAGTCAGATATACTGGAATATTTTGACATAACCCACATAAGCGCGAACTGTAGTTCGCAGTAGAAAATTTTCTAAGTCCAATCAGGGAAATTTTTGACAGAACCCCGAGAACCCATGTAAGGGCAAACCAAAGTTCGCAATGGCTTTTTCTGTTTTAACAGGATGCAGCTGTTTTCAGTCAGCGGTGCACGTACCACGCTTTCCGTTTCAGCGCAACACAGTGTGCTGTTGTGATCACCTGCACTGTTCTTACGGTTTCTCGAAACTGCTTTAGTTTTCAACAGAGCATCGCTCTCTGCCAAACAGTTACCGAAATTCGTTTTCTATCAGAAACTCGCTGCTCTATCCGACAGAGCTTCGCCATCAGTCTTAAATCACGGTTCAATTTGACAGAGCTTCGACCTCTGCCGTATTTCACTCAGACTTTCAACAGAGCTTTGCTTTCTGTTGAAAGTCTGCATCACAACTGGCCAACCTGGCATTTCTGCCAGACTGTGATCGTCAATGTGGGTGGTTATGTTGGTAGCTGTCGTTTAAGCCGCGTAATTCGAGTTGGCAGCCCCTGGTAAATTGCTTGTATGCTTTCTCGGCTGCCTTTCCGGGATTTTCCATGGTTCCGATTTACGTATTTGATTGACAGGCTCAAGGTGTTAAACTACAACGCACTGCCTACACAGTTTTATTCCCAAAACGATAGCCTCCCTGGTAACACCTCTGAGAGATGCGAGATAGCATGGACCAGGCGCGGGGGACATTTGGGACATTTGCCCCCCCGAAATATTCAAAACATTCCACAGAAATTTTGACATATGCAGAAATTTTCAAAGAATAAAGATGAAATTTTTGTATTGTAATCATTTTTAAGAAAAGCGTTATTTGAATTTTCTTTGTCCTACTGGTTAATTATCTCCTTACAACATTTATCTTGAGACAGGCCATCTGAACGAAAATTTCGTAAATGATTGGTATTTTAACCACAAATATGCTGGAATTGCCAAAACATGGGAGATAGTTTAAAATGTTGTATTTCTATGGCATTTTTTATCCTTTTGTTCGTGTGCCACTTTTTTCTGAAACGAGCCTCATTTTGACCTCACGAAACTTTATAACATTACTGTTGAACCGTGCAAACTGCTGAAACTTTCAAAGTGATAAGAAAAATGTTGACATGTTGGTGTTATTAAAAAAAAGTTTATAGCCACGTCAGGCCGCTTCTTATTCTACAGAAGTGCTCTTCAGCAGGGGTTCCGTGGAACCCTATGGTTCCGCAAAACATGCATGGGGTTCCGTGAGAGTTTCTCGTTTTTTAGGAGAAATGGTTTTTGCTTCAGTATGTTGATGCGTCATTATGAAATTTTTTAGATCACTGTGCCGCATTCAGACTCCAAGTAGGCCAGTTAGTTATACAGGAGGTTGAGTGCAGATAGTGGAGCAAGAAATATTGGAAGTTTGTGCGTCACTTGTTGTTCATTGTTGTGCAATTAAGAAGAACGTTATTGTTGCATCACAGTTATACGATGTTGCCGATGTACTGTTCACAGTAGAGTAGACTGAGTAGAAAGTAGACTCAGCCTGAGTCTAGTAGAGAGTAGAAAGAGTTGAAGACTACAGCTGCTGTTCAACCTTTGTGGGAACAAAGTAAAAACAATGTGAAACCCAACTTTTTACTATTTAGTCGAGCCAGATGAAGCAAAATAGCATATTTTCATATGTGGAGCGAAATAATAACAACAACGAAGGTGTTGACGGTAATGAGCAGTGTAGTTCAAATGTAAAAGGGGCACCTGATCCAAAGCGGACAAAATGTAATTCAATTGCCAAAATTAGAAAAAGCGACGACACATGTTTCAGATACGGGTTCTTTTTGCCGGATGACCAAATTCTGAATGTAGCAGCCAAATTCCAAAAATGCAAGAACAACCGAGTCATTAAATTTCTTACTTTTTAAGTTCTGTAATCACTGATCATTTGTTGAATTATTATCTAATAATGAAATACTTGATTTTCTTACAAGTAATTCGTGTCTTTTAAATTTTTGTTAATGGGTTTCCATGACAAGCGCGAAAGTATATCAGGGGTTCCTCGATCACAAAAAGATTGAACAGCACTGTTCTACAACATTTTGATTATTTTTGTTAGGGGCAAACGGTTCACCATTATTAACGTAGTACATTTCTTTAAAAAAAGTTGTGTAGTTGAATTCTCGGTTCGAAAGCTGATATTTTTAACTAAATTTAGCGTGTGGACTGTTTCACGTTTGATTGTTTTCCTGGGTTGGTACCAGTGCCACGGCTTGGGAAAAAGGGTTTAGTAAAGTGTCATATGAGTGCTAGTCAAGTGTTGAACGCACCTACCTACTACACCACTTTGTCTGCAAATGACGCTTCACCAGACTCTTCCTTTTGCAATCAGGGCAAGCCCTGAAAGCACATAGCCTTTCATAGGTCCGGGGGCAGGCAAATTTTTGGGGGTGCGAAGGATTTTTCCCAAATTTCCCGAAACTTGCCCGAAAAAACTCTAAAGAAAATGACCTCAAAAAAACGACTGCATTTCATTCCATTTTGGGCGCATTTTTTTCAAATCAAAGCACTTCAAGTACCATTTTTGCCCAAATTTCCCCCAAACTTGCCCAAATTTTCCCTAACTTGCCTGAAAAAGAACTGAAGAAACATGAGCTCCAACAAAAAGAAACATCTACACTTTTATTTCGGGCGCCATTTTTGTAAAATCAAAGCATATAAAGCCATTTTGCGAAGGTTTTTACACATTTTACCCAAATTTACGCAGATTTTTCCCGGGTTTTAAGTTTTTTTTCCGGTTTTTCATCACATCAAAATTATTTGGGGTGGGCTTCCACCCCCTGCACCCCACCTCCTACACCACTGGCCTTAAACTTGCTTCTAAAAACTTTCACGCAACTCGTGTGGATGCCAGAAAAAGTCGTTTTGCCCCAAAAACACCTGACCCGTTTTGCCTGACA
>JGI24159J19872_10001972_pt1 | contig 23750 bp, 15 predicted proteins | sample Ectturendosymbi4_FD_19872 | JGI IMG/M metagenome (IMG submission 19872) | reverse complement strand
TGTCGGTGATGGTGTTCTTGCTGCATGTGGGAAGACTGCCGTTGGCCATAAGCCGGATCGTAAGCCGTAACCGGATTCTGTGTGAAGCCGCCTTTAGAGACGTTCAGTCATGGGGTGCGTCGGGCGTGCCTGTAGTTGAAAGATGCGTGCTACCTGCTCTTAGAAGCACTACCGATGTTTGTGACACTTGTTAAAAATAAACATTCAGCAAAAAGTGTTTCATGGACTTCGGAAAAAAAGTACCAACGTATTCATTTTTCCATCATATATCTTCAAGCTTCGCAATAAGAAAAGTATTATCTGATTGTGCGCGATTAGAAAAGGGCGTAATGTAAAATATCTATTGTATCAAAGTTGTAGCTCACTCTTCCAGGGACTTGTTGAAGTGGTGTCATCGAATTTCCCGAGCAACGAAAGACGCAACTATAAAGGACATGGGAGATTTTGTTGCCCTATCTGCGCTGGACTGCTTTGTAGCGTCCATGCCCTTTCCTGAGGCCAGGTTGGCCCTGGCCGAGGTCATCTGCTCTGAAGTGAGCACCTGCAGCAGTCAGGTGAGTGAGTTGCTTGTTTTTCATAATAATATAAATAATCGATTGTGGGACTTGACTTCGCTGTAGGCTGCTGTAAAGATTTGGATGCAAGTTGTAAGAGATTATGTTACTTTTATGCAGTTGGTTCGTTGTAGAAATTACCGCAATTTCATTAGAAACATTATGTTTTTTAACAGTTGTCGTTCCAGGTTTACTTCATCCTTATTCGTTATACAGTACATTCGTTCACTTAGATTCAAGCAGTCTTCGAACATTTTTTTTTCAAGAGAAATATGCCTGATTTCTGAAAAAATATCGTTGATGCTTTTCACCGAATTCGTTTTCTATCAATATCCATTGATAAACATGGGTTTTTGCAAAGTTTTCTAATACTTATTCTGTCAAACGACCCGAAAAAGGAATCTGCCAATCAATTGCTTTCGACCGCAGGCCGCTTTCTACTGCCAGACATACATGCCAAGCATAGAAACGATGCACTCCGACCACTTCACTGTCGGACGCGTGGTTTTGAAGGTGCACACATCGGAATCGCTTGTCACTAGAGCCAAACAGCCGTTTGCAAAGACAAGGTAAGTTTAATGGACCGCAAAGTGAAGTGGAAGCCAGTATTTATCAACATGCGGGCCATAGCGACGATAGAAACTTTAAACCACGATAGAAATTTATGAAACTGTCGAGTGGTGCCAAACAAGACAACCTGTTTAACGTTTTTTTTTTTTCGGTATCCAGCGCCGTAACTTTAATTTGCATGAAATTGTTTGATGTTTGGGCCAACAAACTCTCTCTCAAAAAAAAGAAAAAAGCGCAGTTTTTGAGTGGGCCACGGAGTTTGGACATAAATATGTTGGAATGTAGTTGTCTACATATGTGATCACTACGGCGTGGTAACACATAGATTGTGTTCAGCAGCAAGATTCTCACTGAATTGCATGCAGGAATAAATTCGCTGCTTCAGAATAATGTGTGCTTGTTTGTGCGTATAAAAGCACAGCATATTCTAACAAGGTGGCGGGCCATTCAGTTTTGACCAAACGTTATCTGGACCACTTAAGCAAAAAGGCTGAGCAATACTGTCTTAAATGTTTCAAATCCTGGTCGTATTTATCCCAGTAACTCTATTGATGCACTGCGTGATTTTACCATATTCGAACCGTTACACATATTAACTTGCTTGCAAAGTTCCACTGCGCTTTTGCTTCATGCAAAGCCTTTACCCACGCCATTCAATCCGGCGGCTGAAAAATGGCAGCTCTTGTCATGCGCCAGAAAATATGTTTCGCCAGGAGATGTGCACACATTGCAGTACGCATCGCCTTGTTTTGACTGCTCTCCTGGGTAATCACTTCCTTTTGTTTCGGAACGTGGACGTTTGCGTTGCTCATAATACTCATGTTTTCCCAGGCATTCGTCTGTGTTGTTGGAGCGTGTGGCGTGTTGCGTCGACACAGGAGAACCTGTGCTGCTGGTGGGGGAGACCGGCGTCGGAAAGACGTCGGCGCTTCAGTACCTTGCACAGCAAACTGGTAAATCACTTTGTCCATTTCGATTGAACGTTTGCATGACGTCACCTTGCCTCGCAGTAATGACGGAGCCGGATTGTTTGGTTTGTGGTAGAGACGGTTACAAGCGGTCGTTGCGGTTACAAACGGTTGCTGCGGTTGCAAGCGGGCTTTTGCGGTTCGGTAGATTTTAGGTGAATTGCAAACAATAAACATAATCAAGTAAAAAATATTGCAATTTTTTTCACCTGCTTTCAGAATTTACGCAGTTTTCTTTGGTCTTTCCTACTTTTTTTCTAACGCGGCACTTTACCACCGTCACAAGTTGTGTCTTTTTTTCGCTGAAAAATTTCGGTCATTTTTGCTGAGACATTTCGGTCATTTGTCTCACAGTTGTATTAAAACTCACCATAACCGTGTTTTTTAACCTATGTTTTCAAACATTCTGACTGAAATGACTTAATTATTTTTCGTTCATTTCAAAAACGTTTCGGTCCATGACCGTCTAACGACCGTAAAAAAAACAGGTCACAATTGTTGGGGGCCAATCAACGTCGGTGTGATTGGCCGTGCGACTGACTTCCTTGTTTAGAAGTTGAATTTATCTGTTTATTACTGCAGTTGGTATATTTATTGAAGTCGAATTCATGTATTCATTGGAATTGAACTGATCTGTTTACTGAAGTTGAATTGTTGTGTTCATTGATTAAACAGCAGGGATGTGAAAGCGTTGCATTAATCTTGTGTGTGCATCGAATAATCTCGCGCGTGCATCGCATAATCTTGCGCGTGCATCACCAGGAAACACTCTACATGTGGTCAACATGTCGCAACAGTCGAGCTCCTCTGACCTATTGGGAGGATACAAACCGGCCCTTCTCGGGCACACCGTGGCCCCGGTCAAGCAGAAGTTTGAGGAGGTGTTCGTGGCCACGTTTTCACGTCATCGCAACGCGAAGTTCCTGACGCACATCCATAACTGCTACAAGCAAAAGCGGTAAAACCAACCGACAGTTACTTTCATACGCTTTCCTCAGTGCAAGGGGGAGTGTCACAATGTTCTGTTTGCCTGTTGCACGCTGTTAATTTCATTAACTCTTTTTGTTGTCGTTGATTCTTTGTGTGAGAATAAAACTAGTAGAACTTTCGCTATAGTCGACCCTATTCCTAAATTTGACATGTTGCTTAGTGTGCTGTTGAATATTTGCACGTTCCTCGATGCTTCACAAAAGCTGATTGTCGTGAGTATTACTTCATAGAAGCTGATTGTCTTGTTTATTACTTCATAGTTAATATTGGTTCGTTCCAAAGCTGCCCCCGTCTTTGCAATTTTTTTAAAGTTCTTGTCCAGTGTCGTCGCTACTCGTTTCCTTCCATATTCTTGCTTTTTCCGCAGCTTCAACGATCTATGGAACCTGATGATGCATTCGTGCAAAGCGGCTTTGAACAAACACAACCAAGAGGTAGTCGATTGACGGAAGGCTTTCTGCGTTGCTTAATCGCCGAAAACGCGCTTCATGTTCAGTTATTCGTAATACATTGTGTTATTGTGAAATGTGATGTCTAGGTCTCCAAAGCAACGTCCATTTTATCACAAAGGTCGTTTTTGCTTTCTCCTGCTTTCGCAGTGAATGTTGCACTGGTGGCGAGTCAGTGGCAGCATCGTGTGTGGATTGTTCCCTTACACCTACCTATCAACGCTGAGTCCAAAGCTGGCAAGTACCGTTTTTCGTGTGTTCTCTGTGACCCGACCGGGGATCGAACCCTGCCTACTGGCTTTGGTGGCTCGTGCTGGTGGGTTGGGTTCGATTCCTGGTCGTGCCATAACAAACACATGAAAGTCGTTCAGATCTTGCTTTTAAGATATCCACTGGACATGCATGACTGCCACTTTGCCACGTGGTCTTTATTTAAACCTATAGCTGCTGTTGTTCATGTTCAGGGTCTCGCTAACAGCACAGCGCGACATATTTTAAAGCCTCGGTCACCAGCATTTGTGAAACTGAGAGCTACTTCTTGGATTCCGATTAATGCGAAGAGCTATCAGTTTGATAACGCACTTGCGGAATTAAAAATTTGCTCAATTCACCTCTAGTTTCGCTGCTGTTATCAATTGATGATATTCATCGGCGTGAAGACACTGATCATGTTAATGTTGTTTTTGGAACAGACCCGACAGCGACCCACGTGGCCCTTGCGGGCGACTTCGTGTCCATGGGCGCAATGTTGGTGACCCCTGTTTTGAGCTGTTGCGCGCGTTTTCCAGAATCCTCATAGTCCTCATCTCTGTCGCAGATCCATCGTACGAAGCAGTGGCAAGAAATTTACGAACAGCTCCAAGATCTGAAAAAGGAATTGAAAGCCAACTCCGCTCTGGCCTTTCGCTTTGTTGAAGGTATTTTTAATTTGTTCTTGTGCTGGAACTGGACGTTATGATTTAAGACAAGGGCACAACTGACCGTCTGGGGCTTAGACGTTGATAGTTTTTCAAGTAAAAGGCAGGAAATTCTGGATGAGGATATATATTACCGAACAACGTATGCCCTGCTTGGATTGAGGAAATTAGAGCTCGTATTTATTCTAGGTATTCATTTTTAGCAGAGGTGCACAACCTTTGCTATTGCCGGCCGCATTACTTTTATTTATATGAAGTACGGCCGGCAATGGGTTCGAGTTATATTTATGAGATACTGCCAAGCAGGAGCGCAACCAGGGGGGGGGGCATTCTCCCCCCGAAATTTTCAAAACATTGCATAGCAATTTTGACATTTTTGCAGAAACTTTCAAAGAATAAAGATGAAATTTTGTATTCTAATCATTTTAAAGAAAAGTCCTATTTGAATGTTTCTTTGTGCTACTGGTTAATTATCTCCTTACAACATTTATCTTGAGACAGGCCATTTGCTCGAAAATTTCCTAAATGATTGGTATTTCAACCAAAAATATACTGGTATCGTCAAAATGTTGGAGGCAGTTTAAAATATTGGTATTTCTAAGGGATTTTTTTTCCTTTTGTTGATGTACAACTTTTTTCTGAGACAGGCTTCAATTTTCTTCATGAAACTTTATAACATCAGGGCACTGCCGAACCGTGCAAACTGCTGAACCGTGCAAACTGTTGAACCGTGCAAACTACTGAAACTTTCAAAGTCATAAGAGAAATCTTGGCATGTTGGTTGTTATTAAAAGAACTTGTGGTCACGTTAAACCGCTTGTACTTCTACAACCTTTTGATTATTTATGTTAAGGCCAAGACGGATCACCATGTTAACGTAGTACATTTCTTTAAAAAAATTTTGTTTAGTTGCATTTTTGTTTCGAAACCTGATAGTTTTTAACTAAATTTAGCGTGAGGACTGTTTCATGTTTCAGAGTTTTCCTGCGTTGGTACCAGTACCACGGCTTGGGAGAAAGGGTTTAGTGTCATATGAGTGCCAGTCGAGTGTTGAACGTACCTACCTACTACGCCACTTTGGCATCAAATGACACTTTACCGTAACGTTTGCAACCAGTGCAAGCCATGAAAGCTCATAGCCTTGAACTTGCTTCTAAAAACTTTCACACAACTCGTGGATGCCAGATCAGGCCTTTTTGCCCCAAACACACCTGATCCGTTATGCGCCAAAGACACAAGACACCTGATGTATTTTTCCCGAAATGGAAGCATCTAAAGATGCTCTTACCTTTGACACAGGCTGTCCCTCAAGTCTGGGATCTTCATTTGTGATAGAAATGCAAACACATGCGAGAAGAATATGGCTAGAACGAATTTGCTAAAACAAGACGAAAAGTTAGGCAGGTTTACTGGTAGCCTATACATCTGCCACACTAAAGCTATGACTGCACTATTTGAGTACAAAACCAGGTTGTGTTCCAATTCGGGACAAAATTTAAAAACCCGGGTTTCGGGTAGCTGAGGAAAAAAGTTTTTTTCGGGTTTAGAAATGAATGCAATTTTGAGGGGGAAAAGCTCAACATAATTTAGATCAGGGGTCTCACGCTCAAATTGCTCCGTGGGCCAAATTAGGACCTATAAAGTAACCCGAGGGCCGCATTGTGATGCTGACGTAACAATGGCGGTACCCCAACTTATAAGAAACAGGCTTTGCATCTTATTTCCTGCGAAAGGTATCGTGAGTTGCAGGCAAATAATTTATATCCGTCTCTACGTTCGTTTGAAAGGAACTAGTTCACTTGCTGGCCAAGCGCTTTTAAACACATGTGAATAAACTAAATAACTTAAGTGTTGCTTCTATGAAATTTCCCAAACGCATCGCGGATCGCACAAAATGCCCTGGCAGGCCGCCTGTTTGAGACCACTGATTTAGATAGTTACTGTTGGTCACTGCGTAGTTTAATAGCGAATTATTAATTAAGTTAAGCACCGTGTTTTAATGATGTTTGTAATACTGACGCATGACAATCAAAGCATACTCTCATCATTCAGTGAGCTTCTGAGTTTTGTGACAAATGTCCAGTGGCTGAAGAAGCCCTCTCTGGTTCCACTGATATGCGTTTGTGTGTGAGCAAGTAAGGCACGGTACAGTTTTGCAAAGTTATTTGGCCTCTTCTTTGTAGCCTCAAAAAGACTCATTTCCTTTATCACAATTTGTGATCGGGTCTCTTCTTGTGCTGGGATGGTGTTGTGGCCTTCACTTTCAAGGATTACTTGAATTCTGTGCTGTGATTTCAAAGGTTGATTAAAATTTCAGTGCTTGAAGCACCTCTTTTTTGATAACGGAGCACAAATTGCACTTTGGTGTTTGTATCAGAAGTGGCTATAAGTTTCTGGGTTTCTTTGGTTACTAACTTCTTTAAGCTGAATACGTATGATTAAGGATCTAGTAGTTAGAGCCGTTTCTAAAAGAGAGCCAAATATTTTGCAGAAAGTTATTGAAAATTGAAAAGGAATGAATCGATTCTGCAAAGAATCACAGCTTGTATATGAACTAGCACATAACAGCTTGCCAATGGACTAACTAGTAACTACGATGTAGCTTTGAAGAACTACAGTGCTTCACATGGTAGTTATTCAATTAGGTTAGCGAAAAGACTAAACTGCCCGTAGACACTTATTACGGACAAAATGATGTCACGATCCGTCTAAATAGGTCAATTGAACGAAGTTACAAACGGACCAACAACGAACGTACGGTAGTCAGTGAGCAAAACGCGCACACTCGCGCTTCCAGGTAACAGCTGAATGTTCAAACTGCTAATTTGGACGTTGCACGCGCCACTCTTCAACTTCGTGTTATCATAATTACTTATATTTGAATGCAACAGCAATTCTAGTTTTTTTTAATATCCGGGTTTACTGGTTGAAAAAAAAAACGGGTTGCGGGTAGTAGAAAATAGCCAAGAAAAGCGGTTTTCGAGTTTGGGTGAACCCGGGTTNGAAACATTAGAACCAGGTGTTTGTATTAAGCTACTAATTTTTACTCTGTCCTGATGGTTCGGTCTGATCTTGATTAAAACTGAAAAGTTCTCATTTTCGGAAATGTTGCGAAGATAACTTTATCTNTGGCCGTTTGCGAAAAAATTGTACCACGGTTGAGTAAGCATGGTGACGTCATCAAATGGAAATTCATGAAAATTGCCCCCCCCCCGAAATGAAGAGCTGGTTGCGCCCCTGCTGCTGCCAAGTGTCAACCAACACAGAACACATTCATACATAAATTGCGTGTTCATTCTATAACTCTTTGTGACATCACCATCCAGATTGTTGCGCATCGTGTCGACTGATTTTCTTGCCTTGCGTTTGTTTTGTTTCAATATACGCCAGAACGGCTGTCAAATCTTATATTTTAAATTACATTGGACGGCCGCAAATGTCATTATCGAAGGCCGCAGGTTGTTCACCGTTGATCTATAGGAAGGGTTTCTGTCGAAATGGGGGAGCGTATTTGTTCTGCAATTCTTTACGTCAACCTTGGTTGGCACGAAAGCCAACGCAAAGTGACGTCAAAGTAGATGACGAAAATTTGGGATAAGTGATACGATTTCCTTCTGAACGCAGCAGTTTCTAGCGTTTGTCTTGGTCAGTAAACTCCAAGTTATTACCAGTTAGAAGAAGGTGACGAGCACTCTCATGAAAAGTTGCACACAACACGACAGTGTCGTGTATCAGTCGGCAGCATTGAACCAAGTCATCTTCTTCTCTCTGCACTTCCTCAATGCTGCAGGTCAGCTCTCGCAGTCTCTGCAAAACGGCGACTGGATCCTCCTCGATGAGATCAACCTGGCCTCCCCCGACACGCTTGAGTGCTTGAGCAGCGTCCTCGAATCAGAAAGCGGATCGATTGTGCTGATGGAGCGCGGTGATGCGAGACCGATCACTCGGAACGCCGGATTCAGGTAAACCGCGTGGAAACGGACACTGCTTCCATTTTGTCGATAAGCTGAGAAAGAGGTTTGGAAAACGCTCCTGATAGTTAGAAATGTATCTATGCAATTATTGAATGCTTGCTTTAAAATTTAATTGTGAAGACACTTAAAAAATTCGTGTACCCTTTGGAGGACCTTTGCNTGCCNCCCACCTGGGAAGCACAGCTTCAGACTGAGATGTATCTACAAGTGCATTTTGATGTATGTGCTGCCACGCATTCGTGTAAGTCACGCGAGACATGTTTGCACCCCCTGTTGAGAGACATTTGCACCCTTGTCGCAGGTTATTCGCCGCCATGAATCCGGCAACGGACGTCGGGAAGCGGAACTTGCCGGACGGCGTCCGCAACCGCTTCACCGAAATCTACGTCGACGAACCGCGTGACTACGTCGACCTAGCAACAATCGTCGATTATTACGTACAGCGCAGAACGGTCAGTGGATGAGTTGCTTGTCGGATTCAATGTGGGAGTGGGTTGGTGGGGCGATTAATGGTTGCGATTTATGTGTTGTGATACTGGCATGCTTGAACAACTACGGTGGTTTTGACGGTAAGTGTAATTGAACCAGACCCGTAGGCGTGGCGGGGGGGGGGCATTTGGGGGCATTACCCCGACAGTTTGTTGTCCCCAGAAAAATTTTAAGCACTTTATATGAAACATGTAATAGAAACAAAAATCGTTGCCCGTGAAACTGCATTTTGCCCCCAACCGTCACTACCTGGCTGCCTGACCGAATTAAACTGATTTGCTTGGAATACTACAGCTTTGTTGGCAAGGATGCGTAGGACCTCAAACGTGGTGTGCCCGCTCGCTCTGCCATTATGCCCTCAGCATCTGGCTGATGATGTCACATACGAGCAGTGCGAGACAGGGCTGGTTAATCAAAGCACCAATCAACAGTCGTTATCGCTGCACCTCCCACCTAAAATCAATCATGCGAACAAATCTTTGAAAATAGACCACACGGCTTCTTGGTGAAGGAAGCATTGGCGTTCGTAACAGTGCTTGCTTACTTCACAGCAGCTGCAGTTAATGAAGGCTCAAATGTGGTATAGCGTTGCACCGAATCTAACTGCACGATATCATGTCGTTGTTATGGACTCTTGTTTCTTGCAGCATGACAAAATACTTTCTGGATTAAGAGTGCGACTGAACTCGATTTCGTAGTCAACAAATCGCTGATATATTCGACAAAAATAATTCCTAGAGCTGTGAGCCCGCGTTTATTTCAGGGGAGGAGTTCCATCGGTTATGGTTTGTAATTTTTTAGTACATTTTTCTGGGAAAGGTTTTTCGAAATTTGTTCAGTACGACCGGAAAAGAGGGAAAAAAGTGATTAAAGATTTGTGCCATAACCTTTTACCACTCTCTGCAGCATACTTTTCTCGCCAGGACCGATTTTGTGAATTACGTAACTTTTCCACTTCATTCAGGTTGGAGACAAAAGTGTCGTCGATGGGATTGTGAAGTTTTACCAGAAGGTCAGTGAGATGGCCTCGGATAAGTTGACAGACGGAAACGGACACAAACCTCACTACTCCCTACGAACCTTATGTCGGTCAGTAGCTGTTTTGTTGTTGTAGGTGTTTTGCTGCTGTAGGAGGTGTTTTGCTGCTGTAGCTGTTTTGTTGTTGTAAGTGTTTTGCTGCTGTAGCTGTTTTGTTGTAGTAGGTGTTTTGCTGCTGTAGCTGCTTTGCAGCTGTAGCTATTTTGCTGCTGTAGCTGTTTTTTGGTCGGAAGCCCCGCTCTTTGTTTGCTCTTATTATCGAAGTGAAAGGAAAGATGGTTGGGATATTTCAGTTCGTGTTGCATATTTGTTAAGGTGCTAACATTTCGGTTAACCTCAAACCATTCGTTTATTGTCGCCAGTTTCTCTGTTGGTGTTGTGCTTTTTTTCTTGGCGCAACTGATGACCAAGTATAGACATTCTAAGGTTAACTCTACTTTTATTTCGCAACTTAGCAAATTGTGTCAAGTTTTGATAAATTCTTCATTTCTTCAACCGACCTTGTTTATTTATTTGTTTATTTTATTCCAGAGCACTGCAGTACGCTGTCGACAATCCAGATATGTCGCTGCTCAAAGCCCTTTACGAAGGATTCTCTCTCGCATTTCTCACCGCTTTGGATAGATCGTCTCATCCTCCAGTGCTTGATCTGATTGTCAAGTGCATTGTGACAAAGGCCAAACTCAAGTAGGTGCCTCAACAAACCACATTTGCGGCGTATGCTCTCCCAAGGCTCACGCCCAGGCATTGTGAGGTGACAAGCAAAAAGCCTACAGGATTTTTCCATGGGGTGCAACAGTGGATTTTTTCAGGGGTGACCAAAAGGATTTGTCCAGGTTGGGAGGCCAAACATGGTGAAAATTCATTTTGCCACTTAAGCTGACAGAAAAATATTTTTCTGCAAAAAATGAGTAAGAAAATATCACATTTCACAATCAGATAGAGGCCAAGTCCCTCCTGCACCCTCAATTCCGGCGCCCGTGGCTGGCCGTGTTTTTTTTTCATACAAAATCGTAGCTGCGAAATGAGAAAAGTTGCGTATCTTCCAAATTACGAAGTTGGTTAGGCCTTCGCAGCTCTTTCTGTTAACCGTTGAAACCTTGCAACAACAAGACCTTAAAGTGGCAACAAAAGCTTCCTGCTGTGATACGTCATCTTGATGTGATGGAAATGCTAGTTCATTGGCAAGCCCCAAACACGTGACCTGTTGATGCAGCTGTTACGTGAAACCTGAACCGCCACCAACGAACGAATCTTCCAGAAGCAACATTGCCGGAAAGCTCGCAACGTTGCAGTGGAAAGGTTTTCGATCCCGTTCAATTTGCCCAATAGTTTACGAGAAGGAAAATGAGAAATATGTGGCGTTCCACGCTTTTTGCTTTTTCAGTCCCTCGACTCCGTCTCCAGCATTACATTTGCTGATGCCAAATCTTTTCCTACAGGGGCGTCATCTCCCAGAAATGTCCCCCTCCGTCTTACCCCTCCGTGAGCGTGGAGGGGCAGCACATTCGATGCGGGCGTATGATGCCATCTCGTGATGCAAGCTACATTATCACAACGTCAGTCAAGGAGAACCTGGTCTATCTCGCACGGTAAGTCTCATGCTGTTGTGACACAACCTGTCGGATTGAAGATATACTTGCTTCTCATTTGACCGATAGTTGTGTTAAAGCATAGCGCCGACCCTTGGAAGCAGTAGTAACGTTTTTCGTCTGTAGGGATGCGACCTTAACATACACGACGTCATTTTTGTGAAAGTAACGACAAAAAAGCTGTTCTCACATTTCGTTGGGTCGTGCGTAATTTCAGCCTGGTATTTGTGGTATTGATCGAGTCCTAGAATGCTGTTTGATGTCCTTGAAATATACTGTTTCTTCAAAACAGTGGAAGTAGATCGTCTCTTGCTTTTGGTTTTAGCTGCTTTGTAGCGACATCTGTTTCATCATCCCTAAGTATATAAACGTTACTCCTAGATTATTGTTTTTAATTTTGTAGACCTGTGTCGTATGGAAAATATCCAATCTTAATCCAAGGAGAAACCTCAACTGGCAAAACCAGTTTAATCCGGTATTTGGCAGCTTTAACGGGAAACAAAGTGGTTAGAATCAACAACCACGAGCACACTGACCTACAGGAGTACATTGGAAGTTACGCTTCTGACAAAGAAGGTGAATTAGCTGCCAAGAGCTGCGTCTGTTCAGATCCTAAATGGTGGAAGTCGAAACTTCAAAAACTTGCTCGATATCGTGAAGTCATTTGATTGAAAACAGCTTCTTCGGCCAGCACTGAATCGATTCGTACAAATCGTAGAAAATTAAAATTGTTGCTCAAACCCGGAAATTTTCGAAGTCTGGTTTTCAGCGTGTATCTGCATTAAACGTGATTTTAGTAAAAAACGTTATGAATTTTTTTAGTACACAATATTTTGACAAAAATCTAACACAGTAATTGTTGAAGATCAGCGGCTAAAAATAGATTTGTTTCAATTTTTAAAAATTTCTTCTTTTCCTGCCAGTTTCGCGATTCAAAATGTTGACAAGGTGTTTCTGTAACAGGGCGACTGGTGTTCCAGGACGGGCCCCTGGTCACCGCCATGCGAGAAGGGCACTGGGTCATTTTGGACGAACTAAATTTGGCCCCCACTGACATCTTGGAAGCGCTCAACCGTGTCCTTGACGACAACCGCGAAATTTTCATCACAGAAACACAGGAAGTAGTGAAAGCACAACCAGGGTAAGAACGTATGTGCAAGTAGTTACGTATTTGAGGCGCATGTTGCGAGCAGGTAAAAACGTATATTGTGAACCAGGAATATTGTGTTTGAAATATATCAACCGTGAAACCTTCTCGTGCCTGAAAACTTCGTTTTGCTGTACAAACGCTTGGAATTCTTATGGATGAAAAGTTTTTAGATTGAAAAGCCTGCACGACGCATGGCTGCATTTACTGCTGATAGCGTTTGCAGGAGTAGCACTGAATCTTGTCTCCCACACTTTGTTGGAATAATACGAAATCTTCCTCGTGGTTATGTTTTCGTTGCAAATATTTAAAGACTGGAGTTTTTCTGCGGCATGTGANTTTGNATCGTATTTTTTCTGNGCAAGGTTTCTGTTTCGCGTAGCTGNGCAATTCTANAGTTCAAAGTATTTTTTGTAAGGTTGATGATTTGATCTGTTGCACGCACTCCGCAATCGCTGTTTTTCAGCGTTTTTTAATATTTTCAGTAGAAAATTATTTGGTAATCTTGAGTTTTTGCGATTATATCGTTGCCACTAGGAGAGCAAAAAATATTTTATGTGTTTTCATTCAGATTCACCTTATTCGCTACCCAGAATCCCCCTGGCCTGTACGGCGGGCGCAAGGTGCTCTCGCGGGCCTTCCGGAACCGTTTTGTCGAACTTCACTTCGACGAGATACCTCCCCCCGAACTGAAGACCATCCTCCACCAGCGGTGCCAGCTTGCGCCGAAGCACTGCGAGAAACTGGTCAAGATCATGCTCGACTTGCAGGTCTGCGGGTGCAGCAAGTGATTGGGCGTTGTATGGGTGTGACTGGTGATTGGACGTTGTAGGGGTGTGTCTGATGCATGGGCGTTGTCTGGGTGTGGTCATAGGATGCTGTGATGAAACTGGTTGAGATTTTGCACCAGCTGTGGTTGTACGATCATTGTGAGATTACTGGCCTTTGCTTTACATTTGAATCCAAGGTCAGTAATCTCTGTTGAATCTGTCTCATTGACTCTGCTCCACGGAGCTGGAATGGGGGATGGCGGGTGTGTTTAAGATTGTTATTAGGTCCCGAGCCGAATGTTATTGCCAGATATAATTCTTCGTTCCATTTGAGCGGATCGGTAGAACCGAGTCCTCCAGTTATTTGCATCCGTGAACGCCGCCATTCACGCATCGCCTTCTAAATCCGTTCACAGAAATTGCAGAAAAGGTCATCAATACTGCAGTTTGCTGTCAACTGATCCGTTGCCCGACTTCAGGTTTTTGAGTCACTGAATGAACACAGACCAAGTGGTTCAGTTGGTTCAGCACGCGCTTCTGAAGCTGGTAGGAAGGGTTCGATTCCCGGTCGGGACATGAGTTGAAAAGGGGCCACGTACTCGGTGTTGATGAAAGTATGAAGGAAACAGTTCGTGCGCGGTGCTACCATTGTCTAGTCACCAGCGCAGCGTTCACTGCGTGGAGTAGCTTTTAATTTTAATGGTATTTGCATGCCGTTTGCAAATTGTATTTGATGAAAATCCAAGCGCTTTCAGATCCGATTGTTTTCGCAGACGCGACGTCGCGCGTCCGGATTGTTCGCTGGCAAGCGCGGTTACGTCACACTGAGAGATCTTTTCAAATGGGCGGAAAGACACAGAAGACACCAGGTCAGGTTTTACACTGCTTGCCCAGCAGTGGTGTTGTTTGCGTGCTGGGGAGGGCGAGAGCCCTGTGGGGCTCAGTGCGGCGTGAAGGGAAAACCCAGGTCAGGTGACTCCTGTGACCCAGCGTGTTACCCATTCATATTTTACGGGAAACCATCAATGATGCCGAGATGGTTGTTTTTATGATGATAATTGCACGGTACGATCACAAGATGCTTTTGTCCAATGGTTTGAAAATTTCCAATTTGAGCAAATCGCAAATAAACCAAGGCTAACCGCTCATAAACTGAGTGGTTCATATTTTTTTGGCTGATGTCGTGGATTGAAATCGCAATTTCTGACCAGTCTTAAGTGTCGTTCTTGCGGGACTCTCTCGTTGCCATTGACCTGCCGGATTGAAGGTGTATGTGAAGAAAAAAACAAAAACAAGCGTGGATTTGTAACACGAAAACTCTTAAATGCAAAGTCCAGCGCCGTTTAGAAACACATTTCCTTGCATTTTTAAGACTTGTGAAAATATTCCAACGATTGGTAAAGGTCAAAAACTAGCAGCGTAGTAATAGTGTTTTCCGTCCTTGACATGCCTGATGGCTGATGTTAGTGCGAAAAGTCAAACGATAAGTTGTTTTGTTCGTGCAGGCACAAGCGAAAGATTACTATGACTGGGAGCAACATTTGGCGGACGACGGATTTCTCCTGCTCGCTGGGAGGGTTCGAAAGAAAGACGAAGAAAAGGTGAGGGACGTGTGCTTTGTGTTGAAACTTGTCAAAATACTCGCTTGTGTTTTTCCTCAATTACAGCTGAAGCTCGGATCAAATGCATATGTAAGATATCCTTTCGGCAGAATTTTTCAAATTTGAATAAAGACTTCATTTCTCAGATTTGAATAAAAGCTCTAAGTTTTCTGCAAGCTTTCGAGGAATCAGCCGACTAGGCTATCCTTCATCTTCTTGCAATGATTCAAACTTGCACGTATATCTGTTTACAAGTAATTAGTCTCCACAAAGCGACACACGTGCATGTATGTGCACATTTTAAATAGGAAGTCGATTCAAATAGCACTACTCATCTTCAGTCCTACAATCTTATTTAATGCGTAGTGTTAGACGTGAAATCGATTTCCTGTCAAGACATCTGCTGATGGTTTCAAACCTTTCACCTTTGAGGTCAGACAAGTTATTTGAATAATAACGGCGAAGGTTTTGGCGGAACATATCAGTGAATCTGATGTTTTCCACATATTTAAATCTTGATAGACCTTCGTCTGATGGGAGATCACGGCAATTTGACTGAAGGACAGATGTAGAAATATCTTTGAATTCAGGGATCGAATAGAACAGGGGGTTGAGTTCTTTGTTCAAACGTGTTATGATACCTTGATTTTCGCAAAACTTTTTTGAAACTACAAAGACTAAAATGAGATTGTGTTCAAGAATTGTACGAAACAAAACAGTCGATGTTAAGTCGTAAACGTCATTCCAGTCCTTATTTCTTCACACTTCTGTTATGTTAAGATATTTTAAAAATATCTGGAATATCTAAACATTATGTAAAAATACGAGCAGTGCGCTTTTCTCAAGTAGAGCAGAACACTGGCTGACGAGGACAACCGGTTGAAACGTTGTCAGTAGTTGACGTCACTGATACGTAATCACAGTCTTCGAAGGAAGTGTGTTTGTGATCTGTTTCGTTTCAGGTAATTGAGGAAGTTATCGAGAAGCACTTGGGACGGAAGATTGACCGGGACAAGCTGTTCGACCTTGAAGCGAATGCTGGTCTTCTGCGTCAGCTTCCCGCCGAGTTCAGTCACGTTGTTTGGACTAAGCCAATGAAAAGGTGCGTAGAGGGGTGGAGCCTCCGAAGAATGACGTTTTCGTTGTTTTTGTTCGAACTTCGAGGTAATTCTTCTGCTCGTGGATCCAGTTTGAACCCCGTTGACAAAAACATCCATTAAATTTTACTTGCAAGGCAATCGCGGAAAACCGAAGAAAAAGATGGTGTTGGTGACTGGCAACTTCCTTTCGGTGTTATTTGTTGAAGAAAAAAGTAACGTCCAACAGTTTTTCCGACTTTGCCACTACCCATGTCATTAACAAAAATTTTCGGATTATTTCTGGGCTGCCATTAACTTTGGCATTTTTGAATTTTAGAGCTGGCGCTACTTACTTTTTTTTCTTGAAATATGTCTGTTCAAATTCCGGTTTTCCGAAATGCACTAGGAATTAATGAATGTTGGTCTTGAACTGTAGTTCACGGTTTATCTTGTGCCAATTTCACGCATGTTCAACGGGAAATTTTGGAAAGAAAGTTAATTTGCTGGAGTCTCTGAGCCATGGGTTCCCAACCTTGGGTACAAGTACCTCCAGGGGCACATTTGCCTATTCGGAGGGGTGCAGTTAAAGGTTAGCAATAGAAGAGAAAAATATATTTACATACCTTTATTTCCAAATATTTATACATACATCAGTTAATATTATTTTCAAAAAAACTTTTATGCTTATTGTTAAATATATCTATGAATAATCATGATAACATAGTTCATAAAAATTTTAGGGGTACATATTCATCTGTTGAAATGCTAAAGGGGTACATGGCAAGAGAAAGGTTGGGAAGCCCTGCACTAAGCAACAGTTTGACTGTTTTTTGTGTCCTTTAAGAAACATTTTGATTTGCAATGTTTTGTTTTTCTGTCGAAAGAAAGAAACAATGCTTCTACCGGGCGTCTTCCTAATCCTCGTCGGCAGTGTATCTTCCATCACGTACGTTCTAAACAACTTTCCCGTATTGCATGTGCAACTATAGTGCCGTGCGCAAATGCTCACCAGGCCACACCAGCTTGTCCAAGAAGTCTGCGTTCTCTGCGTATTTGTTGCAAAAGTCAAAAAAATAAAGTGTTCTTTCCTCAGACTTTTTGTGACATTGGAACGCGCGTTACGCTTCGATGAGCCTGCGCTACTGGTGGGCGAGACCGGGGGAGGTAAGACCACCGTGTGCCAGATGATCTCATCATTGATGACGCGACAGCTCGCCATCATCAACTGTCATGCGAACACTGAAGCAGCGGACTTCATCGGCGGACTACGCCCGGTGCGTTGAGGAGTTGCGCGAAGAATGCATCGTTTGAAATTATACGCACTGGGTGACCCAAAAACCCCTAATTCTTGTGGGTGCTGTTTACCCTGCATTTGTTTTTTTGGGTCACCCTGTACGTGTGTGAGTTCTGTTTTTCACCCTGTATTTGCCGGTTTCCTGTGTCCCGTATTTATGTTTTCTACGTCAAGGTGTGTTTGTGTGTTCTGTTTTTCTACGCGTCTGGGGTCACCCTGTATGGGTCTTGTGGCAACGGTGGATGACGGGCATTCAGGTTTTGCAAAGTCGGAAAACTTTATTGCCGACGAATATTCCGATGCAATTTGGTCGGCATGGCAACAAACGGCTCTGTCCTCTCTCGCGTTTTGCACAAACGCGAGAAACGGTCGGTAGTGGGAGGATGGGAGGAGCGTTGGGGAGTGCGTTGCTTGTTCCTGTTCAACCTGTTGTCGAACATATCGAGTCGCTTGTGCGAAGAAGGTCATCGCGTTTCTTGGAAACTTCATCATCATCATCGCGGGCGCTTCGCGTTTCTTTTGAAGNGTTCTCGAAATGAGAGCAGAGCAAACTTTTTTTGCAGCTGCACCGCGAAGTTTTGTCAAAANCGGCAAAACACAAAAATCTTAAATTCAAATGGACCTAGGCTGTGTTGTTTCGAAAACAAAGATTTTTGTTCATCAGGAAAATTTCGATAAATTTATGTCTCAGCTGTTTCCATCGTTGCAACGATGCCAGTTGCTGGTCAGTGCTGGTCGAAAACTGGCGACGTTCATTGATGTCAGTGTCTTTGAAAATGTTTCCAGCCGATATTTTGTTTTTCTAGTCGCGTTCCCATAGCGACGAGGAGAAAGGCGAGGAGGCCAGCGACGTGAAACTGTTCGAATGGACCGACGGCCCCCTGCTGGCCACAATGCTGGCCGGCGAGCACCTCCTAGTGGACGAAATATCTCTCGCGGATGATTCAGTCCTTGAGCGATTGAACAGCGTTCTGGAACCTGAGCGATGTCTCGTCATTCCAGACCAGATGTCGATGGTGAGGAGTGCTGTGGACGTGTTGCGCAGAACGAAAACGCTTATTCTGTCTGTGGCCACCCTTGGTCACAGTGGTTCTTAACTTTTTCCAAACCCGAGGACCCCCAATCCTGGCCTGCGGGCCCCTCCTTATCCGCGGTTATATGTCATTGGTCGTATTTGTTGTTTATGTTTCTGAGGGTTAAAGGAAATGACTTTGGCGTTCCTTCCGGGAATCAGATTTTTCACTGAGGGACCCATTGTGAGCCTCCTATGTTGGAGCTTTCTTTTGAGGGAATCCCTGGGATGTTCATAGATGTGAGACTGTGTGATGTTCTGATAAATTTGATCATACTACAGTCTTTACATGTAGTCTATAATCCACCGTGGTAGATCTCCACTCATATCACACCACACACTTGGCTTTGAAGGTCTTTACGTTGGTTTCATTAACTATCAACCCAGAAGCTAATGATTATATCTGCCTGTATTTTATTCAAGGAACCTGGAGAAGGCGGCGACAGATCGTTCGTGGTGGCCCGGCCTGACTTCCAGTTCATGGCCACCATGAACCCCGGGGGAGACTTTGGCAAAAAAGAGGTGGGGTTTTCGAAGACTGCGCTTTTTCGAAAAAGCGTTCCTGGCCTTTGTGGCGTACGTTTTCCAGCTTTTGAAGCAACAGTCGATTACTGAAGTTGATGCTGCTATTTTGACTCAAAAAGGACGCTTTTCCTTGTACATCACCACATGGATAGATGCTGACACATGAATCTATGCTTTCTTTGCTGCAAATAATTCTAGAGAGATTGAAATATTTGCCAAGCGCGTTTCGAGATTTATTCTACAGAAAATTATTTTCTCTTTTTTCGCGCTTAGCTTTCGCCGGCTCTCCGAAATAGAATGACGGAGATCTGGTGTGACGTTATCAGCGATGAAGCAGACCTGGTCGCCATCCTCAAACACAATCTTCGCTTAACACCATACGATGTAAGTGCTGCAACGGTCGTACTTCTCACCTGGCCCATCGCCACGGGGGGAATTCGGGGACAGCTCCCCCAATTTTGTTGTGTCCAGATACATTTTTTTTAAACATGTAATAAAACAAAAATCTTCCCCCGTAAAACGCATTCCCCCCAAAACCTTAAAACCTGGCTGAAGGCCTTCTTTTCATACGGCCAGGGAGGAAACTTTTTGTGCAAAACAAACTTTAAGGGCTGACTCCCCAGCACATGCGTTGGTGAGCGGTTTCGGTAGTTTTGCGTTGGCGGAAAAAAGTTTCCTTGAAATCGTGAACCTAATTGGTCTACAAGAACGAATTCAGCAGCGCATTTGATGATGCAGAGAAGCGGAAATACGAAACATAGTAATTCCTCGCCCACGGCAAGATTCGTTGTTCACATCGCAAATACGCGATGTGTTTGAAGGTGTCAGTGTGTAAATTGCATCTTTAGGTATATGTAATAAGGTCAGGACTGTATGACATTGCTGTGATTTGAAAATTGCCAAGTTTTTGATGCAGTCTGTTCCTGTTGGATCGCAGGACCAGGTCAAGTCAGAGAAGACTTCGGAAATTTACGCTCGACTCGTTGTGGATTTCGTCACGTGGTTCAAATCAACATTATTCGGCAAAAGGTCAGTGTGGAAAGAATGTGAAAGCTCATCTGTTGAAATTGCGCTCGTCGTTTCTAGGCAGAGCTTTCTTCCAATGATGCAATCTATTTGAACTACACGTCCTGTGGAACTGTTGTTAAAGTTTCTAAACGACCTGCTAAGATTTTAAGCAACTCATTCACCCGAGTGTATCTTTTAGAATGGTGGGTCTCTGCCGTCCAACCCCGCGGTCTCCTATTCCTGAACATGTTGGCCTGGGGGGAGCTCTCATCCACGGTTATGTCATCAATCAAAGGGGACATTGACCCCGTTAAGGAGCACTGCTGTAGATTAGGGGTCCCCAAAGTAGAGCCCGCAAACAATTTTTATCAAAAATGAAAAAATAACGTGTCTGCGAATAATTTTTTGATTTTTTAGAATGTAACATATCCCGAAAGAATGACGTCACGTGAGACGACCTCGTGAATGTCAGTTGGCCACGTATTACTGCGCTGCAGGCCGGCCTAACCTTAGCTGACATGTTGCTGCAATCTGAGTTCTTTGTCAACATTTGCTGCATCCCATCTTAGGCCAGATTTTTCCACTGTGTTAAAATCAAAGAAGGAATTTCGTCAGTCTTTTTTTTATAAATTTACNTTCATTATGAAACAGCATTTNGTGTTTTGACATTTTTAACTTCGCACCGGGAGTTTATATTCGGCCCTCCAGCTGTTGTGTAACAGCTTATGTGACCCTTGGACAAACACGTTTGGAGACTCCTGCTGTAGATCAGTGTTCATGTGTTATTTTCAGATTCGTGGTGTCTGTTCGTGACCTTCTGACCTGGGCAAAGTTCATGACCCTGACGTGCCGCTTCACTGACCTCCCGACGTGTTACGTTCACGCCGCTTGTCTGGTCTACATTGATGGCCTGGGATCTGGTAAGTTAGCGGTTGCTGCTTTGCGCTGTGCAAATTGATTTACTAAGGTTATGAAAATACTAAAAGCTAGGTTTTTGGCTAATTTTGCTCGATGTTTGCTCAGCGCTTCAGTTCAAGTCGTCTTACGTGTTCACGTTTAATTCTGGGTTGATCGCAAATAGTCTCTGTTTGTTTTTGTTTTTTTTCTGTTGCTCAGTGACAAAAAAAATGCTTGAAGCAACAATCTTTTCTGTCGTAATAATGAAATTTTAATGACATCTGAATCCCCTTGCTGCTGGTGGTGGTGGAGATTTCAGGACTGACGGGGGCGTAGTGTTACGTGAAAAAAAAAAAACGATTTCCTATTAAAAAAGGCTTGCTCGATGGATTCATTTGTGTCAGCTTTGTGGGGACTAATTACTTGTTGAACGTCTTGCAGTTGAACTTCAGCAGCAAAANGCGTGTTTTAACGTTTCGCAGGTTTGACTGGTAACCTCGCCNCGAGCAGCCGAGAAGCAAACGTTGAATGTCTCAAATACATCGCTCATCAACTGTCGGAAACCGGTCAGCTGAAACTTATGGAAGAAAGTGGACGTTTGTGGTTGGATGCGGGTATTAGTGGCACTTACCAACAATGCTCTGCTGTGATATCGGATGAAAACAGTTTTGGAATCGGACCGTATGCCATTGGCAAAGGTCGGCACTTACATACTTACGTCAATTTTGTTCTTGTTCTGTGTTGCCATGACGTTAGTTGCTAAGGTCTCAAGAGTACGTCAAAGAACGCATTTGAACAATCCTGCATCCTTCATCATTTCTGTATGCCACAGCTTGGCCGAAACTTATTTCGTTTTTTTAAAGCGCTAAAACTTGAATATTTTTCGGCATTTTCAAATGATTTCGAAATGCAAAAGGCAACCGATCAATTTGAGCTAAAAAGACTCAACGTCACTATTATTAGAGAAGCCGATGTGAGGTTATCGGTACGGGTGATTCCCCTAGGCATCGCTGCATCCTTCTCAGCAGATATTGCTTTCCAGTCAGACGTTTACGCAGATTTACGCGTTGCCTCGGCAACGTGGATTGGAAAATGAAAGGTATTGGTTTTGGGGAAAAAATGCATTTTATTGGTCAAAGCAGCGCAAAGATTATATGTCCGAGTGATTGTTTAATTTCGTAACATTTATTAAAAATATAATGAAGTCTTACACCTCTATGCTGAACAAAATTACTATGGTACCATGACTTTACCGCACTTCAATGCATGGCAACACCAGTGACTGAAATATTTCAGTCACTACGAGGAAAATTTCCACTGCTTTTGTTGTTTGTGATAATTTTTGTTGGTTTTGTAACGTTTTTTTGATACAGTAGAATTTGTCTAATTCGTCACCTCAAGGGGATTAGAAAAAAATGACGATTTAGGCGAAGTGACGAATTATGCAAACAAGTGAAAACTCTATCATAGAAGCCCTTTAACTTTATCATAGTAACTGGTATACATAGTGCTCTTATTTGCAGTAAAATACAAGTTTATGACGTTATGGTTGAATTCAGCAATTAAAATCCTCTGCTCTGTCTGGACTCCTCCATTCAATCTAGCACCTTTCAAATCTTTAACAAACTGCAAAGACTTCCCGCGTTCTCTCAATGGGGAGTCGGGTCGCGCTTCGCACCTCGTGTATAAATTCGATAAACAAATTGCGAGGTGGAACAATTCTCAAGACAAAGATCCTTAATTTGTTTGAATTCCCACACGTACCAGCTGCTTAGACATCTAAAGCGAAACTGCAAATGACGAATTAGACGAAAATAACGCTTCTCAGGGATAGAAAGANGTGACNGATTGAGCAAATTGACGAATTAATCGAACATAAATGTACANAAAAGANAGGGATTGTAGTAACGAATTAAGCGAATTGACGAATTAAACGATGACGTATTAGACAAGTTCTACTGTAATAATCATTTANTATTTCAAAAGTAGATATTCATNTAACTTCTGATCATTTTCTTTNATTATGATAATAATTCTGGTTTCTTCAGCAAATGATGGTGACGACTTTTATAATCCTAAATTTACGATTTGAAGTTCACGAACGTAANAACTTTTTGAAATTTGAAATCCCCGACATCGGAAAACATCGTCTCGCGCAGGTCCGCACACCACACCAAGCGACTGCCAGTTCACGTTCGAAGCGCGCACGAGCGCCACCAACGCTCTGCGCGTCGTCAGAGCTCTGCAGCTTTCCCGCCCAGTGCTGCTCGAGGGCGCACCTGGTGGCGGGAAAACTAGTCTCGTGGCAGCCGTCGCCAGGTCGGCCGGCTTCCGATTGGTTCGAATCAATCTTTCCGAACAAACGGTACGCTGACGTTAAAATTTACTTATGGCAGCGACAACATGGTTGCGCTAAGTTTGACGATATCTTTTAAATCAGAAGTCGATTGTGTCTTACTCTCTTTCAGTCTTGACTAATTTTTTCGTTCTGACATTGACATGACTCATTAAGGCCACTTTGAGCAAACACAACAAAAGTTCAAACCAGGGACATCGGAGAACCGGGGCATTGACCCCTGCCCTTTCAAGGGGGGGGGCAACGAGGTTAGAAGTGCCTTTTCATAACAGTATCATAGGTATATTAATGGTTGACTTCAAATAAATTGATTGCAGTTATTCGCGCACCCGGAAAATTCAGAATGACTTTCTATAACATCTGTTATTATTGTTGAGGACAACATTGTTGCTGAACAGAAACAAGCACAATTTGTGACGATTTTTTTTTTCAAGTTTCCATTGCTCTCAACCTTTTTACT
>JGI24159J19872_10001971_pt1 | contig 23757 bp, 16 predicted proteins | sample Ectturendosymbi4_FD_19872 | JGI IMG/M metagenome (IMG submission 19872) | reverse complement strand
CAACACGACCAACTGCAAACGGCTCTGATTTCGCAACACGCGCTTGTACGTAAATGCGTTGAAAACAGCGAGCAGGCGCGGCAGCCGAATTAAGTCCACTGACCTCTGCGGGTGACCGAATAGCCGCCTTTCGTGCTTGTTTCGGCCACGGCGTCTGTGCGTTGCAGGGTGACAGCCGCCCACGTGGCACGCTTGACCGAGCTCAGCATGGGCACCGCCCGCACTACTTCCGAGCACAACCTCGCTTCGCCGGAACACACGTAATCCGACACGTATTCGACGTCACGCTGAAGTTGCGAAGCTCCCTGCACGCTGCGCGACACACAAAAGCAAGGTCGCAAAAAAACTGATGTGTATCAGAGACGGACGCTCAATTGTAAGTGACAGGTACAACACAGCACAGTCACCACAAAGGAGCTGAACTAACTGGATGGCACAATGTGCCAGATCACACGGATAAATATTCTCAAATTTTCACATAGTGGCAGCTGCGGTTTCCTTACAGTCATTGTGTTGGCACACGTTTATCAACAAAAGAAGCTGGTTTTTGATCAACACACCGCGGAACCGTCAACGTTTCTATGCATCGGTATAATTGGAATAGAAGACCCCGGTCTTTAAAGAGCAATTCCGCCTTCAAATCATGTTTGCAGAAAACACAAAAACAGCCACAGTAACAAATAACCGTAAACATATCGCTTGTGGGCAAAGATCACTGTCGAATGTAAGACGACCACTTGAAAAACATCACTGCTCGCGAACGTCAGCTTGTAAGTTTTGCCGGGCTAGATTGGAGGTAAACACAACAATACGCGTAAACAAAGATGTTTGTGCCGGCGTTTGTGTTCGTTATAACGTAGAAATGCTTATCTTGTTTTGCTCTGACGTTTCACTGCAATTTCGACTTCTGCAGTATAAGAAAAAATCAAACGTACGCAAACCGGAAAGATTTGTTACTTTTTTTTACAATTGATCAAACAAACATCTTTCCAGGTTTTGCAACGTTCCCCTGATTGATGACTTCAAAAGTCAATTCTGAACCAAACACGACCTCGTGTTTGTCAATGGAACACGATGCATCGCAGAGCAAACACGTTTATCACTTCTGATGGGGTATAGACAAGTTCATTACGGTCGCGTCACATTGAGAAAAACAACTTGGAAACCTGAAGGGCATGACGTAAGCTATATGCATGCGAACAACATGAAGACAGTCCGCTGTGCAGTTGTTGCAGCCGCAAGTTCGGTCAGACCAGACTTTTCGTTTCCATACCCGTGCTTGTAGGATGCTACACGAATTAGGACCAAATAAACACCAAGTAATAAAGATAAACAAGGCTTCCACCTGAATTATCACACGTTGTATACGCTACTCAAAAGCTAACAGTTAACAACAAATTAACGGGATCAAGCGATGAAACTGGAAATGTCAGCCGAGCTTTGCGTAGCATGGTCATAAAATTATTGCCATGTTAGTTTGCTTGGCTCGTGTTGCTTCGTTTACTCTTAGCTTAACCACATCTGGCGCAATCCTTGTTGCCAACCGTTGACCGGCAGAGTTCAGTGTGAGCATGGTGACTATTTTTAGCGAAGATATGATCGCTTACCCCCTATTTTTCCGTGCATTAATGCAAATCCTACGTCATAATATCTCGAACTTGAATCTCGCCGCAATAGTAATTAAATTTTTGCTTTAGCACGAAGTACTAACGTTCTGTTTCGCTGCATGCAGTACATTGTTTTGCAAACATAAAAAGAATTTCGGATCGTATCGCAGGAAAGCGCCTGTTGTAAGGCATTTGAGTAGTGACGCATCTTGATTCTCGCGCCGCTCAGCAGCTGCTTATGTTTCCGTCTACACTTCCTACACTGGCAGGCATTAGTTCGGTCGGCTGATGATCCGCTTCTAATTTGATAATTGACTTTAATGATTGCGACTCGCGATGCATACCTTTGGGCATTGGGTTTTATTATCACGTGAGCAAGCAGTGTTTTGAAGTTAGGGTCCTGGTTGTGTTTAGGAGTTATGGCTTCTGATGTAAGCGATAGCTTTTCGGAAGTCAATGCACTTCTGGGTGAACGAAACCGCGACATTTGAAAAGTTACCAAAAATAAACCACGGAAGTACCTACTGCCCATTAACCATCCACAGTGCTATATTGTATAAACAGTCTTTTGTTAAAGTTTCTTTCATAAAACTTCATTCGAGCGAAAATTTTTACTAATGACAGGTCCATGGCCCATGGCTACATTTGCAATGACAACAAAATCATTGCTTTGAGGGAGATTTTGTTTAGCGTCAGTAGTTTTGTTCCACTTTTAGTTTTTGACAGATGTAATGCGTAAAAGCTTCGAAAACCTAACTGCTCAGTGTCTTTCACCAGTGCAACGCAAATGACACACGATTTCGTCCCACCTGAAGCGAATTCTGTTTTCAACGATGTAGTTAACAGTGGCTTCCAGAAGCGCCGAAACAGCTGGAGGCACAGCGGTCAGCTGGCAACGAGGACTTAGAACGCACACCGCTGAGCAGAGAGGGACCAGCACCGTTTGAACCGACCGTTCCATGTAAGGACTTGGTGAGCTGTGGTCTGCAAATAGACGAAGCGTCATGTCTTATGCAACAGCTCGACACCAGTGAGCGCCAAACAACGCACACAACTCAGCGACTGTGCGAGAGGAGCTTCGTCGTCAGCGGAAAGTGACGCCGGTCAGGCTCACAACCAATGTCCCCTCTGAGATGCGCAACTGCGCAGCACCACCAGACCACTTGCGCAGTGAAATCTGATTCTCGTGCACTTGCAACATTTCAAATTTCATATCATACATACTGTATATATCGCATAGACCTTTTACCGTTTGAAACGCTTCACTAGTTGTGTGTTCACATGGTTGCGCAATTGCATGCGCACTGAAACGAACATTTGCTCAGTGTAAAAATTCCTTAGAGGGAACACTGCCCACAACCTAGTGGTCACGAGTGGTCCATACACCATATTGCGTTTGCACTGAAGTCCATATTCCGACGGAGCAATCTTGAGATCTGTTGTACGTCCGACATGCATAGATCAGGTGTGGTCAACCGGTCAGCCGCATCACACACATTGGCACACATGAACACCACCCCATCTCTTCCTCACTTACACACAAGCCTTTGCTTAGCTAGATTTATTGTAATATCACACACCAACATGACAATGGCAGAATTTTACAAGCCATTTAGTGTTATGCATGCTATTTAGTGGGACTTCTGGTAACTACGTCAGAGTCGCATGAAACCGGGCAGAGCCGCAGGTTGGCCATCCCTGCTACAGATGCTGAACTAGCAGGGCATGCACATAAACTTGAAGTGGAACTGCAGAGGTTGTGTGGGAGTGGCTTTTCTCTGTTTGCTGTGTGCATGCTTGCCAAGCCTTACCACTTTGGAGTGAATTGACCAACAACACTTTGTGAAAACAGAGATGGGGTACATTTCTTTACCTTCCATTTTGAATGCCACAATAGGTTTAACAAGTGATTGTGTAATTCTGAAAATGGTGATGTTGCATGATACAATAAAAACAATTCAGAATAGGGTTTGTGTGTTTTTCTTAAAAGAAAAACTTGTTTCTTTTTAAAAAAAAACCACAGAACCTGGGATTAAAAAAACAGGTGGGTTGTTGTTTTTTGAAAAAAGCAGGTTTTTCTCAACCCTGGTTTTGGCTGCTGTTACTTTTTCTCGTTAAGCACCTGCGCATAGAATTTCAAAGCAAAAAATTAATATTTTTTCTTTCCACCCCTAAATATGCAGTCGTATTTTGAAAGCAATGTTTCCAACAATCATTTTTGTCAGGATTTGTGATTTTATGAGATAAGTGCAGAAAAACGTTAAGATAAATTTATATACTATCATCGCGAATAACCTTGCAAAAACTTAACATCATCATCTGAATAATTTCGCAAGTTAACAAGTCGTCACATTGTAAACGTGAAAAACCACTAACAAACGCAAATCTACGATTCAAACAAAAGAAGCCAAAATGGGTGTAGTTGTCGTCTTACCCAAATACTCTCCCAGGAGATGTATCTGGACAATCAGTACTCATAAAGAAGATTCGGTTCGCTTTCTTGTGCTTCACGTCCAACATTTTGATTTCACATGCGCTGCGTCGTGATTTTGTTTGCCCTAGTTTACTTACACTCTGCGCTTGCTCTTTACACAGAGCTGACATGATTTGTGACAGCGCAACACGGCATCAACGAAAGCGAAGTTACCAACCAACTTCAGAGCTGTTTGCGTTTCAGTAGTAACAATTAATGGTTAGTGATCAATAACACTCGAGCTAATACTGCCATTGAAACAGTATCTTTCGATGCAAACTCTTCTCGCATTGAGTAGAACAAACTAAAGCTGTTTTCAATGTGCAACCAATCCCTTGCTCTTTTTTGGGGTGGTGAGCCCGATCAAGACATCCACTCGTTTATCATATTCCGCAAATCAATTAAGCATTGGAATCGATAATTATCATCAAAGCAACCGCAAGTCACTTGCGTACAGAAATAAATCCACCTTTTTGTGGCGGCGGAGGCAGATGTGTCTGTGATCCACTTTGTAATGACATCTTGTAAAGCCATTTTGAAAAACCACGCCCTGACAAGACAGTGGGCAATGTACGGTTTTACTGAACGTCCTGGGTTGGCTTCTTTTGAAACGTGAATATTCGCAGTTAAATGCTATTCAAATATTAGCCTTTAACTGTCTTACCACCGGATAATTTTTTTCAAAAAGAACTAAATGGCCTGAAAGAGACACAAACCGTAAGGCGATTTATACACACATTAGCTATATGTGTTCTGTGGGACCGTATTGTCATTTCCTCCACAACTCATAGCCACCAAATAGACCATTTTTCCCAATTTTTTGGTGGTTCTTTGTGTGTAGTAACTTAGTTCACTACTTCTTCCAGATTTTTCGATTCTGGCTTTGGTATTTGAACTACCTTCGCAAAGTGCGCAACTTCTTCACAAATTTATCAAATAACAGTGAGATGAGCAGTGGGTGATCCACTAGCTGCTGTTGCATCATTGTCCCAAAAATGTGACTTCGCAAAGTGAGTTTTGCGCACAGAGTTTCTTTGGTCTTACGGTTTGCGGTGGGCAAACTAGGCACTGGTAAAGATGCTTGAACCACCAAACGCAGATTTTACATTGTCATAGCTAAAGCCAANTCGAGTGAACCGAAATACACCCAACTGTACTTCACGAATTAAGCNCGGTGCTGCGCAAACAACAGTTAAACATTTTCCTAATGGTAGCTGAAGTTCACGTTTTGGCTGCAACCAGTAAGTCTCAGCCTGATAACCCTAGTTCAGAACAGACAGCCACTCCTGTGTTTCTCAACTTGTGTCCTAAAACGGAGACGTTCACCGCAAGTGGGTCGGAGTTTCTTGAAACATAGAGGACTGTTGTTTTACAGGCAATAAAGTTTTTGCTCGGCAAGTGCTTTCCCTTTATTCTATTTACCTGTAGGTGTAACGCCTAAGTTGAAGTAGCTGACCTGGTGCTTCACGACACCCCGCAAGAATTACGAAAGCGTGGTTCCTGAAGTCATTGCTCTACAGTCAATAGGCAAGTTGGTCCAATTACGGCTCGGCAAGTGCTAGTCAGCTCGCGCCACTTACGGCTTTGTGTAACCACTTGCGTTTTTAGCGGCAAGCAGTACGTGGGAATGTCAACAAAATTTCTACACGCTGAACTCCGAATCCCACTTCGTGGAACACCTTAGCTTGTGGTGAGCACAAGCCGGTGGTTTTCTCAAAACACGAGGTGCTTGACCACAGCGCTGGAAACAAACCTCAAATTTGTGGTTGTTTTATGGTTAATTTTGTCGGGCGACCCAGGCACGATTACTTCCACATAAATGAAAATAAATGTTCGAAAAAACGAAAAACATTGGGTTGATTGTAACAAGCACAGCACAGAATGATTTAGCTACTAGCAGGCACTTCTTTCCTTGTGGTCTTGGGTGATTGTTTTGCGTTATTTCTTGCGTGATATATATTCTGCATAACAAATACTGTGTTTCCTAACAGTCGCTGTTTGCGGGCATCTGAACATTTTTATTCTAATTCATTGGAACTGAAGATGCAAAATCGAGTTCTCGTAACAGATCTGTGCTGATTCTGGTGCAGATTGCTCGAAACAGGCGGATTTTAGTGAACTTCGTTGACAGGATGTTGGCCATCGCTGTCAAGTGGACTTTCGTTATTTTGTGGATGTGTTTTTTCAAATTTCATTTTGCGAGTGAAAAACAAATGCGAAACGAAAAGCCATGTGGTCCAGCGCATTCACGTGAATCAAAGAAACTAACCTGACGTCCAGCGCTATCAACATAGATATCATGCATGATTCTATATTTCGAGTGCAAAGGAGTTTTGGTCGTAAAAATTGCAATGATAATTTGTCAGCAGACACAAAGTCCATATTATAAACACACACTCTCTGCACAGCGCAGGTCGATAAGAACAGACAAAATAGAACGTTTATAATGTATGTACAATTTTTAAAAAATACATCAGATGTAATCGATTGTTCTGTACGTTACTGACAAATATAACTTGAGGTGAGAAAGTGCGATCTTTACTTTGTGTGCATCTGAGGAATTACCACGCCGTGGAAACCAACCCACGCAGTACTGTTGCAACAGCAGTAATCCTATTGGAATGTTTGTTCGCCGTGTACTGGCAAGGCCTCCTGAATAGGTACTGGGCAATGTTGGTAGCGCTGGACTTCAGCTTAGTTTGTTTCACTCACGTGAATGCGCTGGACCACATGGCGCTTTCGTTTCGCATTTGTTTTTCACTTACAAAACGAAAATCAATAATTGAAAATGCAATTTGACATTAAATGGAATCGAAAACAAAATTGAAAATAAAACCAAAAAAAAAGAAAAATCCACTTGACAGCGATAGGCCACCGAACATGAGTAAACGAAGTTCCGCGGAAACGTTGCATAAACGGTGCTTACCTTATCATCACGTCACACACTACTGCGCAGGTAGGGGTTCATCAAACAAACTGCGAAGCAAGAAATGCAGCAAAATGCATCGCCGAGCAAATAGGTCAAAATCACTGCAGCTTAAAATAACTTGTAGTAAAGTCCACGCCAACCAAACTCGTCAACAACATAACGCAGCCGTAGAGTTAAAAGCTGTGTGTTTTCAAGTGTGAACGACTGTTAATAAAAATATGAACGGCGCGGAAATGCAAAGCTTGAGTGCAAACATGCAACAGTAAAGGGGCAAGTAGGACACAGAATGCGTGTAATTTTGTGCTTTTTAAGTAAATGCGGGCTACGCAAACTCCGGCAGTTCTCTCAATGAGGACGTGAAGAAGTTAGGATGATCAAAATGATGACTCAGACCGCGAGCTTGGGAAAGATGTGCCCCGAAAGTAGAACTTGTCACCAGAGCACAACTGATGGAGTGAAATGAATCCCAGGGTGAACGATAAAATATTGCATTATCTATCAAACCTGTGCGCAAGCTCGGGTGTAATTTTTTATCTCATGTTTGCAAAAGAATACAGGCTTCTGATGAAAAAAATTAGACGTGAATCTGAATCATTGAGATGCAACAGTAAAAAGCTGATAAGGAACAACGAAAATGATTCGTGACGTCCAAGAAGATGACAAAATAATAAAAATAAAAAACATTAACAAACCAACACATGCAACACCTGTCAAGTTTTTCTGTCTCCACAGTTTCTTCGAAGGAAAGTTAGAACGAATGGCACGCTCAGCGAGGAACTTGCACTTCGTGGAATACATCCTCATGCATTCTCCGCTCAGTGACTGCGATCATATAAGAAAAAGTTTGTAGTGCCAACTATTTAGACGGTAAACGACTGGCGACAGCCAGCACTGGTTGAGCAACCTGCCCACTTGAAGTTTCACCAGCGCCAACCCTCCCCAATACAAACGATGTGCGGCATTAGTGATAACTGCCGCTACCATCATCACGCAGCAACAAAATTACAGTTGCGACAAGACATGGGTGCTTGAATGTGCCGATAGCATCCGACAAGACTGATCAACAGATTACGATCCAAGCGCACAACAATCGAGTATTTGTAAATACATTATGCAACACACCTTGCAGGGCAAAAAAAGAAAACCTAATCAAAATTGGTTAAATGTGTTTGATTTTAACGCCTGAAACAGTGTTGCCAGCGAGGTGTTGCACGTTGACACGCATTATGTTTTCCAGCCTTAAAATATCATTAGCTTAAGTTTCGAATAAAATTGCATGACTCTAACAATGAGATGCGGCTAAGACCATACCCGAAAATACGCATTGGCTCCAGATTTCTTTACAATAAAAGGAGCAACGATTTGTCGTTTAGTAATTATTTCGTGCTTTCCAGTGGTTACCATTACATTAAATAGATATTAAATAGACGTCATGTGAAAAGCGAAATAAATCCGACAGCAGTCATTAGAAACGCCGTCAGTATACATGCAGAATTTGCAAAAAATTCTTCTGAGACATGAGTCCTAGCTGACATGGTTTGAAAACGATTTGGAAACACACATCAAATCTATTTACCGTCTTTTTCAAATAATGCACTCGTGAGTGTTAGTTTGTGCCGACTGCGAAAAAGAGTTCTTGTGTCGGCAACGCCTGAACAGTGTGAATGATAATGTTCGATTTCAGTCTTGACGCAAGCTGCCTTGAAATCAAAATCGAGGCTTGCGTCTACTCACGAGTGACACCTAGCGTATCCTTGTGGTTGTAATTTTACTGGATTTATATCGGTCGGAATCCTTTCCTATTCATACAAGCCCGGAAAACAAAGAGTTCTTAAAATGCATAAAAGAAGCACGTGAACTAGTAATTTTAGAGCCTTGGGAAGTGAAACACAAAAAAACGGCACGCTGGGTTATATTGTCCAATATAAGCCGAAGCATGAGTATAGTGAGAAGCAATGTTTTGATCACTGGTTTTCTGCAGTGAACGACCACCACAGCAATCATGGATGTAAGAAATACTTTGCCATATGGTAGCAGAAGTATATAACCCATTGCCCAAAGTAGAGTGTGTCGGCGTTCCAGCGCCAAACAGTCCGCACGAGTCATGAAAGCAATAGCACAACGCTTGAGCACGTGGTGTGCAGAGTGTTTGTACTTCAAGCTCTGCAAGCGTTTGCAACCCGTGCCCTGTACTGCTCACTTGCAATGTGTGGTTTTGTTGCTTGGACAAAACAGACTAATGTAGCTTGAGAAATTTTCAATACATACCACGATGCTTCAAACTTCTCAAAGAGGGCTACAATTGGTCATGTGAAGGCTCCGCGGGCCAGCATTGCCTTCCGACAAATTAAAAAATTGTTTAAGTTAGCACACTTCAGGGATTTGCTTAGGGTTTCAAACAGGGTTGCGGAGTCGGGAGGTTTTTGAGTGGAGTCGGATTCCTAAGAACACTTGGAGTCGGATGTTTTTATTCGACTCCAGAAGTCTACCTAATTGAATTATTTTTTACATCACACTCCTAAGTTGTGAATTCCTGCTGAAATGGTACAATTTCTTTGGAAACTTTTATTGAAGCAGAGAATTCTTGTCTGTGCACCACAATTTCCATTGATCACTAGTTGCTACAAAATTAGTTAGCTTCACCATAAAGACCCAGCATCACAGGAAGAATGCTTTTTTTAAAGGAACAGTTAGCGTTGCTTAGTGTTTACACAGTTACACGTAATCACAACCGCTTTACGCGTCATTGCTCAATCGACATTGCCCAGATGGTTCTCTGAGTGATAATGGATAACCGTAAAAGAGCATACATACCCAAGCGAACATGCATCGCGCAGTCATATTCGCTTGTTTATGTGCTATTGCAAACCACCAAGTGTGCTTCCGGTGAGTAAAACTTACAGAAACGGTTGAAGTGAGATGAACTTTTCATGCGAAAAGTAAAAGAATGAAGTTTGGCCGGGTGCGGCTGATATACGAGCAAATGCGGTAGTTGTGTTTGAGTGAGCAGAATACGGTCAGTGCGGTAGATGGCTCCGAACGCAATCCCTGTCCGAACGTTTGATTACTTTGAAGTTTAAGTGTTACGTTGGGAAATTTATCGCCGAGTGTGACAGATTGATACACTTTAATTTTTGTACATTACACAGCTTGCATGTCCTGAAACAATGTGACACTGTTGCTAACTTAGTAAAACGTAAAAGTTAATTTGATTTATTAAGTTAGGGTTCCAATTGCAAATAATGGCAGACTGTCAAATAGAACCGATTATTGAAGGTTTGAAACTTTAGTAGCTTAACACCGAGATTTGAAACTCGGGTAGTTAGTAGTTTTATTGGGTTCACACCATTTGGTTTACTAACTACAAATTTACTGTGAGCAAAGATTTTCTATTATTTTTTAAATGTTTTTAAATAAACACATAATATTGCATTCAATAGTTTTTACATATTTACAGAAATGAAAACTTTTGAAGCAAAATATTTTTTAATTTTTTTTGTGAAACGTGGTGCACTCATAACATGGCGTCAAAACATTAATCTTCAGCATATGAATATTTAATATTAACCAGTGATTTTAAATATTATGTACGCCAGTACACAATAAACGAAGATGGTGAAGAAAGAATGCGTGATGAAAAAGTTAATGCTTACGTTGGTATTACTCCTAAAGCCTATGCTCCTACACGTACTTCTAACTTAGAAAGACATTTGGGCCGTCTTCATCCGAGAACTTAGAAAGACATTTGGGCCGTCTTCATCCGAGACATCCGAGACTGGTGCAAGAGAAAGATAAATCTTCGTCTGGAACACCAACAGCATCAAATACTGAAACTTTGAATACCGGAAAAAAGCCTGCTACAGCAACACTGACAAACTTTGTTGCTAGTGATAAAGTGACGATAACAATGACTCCAAATGTATTAAAAAAACATTGTCGACATTACCGTTCTCAATCGTTTCTCTGAGATTCTTTTCTAAACCTGAAGTGTTAACACTGATTGGCGAATTGGCACGAATACTAGGAGTGTTTCTAAACAGAGATAACATAAAGAAACAAGCACTTGAGGAATATGAAAGCCAAAAGAAACAGCTGAAGAGCAAGCTAAGCAACAAATTTGTTTACTTGAAAATGGATGCATGCACACATCACCATCTCAGTTACTTTGCCATTAATGTCAGTTGTGTAGACGAAGGAAAAAATTACACCAAAACCGTAGTTATCAGAGACACTCAAGCAAAAACATTCCAGCAAGTTCTTAACACACTTGGTAGAAGATGTGTTGCAAGACTATGGCATTCAGAAAGACCATGTATTACGCACTGCCACAGATAATGCGTCCAATATGTTGAGCATGGTCAAACAACTCAATGAACGACCAAGGGTCAAATACTACAGAAGTGCTGCAGAAATTTAAGAACAGTCTAGGACTAGTCACAGCAAATTGTATGTGACGACATGACTATCATTATTTTTTATTATTAGTAAATATTCTATAAATAAATTGATTGAATCAAAGCCTTAACTCATGTATCCAGCGACATTAGGCCAAAATGCTTATTTATAAATAATTTTAGCTCGCCTCTTTGCCGTTGTTGACAGGCAAACTTCATTCACGTTATGTTAAAGCAGTGTTTCCCAACCTTTTTTGGCTTACGGTACCCCACAGAAGAGAACAACTCATAGCAACTTGCTTCAAGGTTTGATGACATTTGAAAAATGTATTTTTTAATGATGTATTGAAAAACACATGAGCTCGCGGCACCCTTGAGTATTGTAAATGGCACCTCGGTTGGGAAACACTGTGTTAAGGAGTCGCAAAGTTTGAAAAGAGCGGAGTCGGAAAAATTTGAAAGGTAGGAGTCGGAGTTGGACATCTTACCTCCGACTCCGCAACCCTGGTTTCAAACATTTACTGTAAGGAACTGACCTAAAAAATCCACCATATCGCACGACTGTTAGGGAGGTTATTAGAGAAATTTAATGTCAGATGTTTCTGTACTAAGATCAAGGTGCAAAATGAAAAGTCATTTCATAAGTTTGGAAAGTTTCAAAACTAATGATCTACGGGATATTGCCCATCAGGCCCTTTTAGAAGATAACCCTCCCTTCATTCTAATATGGTAGGCCTCCTCCATTCTTAAAGGTGCCAACAAGAAGTAAAACTTACCAGATTTTCCAAATAACCTCACTGCTCAAGGATTAATTTGAAATTGATTCGATACCAATCCATCAGAAATAAAACAACCGCTTATTATATTTAAATTGCTTGATACGGAATTTTTCTGTTCATTTCACATTATAAACTCCCCGCTTAATACATCCACTTTCGATTACCCATGCAGGCAAATTGTTCTTTACTGTGTACATGTAACGACCTATATGAAGAACAAATATCTAATCGGACAAGCTGTGCAGGTGAATGGCTTTACTATTGTGAAGAAACAATACCCAATTATGAACAAATATCAAATCAAATAGACCAGGCCTGACCAACCCGCGGCTCTTTGCCCGGATTCGTGCGACTCAAGTAAAAACCGTATTTATTCGTGTATAAGTCGCAAAAATTTGTACATATTGTTCACCTTTAAAGTCGGAGTGCGCAGTGGCGTGCAGATGGTGGAGGGGGGCGAACGGGGCAATGGCCCCGGGTATCCAAGGCAGGGCTACTAACACATGCTGCATGAATTTAATTTTTCGAAACTTGTTTTTTTGTCAACACTAGTTTTTACGTGTTCAAATGCCAGTAATTCTTGCATTCTTCAATACCAGGGACCTATACTCTTGGTGTGCGGCTCACATCCAACCAAATTGATAGTGACGTGACTTTTTTCAGATCGTGGGATCAAGGGAAAATCACAAAAAAGGATTGAAAGATAATGATTGACGGATTGATAATAACGGCTAACACAAGCCCAGGCCCGTAACTAGCTTGGGACACCAAGGGGGACGAAGAATTTTCTGAGGGGCCCAAATTTTTTAAACTATGTCCAATAATTTTAACTACGTCCTACACATTTTTCCAGGGGAGGCGACAAATTTTTGCAGGGGGGGCTTCTCCCCCCTGGTTACGGGCCTGCACACGCCTGTATCTGTTCTCAGGGACGCCGGAGAACGGGATCATTGCCCTCCTGCACTTTCAACAGGGTTTGATAAAGATCGACTTCAAACAAATTTATTGCAACTATTCACGCACCCCGAAAATTCACGGTAGTTTTCTATAACTTCTGTTATTATTTTTTAGGTCAACATTGTTGATGAGCAAAAACAAACGTAATTGGCACGCTGTTTTGTTTTTTGTAAGTTTCGATTGCCCTCAACTCTTTTACGGAACCCCTGCCTTACCGCTGCTCCGGCGTCCTTGTCGTTCTGTCCCCCAGTGATTATACATATAACAGCCACATAATACAAATGAAAGTTTTCTTGCGTAATTTATGTGCATTCTCAATTCTTGTGTAGATTAGCAAGTTTCAAACTGTCAATTCTGGCTGTCCGATATTCTAGCCGCATGCAGTCTGATGTTCTTGCAGTTGCCGTAGCGTTGAATGTGTTTTACTCCATCTGTTTTAACGCGCAGCCTTATATTTTTGCAGTTGTGCCGACGTAGCACAGAGTGTGTTCTACACTCCTGTTTTAACGCGTTGTCAGATATTTTTGCAGTTATGAACTGCTCTGTCCTTATAGCGTCGAGTGCTGTCTTTTTCTCCGTGTCTCCTAAGTTGGAGCGCTGATAAATTATGTTCATTACAGTGACACATTGTACAACGAGTAAGGAGAGTGCGTGTAAAATAATATGCATGCTGTGTGAACAAACTTCGCCATAACGTTCGTTTGCAAACGTGAATATGACGTAATATTGTGACGTCATAAACAGCGTATATCCAATAAGAATGACCACCACACGTCACTAGAATTCGATAGAGGGGCATACAATCAAGCAGTCGCCCCGGGCATCACCAGACGTCTGCACGTCACCGGGGTGCGACTTACACACGAGATACTACTTGGACACGCTTTGCGCGGAAGCGTGTTTGATGGCTTGTGCAAGCACACACACGCGACACACGTGTTAGTTGCCATGTTGCGTGAAAGCGGGCTTTGTGGTTTGCGCGAGATCACACACAAGCGATCACATTCACGCGACTCATGTTCGCGCGCATGCGCTTGCGGGGATGTGATGTGGCTTTTTGTGGTAACACAATAAGAAATGTGGCTCTTGGTCTCTGACTGGTTGGTCAGCCCTGAAATAGACTGTTGGATAGTCTACACCGCAGAATGAAGAAATAACTGGATAGAACAACAGCTGAAAATCTTGACACCCTAGTTGCTCGACCGCCACAAAACTTTGTCCTCATTGAGTCAGCCTGAAGCAGCTGAACGACTTGCGAGGATTCTTACGAGGCTTGTTAAAAACGAAGCTGTCATACCCGCTGCAGAACCTTCCGCTCGCGGGGTAAAACGTAAAAGTCAAGCAATGATGAGGTGGAAAAGGATCTCTTTGATTGGTTCAAGTTCAATCGCCAAAGGAATGTACCAGTGAATGGTCCAATTCATATCCCCAAAACAAAATTGCGGAAGCCGCTGGACACAGATTTCAAGGCCACAGAAGGATGGTTACTTTCAACCCTATTCCGAAACATATTGGCTTGGGGTCTTGCGGTTATGCCATTAGTCAAAGTGGTTGTCGTTGTTCTTTGTGCACCTAAGGGTTAAAAGGAAACACTTTGGTCTTCCTTCTGGGGACCCCTACATTTTTCACTGGGGACATCGTTAGGAACCACTACCTAAGGGTTGTTTAGTTGCGGTTTTAGGAAAATCGGTTATTATATCCAAAATCGACTGGTACCGAGCGGATGTATTAACCGAAATCTACTGTACTTGGTACCTGCGAAATTTTGAAAATTAGGCGTATGACGGTGTGAATTTAGGGCACAACCTGACTGTAAGCACCAGTCATTCAGTGACAGAAAGCAATTAAGCTTGATCCAGGGTGCCGAAAGAGCATTTTAAAAACATGCCGCCTGCTGTTTACTCTCACCAATTCATGGCGAATAGCCTAACATACATTGACTGAAAGTTTTGCTTACTGCAGCAGCAAAATTATTCGATCCAAAGATCTGGTGGTGACTCAGTGTGTGAAGTGTGCTTTCACATCCTAAAATCGCAAACATCCACTTGGAAACACGATCTTTGTGATAACTGAAACTTGTGACAGTCGATTTGATGAGTGAAAACTAGTCTGAAAGCTGACGATGCACCCTCGCCTGTAGCAACACCTATCACAAGTTCCGAACAGCACTGACCTGCAACAGTAAGATGCTGCTATGAATATCTTCAGCAGCGATGTATGATCTAACCTAGCATTTAAACTCATTCCAGCGACCAACACTCGCAGTCACTGATCATGTTGCACACAGTCCCGACACCACGGGGAAGCTTTGGTGGGCTTATACCCCTCAAACAAAGCTCCAAGCTCCTCCAAATTGAAATATGAAACACTACGAAACATTTGAGTTTTTCTCAAATTTTAGGATGTCAAGCCCCCTGCACAAACGTAAAGACCCCATGTTGAAGACTTTTTGGCGACGATTCTGGTCGCACACGCTCAATTAGCGGAAACAGTGCAGTGCGAAAAGCGCCTTTGAATCCAGGTATCAATATTTCTTATGAAAATGTTCCGACGGAGAAGAAAAAAAAAATTTTGAGTGATTCCTGTTTGTCTTTTAGACTGATCTTTACAGTTGCATTTCAACTACCGCTGATGATACCACCAACATACCTGCATGTTAGTGATAATACCATCGATATTCTTCAGATGGTAAGTAGCAAGCTGCAGTGTTGCGGGATTTTCCAATCGACGACTCTCGACAGAATTATGACATTTTTCGATCAAAGGCAAACAATTGAGGCCGATTGTCGTGACTTGGCTAAGATCGCCAAGGGAAACCTGCACAGACAAGTAGACAACTATCATAGTCCGCTAAGAAGTTAACCCGGTTGGTTAACTGGGAGTACCCCTTTTCGCTCTTATGCGATTATCACATCAGCTGCAAACTGTAAACCTGAATCACGGATTTGTTCGTGACCGTCAAAAAACTATTTAGTAATAGGGGCGGATCAAGCCAGTAACGTTAGGGGGGCGATTTCAGTAATATTTGGTCAAGTCTATAACGACTTCGTTACTGTAAGAGGGATGAAGTATACTTCATAAAACTGTTGTGACAAAACAACTGACGACAAAACGGCCTCATATCGCGAATGCTGTGTTCCGAATTGTAAAAAATCATGGTGAACGAAGTTACTTTTGTAGGTTTTAGGGGGGGCGATCGCCCCCTCTGGATCCGCCCCAGATTAGCAAGCATGTTCACCGCTTACATATGAAATATCACTAATAGTCACATGCATAACGACCGCATTTATCACTATTTGGGATACAATGATTCAGTCCGATGTCCCAACGAAACAACTATAGCAATCAGTAGAAAACTGACGTCCGCGCCGTGGCTCTGCTACTCGACATACTCAAAAATCACCTCGGCCACAGTGTCTAGGAGCATCGTATTTTCATTTTGGTGCGAAATTGAACTGATATGCCACACTCCAGAAAAAACGATGTCACTGGACTCGAATCACGAAAAACGGAAGTACTGAACAGCCTAATAATAAAAATAACGGCCAAGGCAAACGACGTAAAGTTATAACGTGGGCGTTTCAGTAAATACTGCTACTATCATTAATGTGGTGATGGTAACAGTGTTTGCCGAAACGTCCATGCAACGACTTTTACTTCGTTTGCTTTGGCCTTTAAAACATCATTCATGACTCAAAGTACACATTCCTTTACTGTTTACCTCCTTTGCGATTTTCTGTATTCGTTTTAATAATTATGTTCTGAAATCTAAGAATATCACGTCTCCTCAAATGATTCTTTTAATTTCCCCCCTTTCAAAATGTTTTTTTCAGTAACCAAGAGGTAAATCTTTTTTGAAGATTTTTTTCAGAAGCTCCTGCGACAATATGGCCTTTTCAACATTTTTTTCACTAAACAGCCGGGATTATTAAAAGTAAAAGCTCTAGCATTTGACAACAAAACAAACTTTAGCCTGGCGGCGAGCTTGTGAGGAATCTGCCTGCTTGTTTCTGCTTTTATACTTCTGCCATGCTTAAAACTTGCACGTGTCTATTTTTCCGTAGTTGTAAGCCACAATGATGGCACAAGTAAATCAGTCACAGTTTACTTCACAGGGAAACTTGTTTCGCGTTTTCAAACGCATCTTCAGTCCTGTAAAACCGTAAGACAAACCTTACTGGCGAAAAGTTTACACTTGAAAACAAGTATAGAAAGAAACACAACGAACTGTGGCTAGTCACGAGCTATAAACCTGCAACTTTAAAAGGTTCACCTTCCGAGAGCTTCATAAACCTAGTCACTTCTAAGAAACCTGCGTTTGATGTTGCAATTCAGTTAAGGATTCTCATGAGGTTTGCTTACAAGAAAGCAAACCACCTCGACAAGCAAACTTTCTGCGAGCTTATGTCTACATCCGATCGAGAAAAGCTCAATACAGTGATTGGACTGCACCAGAACAAAGTTCTAGTTAAGGGACAACCAAGATGAAAAACTGAGCAAAGAGAAAATTGTAACACTGACTTTTTCATCAGAGCTTAGCAAACAAACACCGCAGCAGTAACAAAGCCTTAAGTAACCCTTTGAACTTCTCGAATCTATTCACAGCCAAAAGTTGTGAACACTTTGAGTTCCCTGTGGTGTTATGCTGTACAACCTGCAACAGAGGTCGAAGAGACCAGGACGTCAAAAAGTCTTCAACTTTTTTGTGACACCACTGATGGAAGGAGTCAAGCGAGGATTCCAGTCTTGGCAAAGCCTTTTGCACGACATCGTCTCTGGTGCAGAACCTGCCAACGAAAACGCACATTATTGTCAGCGATCCCACCCGAAAATACGTAGGGCAGGTAACCGTTCACAGAGGTTTCAATCGTTCACAGAGTACCATGCGCTTTCGTTTACCTTCAGTTTATTCAGTAGCAGACTTATGAACTCGAAGAATTTAGGGATTAATACTCTAGACACGCCAAATGCTTACGAAAACATTAATGGAAGGGTGGTCGCAACAAATTCACAGTTAAGTAGTTTTGTACAAATAAATTGCATCACTTGAATTAAAGTTGTGTCAGGATTTTTTTTCCGCAGAAACAACTACTGTGTAAACATTTCGTAATGATGACAAAAAAGGATTTCTCGACTTTGTTTTTAACTTCATGCGCGCAAATGCAGCAGCACTCACTTCATGATGAACATCAGTGCCTGTATGGATTGAACATACGTCAGCGCAGTTTTGGTCAGCGACGGCGCTCCTTTCAAAGGGAGAGATCCGCATTTATCTGCAGTACTCACGGCCAGGGCTTCACACATTTTCAAATCCCAGCTCAACAGTGCTATAAAAGCAACGCATTGAACCATCGGGAGAAAAGAGCAAGATGGGCAAAAAGAGTGAACAGAAACGCTTTGCAACATAACCTATAAAATTTGAATCTAAGAGCACAAGTACTATACGCTACGTCATAACATCGCATTGCGCTGTGGAAGGTTCGTTGCTGAGCCTCCCAGGTGCCGACAAGAACGCATTCCCGCTCATTGGCAATTAAATACCGGCACAAGTGGCAGGTCGTTCAAGAGCTAGTTAACAGCGGTGAAACAACGCACTCCGCTAACGAGTCTATCACGATTGAAAGGTTGCCGTTTGGAAAGTGAATAAGCAATTTGCCAAGCAAGCACCATTTCATATTGAGATTGATAATTTTAAAAACCCGGAAATTCACAAATAAAAGACAGTGTTTATTATCATGACATATGCAAGTTTCCAAAGCTCAGCAACAGTTACATGAAGAAACGTTTCCAGAGACGCTGCATGAGTAAAGCGCCAACCTATAAAGACACGCTCAGCAAAACTACCTTTCTCAATGCAGAAAGTTGTCGTTGAACACTGAACGCTTCCCAAAACGTCTCCAGGGAGTAGATCTAATGTCATCAAGTTGCTGATACTTGCGTCTAGGATCAAACTGCTCCAGTCTGTCCAAAACCGAGGTGGTAAAAGTTCGCAAGGTGAGGAAGCGCATGTTAAACTACTGCGTGGAGTGCAGATCTGGTTCTGTAACGTCACCACTGGTCCTTCTTTGATGAGCATCGCCATGTACGACTTGGACGATGTCTTGACAGCCTCTTGATCCCAAGAGTCTCTCCATTGAACAGTTTTTCGTTTTCTACCCGAGCTTGGGCCAGTTCCACTCAGCTGACTGAAGAACGACGATGATGCCATGCTGCTGACGTCATCATCGTCTGAGCTCATAACCGAAGCGACGTCATCAATTTGACGCTAAAAATAAAAACATAAAATCTAATACTTCTACTCGCAGTTTTTTCATCTGGTTTGCGTGGCGTCCTGCATAAAATCTAATGCACACGGTGAAAATTTCATGGTATTAAATAGTAGTAAATAAAGTGTCATAAAAATTAAGTGTTTTACCTGAGATGTAATAGAACGTGGACTTTTGCTTCGTAGCTTGTTTCGCATCAGACTACTGTTGCCAGCGAGGCATTTCATGAAAGAAACTATGAAGCTTCCTTGAGAATATAAAAGCTGCTTTATCGTAAACAGAGTTTCTGCAAAAAATAAGTAAAAACAGCCACAAATAAATATAGTTGCCACCACAAAAAAAGCGGTGGGCACAACCTTTCATCGTAGAAACCTGGTCTATATCAGCTAATTTATGAGGCACCTGATTAGATAACCTCTGCTTTTGCGGTGCCCCGGCGTTTTTGCTGTTTTGGAGAGTACATTTAGCGCAATTAATTCAGTACCACCAAATAAATCTATCCATCTATTTGAACATCACAGGTACGTACAACGTATCCAAAAATAACAACATATCGTTACGTACACTGTATACTGTATACTGAAAAGTGCATAAATGAAACCGGAGTCTGATGCAAAACAAACTGAAGGTGTTTGTGATGATTTTACCAACTTATAACTGCCTGTTGCAATGTTGCTACGGTTCCTAAAGCATCTAAATTTCAACCAATTAGAGCAATATTACGTCAAAACTAAAGTTCGAAAAAGTTTCGGAACAGGAAGGTTTTATCGAAAAGCAAACGAATAAAAAAAACAGAAAAATTCCAAGATGGATAAGCCACGGTAAGCACTTACGACAGGTAACTCAACAGCTGGGTACAGCAAACAAAAATCAAATACTTGCCAGAAAGTATGCACTGCCATTTGCTTTATTTGATAAATACTGCTTCTATAAAAATTCCCGTTTGTAAAAGCAGATTTTTTCTCACTGCAGCCAAAATAAAATTGTCGCTCACCATTGGGCATATCGACGTAGGCTGTATCCAGGACTTCATGTCCACCAACAGAGGTAATGATGTTGTCTTCGTCTGTAAAGCAGCGTCACATCAACGTTTTGCGAATTCATGCCATGTAACTATGGGAAAATTTCACTTTATTACCGAAATCAGCATCATGAGCTTTTGCCCATTCGAAGCGATCAGCATTCAAATGCACAAGAGATGCTCCTTGAAGTTCTTCTTCTATGTTAAAGTCATTGCTACGTTTGATGACGTCCAGCATCCGCAGAAGCGCCTCTCCTAAACTTCGTCTTGCTGGTCCAGACAGCTCATCAACGATTCTCGAAGCAGTGAACGTCGATGGAGTGTCTAACAGCAGCATGGAGAAAATTTTTGTTCACACGCGGATTAAATTGATTGGTATTTAGCAAGTTTGAAAACAAATTCAGCTGCAAAAGACAGCACACAGGCTCGTGCAGCTGAGGCATCGAAGGTTCTCGAACAGTGGATTTGTACTGATAATTAGGGGCAGAAATGGTAAAGCACTGCCAATCGGCATATCCCCTTAGGCGGAAAAAAACGAATAAGCATCTGAAGCCATTGGCTTTCATATCTAAACCAGCACCAGTAAAAATGTTTGAAATTAAGCCTCGTGAAAAATTGACAAACAAAACGGTTACTTTGAAGATACCAATACCCACGAAAAGATGCTTTGGTACATATGATTAACAGCGCTCACATTGAGGCTACATTCGATTCAACGGTGTGAGTTAATGTAGTTAACGTACGTATCCAGCAGTGCTTAGCTTTTTATGACGGAAAATGAAACCTCGAGCAATTTTACCCACGACAATCCAATTGTCTTGAGCTTCTCAATAAAAAGCAACCACAATCTGGACTAAGTTCGAAACTCACTGCTTTCTGGAAACGCGCAATATAAATACTACCAGAGGAAACAGGGCTACGTGAAAAAACACTGACAAACCAAATTCTGACTGAATCACATCAAACAATGTGCTTAATACCAATAGCAAGATTAGTTTGCACCACGCCTCAGCACAAACATAACCACGCCAGAGCCAAGCGTGCCTGAGTAAGGAAAACAGCTGCATACCTTCTGCCTTAGGATCTTTTAGCGCATCAGATGGGAATCGCTCACCATGGACAAAGGATGATTGTGGTAATACAGACCTTCGTCTTTTAATGCTGTTCTGTAAAACTTTTCTGTTTCAAAAAATATGAAAAGTTATGGCCAACGATTTCACGAAAAATTGTAAAAGCTGAACATACGCTCCATCCATGCTTGGTATGCAAGCATTACTAGATATGCAATGTGCAAACAATACAATTCACAGGGCCACAGGAGTGTAATACAAACAATGAAAGAAAAGTCAAACTGAGGCACAAAAATTATAAAGTGTCATTTCACTTTTAAAATGAGATCACCACTAATAAATTGTTGCAACAGTATTTCTTAGATTGCAACAGTAGTCAGCATTGTGCGTTTTTGCAAAATAAACAGCAACATCCAGCTTGTGATAAACATATTATGGTCATACAGCTCTTCGTTTTATGCACATAACAGCCACACTTGCACTTTTTAAGCAGAGATATAAATGAAGTATGGCTGACGAATACAACAATGCTGATTTAGATGGACATTAAAAGGTAGTAATTAGATGAAATATGAAATCTACAACCCACACAGAACCACACCTGCTGTGAAAGAAATGTTAAAGTGCACACAACAATAATTTGTTTGGCAGAAGAATCTTTATCACCTTAGCATGTTGTTATAGGTTTCAATTAACTTGCATAAACGCTTCAAACATCCATCACCAAACAACGACAGCCAGTCATACTCTTCTTCATTTCCTACACCAGCAAATGCTGCACTTGAAGCAAGAGTATGCAATCGATGGACAATAAGCTGTTCAGTAAAAAGCAGCATTTCTGATTGCTGATTTTCCATTGTTCTTTTAAACTGAAGCAATTTATCCAACACAACAGGGAATGAACTTGATCTGAAAATGAAATTGCACAGCATATTATTTATGGACAAAAACTATTCAAATGCCTGTTCCCTTCTACACACTCATCAAACCAATAAAGTTCGAATTTTTTATCACAGGAAAATTCTGCTCAATGTCTGTAAAATTCAATTCCAATTAAAACCATCATAAGGTAACATGAGTTTGTTCTGCTGGCAAATATGCTTTTTAAAGTGCTTGGTCAATTTGGCAGCTCCTTTGGTAACATCAAATAGAGTGCAGTATTTTTTCTAAATCTGTAGGTTTTAATAGCATATGTCAACTAAAACACAAAACAATTTCTGTGGCTTGAAACTTTTATCTTGCTTTGCATTTTTGGGTAAGTGGGAAAAAACTACCATATTCATAATAAAACATGATTATTTTGCAGATATATTGTAAGACAAGGCAACAATTTTGAAACTCAGGCTGATGCCATGTTTACAACCAAGGTTCTAAAAAAAACTCACAGGAGATTGGTCTTACCAAGTGCCATAATGTAGATTAAGGTTAAATTCCACCTATCAAAAGGAGTGAATTTACTTAATTGCGGTTTTTAACAGATGTAACTTCTTCATCTACCTTTTTTATCCGATTGCTTCAAATACCTGACACTTTTTACAAATCTTCACTTTTCCTCAATTATTTAACGCTCCTGTATGATGACCAACTGCAATAGTTGTTGGTGCATTGTTTCAGTTTTCATGCCTTATCAATATTGCTTTTATGTAGTAAAAAAAATGGTGTGTGCAAACCAAGCATACAAAAATTAAAAAATATTGCAAGTAAAATGGTAATTGCCACAGCCTGCTTTAAAATTCAGGAAAATAAATTGGTTGTTGATCTCATGTTAAATATGTTGCAAGCATTTCAAACCTTGATCAGAACAGTTTGCATGCTTCTGAGTGCTAATGTGCACCCCTATTTGACTTAACTTTCACTTTTCTTTATCTTTGTTAGCTGTTTCCCTCAACTTTTTGATATTAGAATGCCTTCATTTTTCTCAAACTACTGGATTCCTGCATTATGATGGGTGAATGGCGCTACAGTTGGGGTACTGTTAACACGTATAGAGCCGGCCTACGTGATATTCGTACTTTGATTTCGGCCTAAAAAACAGCAATTTTCAGTTGCCTTACCAACGCCCTAGCTCCCCCGCTGATTGCGCTAGAGAGCTGTTCAACGGCTCAAACGGATCAGCCAGTCTAGTAGATTGCACTCGAAAAAAAATTTTTTGCCTGGGGGTGTGACGTCATAAGTGGAGGACTTTCAGGCCTCCTTGGCCCACTTTGCCTGGCCCTGGGCGCCAACCGTTAGGTGGTAGTATTTCGCTGAAGTTTTTACTA
>JGI24159J19872_10001970_pt1 | contig 23765 bp, 14 predicted proteins | sample Ectturendosymbi4_FD_19872 | JGI IMG/M metagenome (IMG submission 19872) | reverse complement strand
TTTTTTAAAAAAAAAAAAAAAAAAAAAAAAAAAAAAAAGTTTTTTTTTTTTTTTAAAAAAAAAAGAGAGAAAAAAGTTTTTTTTAAAAAAAAGAAGATAATTCTCTTTTTTAAAAAAAAGAGAAATCTTTTTAGGCGGAACAAAATCCATTTGGGGCCCTTAAGACTTGCAAAATTACATTGAAGCTAATTAATCTGTAGCCTATCAAACTTTAAGAAGAAGTGCTCGTTTACGGATAATGTGAAACATTATGTTAAAACATACCGGTATTCAAGTAATGTGACAATATTGTTTTTAAACATTATTGTTAAAATGTTCATAGTAAACTCTTATCAATATCATTCAACTATTGTGTAAGCGCTTTTCTGGCTTTTTATTCACCAAATCTCTAATCACAATATCAAAATCAAAGTGTCTGTTTTAATGTTCCTAGGTCAATAAATTGAGTTTGCTACATGGGCCCAGAACATCGTACCGCAAGTAATTTTTTACAAGTTTAAGCTTGCAGAAAGATCTTTCAAAGATGCTAGATGCTACTTAAGACAACGATTACGCTGACTGCCAACTATTTCACAATTTTTTTATTGCACTTGCAAACGTAATTCTCATCATTTTCTGCCCAAGTTAACTGGACAGCGCTACCTTAGTAATCTTTGAGACACCATTAACACGCATAGGCGTAGCCAGGGGAGGCCAGGGGGCCATGCCCCACCAAATGTTGAGCATATATAGTCATTTTGTGCTTTGAGAGGCGGTATATACATACTGTTGCTCGCCTGAAATCAAGCATTTTCCTAGCCAAAAATTTGGGCTGGCTAAGCCACCGTTAACACAATGTAAATAGATTTTATCTAGGAAGTCATGTTATGCAGGCTTCCGAATGGTGTCACTTTCCTCCTGACGTCTCAACTGAACCTTAACGCATTAAAACCTTTACGCAGTTAGCGATAGCAATACTGCCGTTGTTGCTCTCACTTCAAATTACACTCCATCCATGTCCAATGTCCGTAACATGCGCAGGAAAAAACTTCAGTACACTACTTCTCCCACATGTGAAGCCTGAATTCATTTCACCATCCCGGCATTGCCTTACTGGTGGATTGCAGGGTTGCCAACCTGTCTTCACCAAAAAAAGCCAGACCTTGTCCCAAAAAAAGCCAGGTAGCAATGTTAGAGCATGTACACAAAAATATGCATAACCAAACACAAAATAGACATTAAAACTCGTCAGAAACATCGGCATAATACAGTTACACTTTTCAGAAGCATTTTCTTTCCCCGTAATCGCACTGTCGTACCTTTATTTTTATCAACAGCATGGATCATTTTTAGGGCAACAGCAAATTTTTTTCAATATTTTGCGCACCGTGCGTGGTTATTCACCCTTTTCAGAAGATATTTCTAATGAATATGCAACTCAGACGATGTTTTTCCAGAGCCAAGCCTTTCCGACAGAAAAAAAGCCAGATTTGGTCTGGCTGTTTTTTGATTTCCAAAAAAAGCGAAAGGTGTTAAAAAAAGCCAGAATTTCAAAATCTGGCTTCAAAAAAGTCAAATTGGCAACCCTGGTTGATAGGTTTTTCCAGGTATAAGACAATCGTGGTTATTACAATAATTCTGACATCATACGCGAGACTAACGTTTGTCGCAGTCTCAGAATGAATGGAGTCGATCGAGGTTGAAAAAAACGCTGATAGTGAAATGAGACTGCGACTTCATTGAGTGACTATCCTTGGAATAAGCTTACTTACAACAAGAATGAAAGAACACAACGAAATGTTTTGTCAACCGACTATTGCTTCTATTTTTGACCACGAGCCACAATAAATAGCAACACGGGCCACAGGCCGGCGGCCACTGCTTCAGCATTCTGTCGAAATACTGTAAGTGTTCAGTTTCTCCAGTATGGATTCGAAATCTACAGATTTCTGGGTATGTCCGCTAATCAGTGGTGTGTTTAAGGGGAGGCGAGCGAGGCACTTGCCTCGGGCCCCGTGTTATGCGCGTAAATATTCCTTATTTTCGATGAAAAACTTGTTATTCACTCATGCAATGTACTACTAAGCAGATCATAAGTAAGTACTCTGCTTTCAAAAGAGCCCCCTACAGAAACTGTAATGTGCAGGTACTCTGCTTTCAAAGCGGCCCCCAACCGCCCTGCAATGTGTAAGTAGCTTACTCCGCTTTCGCGAGGCCCGGACCAGCATCTTTAATGTGTAAACAAGGAGACGCTTCAAACCAACTTCAATTCCTTTCAAAAAGACTGTGGGTTAAAATTTGTTCCAAAAAGTTCTGAAAAGACCCTATAAGGTAAGAGCAAAAATTTATACCAAATGATAATTTTTTTCACTGTCAGAGAATGAAGCTTCTCACAAGATGCGGCAGTGTGGACGACTGTGAAAAAGGGGTCCCAGCTGTAAAAGCGCATAAAGTGCATATGAAACCCCACAAGTTTAGTTGCGTTTAAAAATAGATCTGCTTTATTCTTTGTTTAAATTTTTAGTCAATGAACACTGGTGATTTTTTGCAAACACTACACAGAGCTCGCCAAAGATTTCCCGCCAAATTTGCGGGGAAAACTGACATTAAACCTAACCACTATGCTAAATTTTGTCACTAAAACTAACTCTATCCAAATCCTCTAACCATAACCCCTAATGCGACATAGAGGATTGCATAACATCGTGGCGCGCATCCCCTTCATAGGCTTGATCAAAAGTTCTTATCACGGTTGGCTGAGTATGATCATCAAATGACTCTCTTTTCAGCCTTGCCTCGGGCTCTCACAACTTTAATTCCACCACTGTTTGAACTGCAAATAATTTCCTGAAAGCTTCCGCATAATGTTGTATTGCTTTACCACAAACGATGTCATCAGGTGAAAGCATCAGAAAAACTCAAATCAACGTTGATTTTTTTGCACGGCTGAAAATACCTCCGGATTTGCAGCGTGGAGGCAGAAAGAGTCCAGCGCACCTGGGTGGTCCCTCAAAATCAAAAGCTTGTGAAAAGTTCAATTTTTCATGAAACAGCTGTAAGTTCATTACCCTAAAAACAGGTGCCTGGCAAACTTTACTGGATGAGGAATCGACTGTAAACTTGGTAACCACCTCTTAAACAATATTATAAATACAGTAGAAAGACAGGTAAACAAGCATATGGAAATGAGAATGTCAGTGAGTATCATAAAACTATTGCGATAAAAATTATTCGCAAAACGCTTTTTCAACTGTAACTGTAGTGTAGGCTACCACTCTCAATAGACACATGAAATATTATACATACACCAGTCTGTCATGACGAGCGAAGTTTCGTTTTACACCAGAAGTGAATCACTTAAAATATTTTCAATAATTTTATCTTTTATTGTCACAAAAAATCCACCAATATCATGTGCCTTTATCAAAAATAAACACAGTATTACAGTAGCAAGTGTCGGTCATTTGGTAGAATGGAAGTAATTTGCATCACCAGTACATTTTCTGCAGCATAGTGTAACAAATGACTGCTGTGAATGGGTGTTGCAAATACTGATGTAGCGACACTAGAAAAAAATGTTGAATAGACCTCATGAGAGAGATTCTACATTAGAAAGAGAACATACTATACAGTTTGAATAAGAATAGCACCTGAAAGCATAATTTTAATCCTCCTCTGAATAACATTTAGAAAAAATGAAGTAAACAATCAGTGCCAAACACCAAATGTTTATAATCTGAAAGAGCAAAAGAAAAATGATTTGTGGTTGGCTAAAATGTGATGTGAAGCAAGAATAGGCAGGGAGGGATGGCGACATGAACAGTGATGCACAAAGGACACATGGTAAACTCCTGGCATGCTTGTGCTGTAAGCTGCTGTTTGTCATAATCTTGTTTTCACTAGATAAGCTGTTCGCTTTACGTAATCTAGCTGGTGTGCTTGCTTTAAAACGCTGCGCAGATTTTGTCGTTTGAGCAGTCGCCCTCAGCTCAATGAGTTGAGTTGTTGCGCACAACGTTATTGCCTGATTGTGCAGAACGCGAAGCAGTGAAAAATATATTGTGAATGATGCTTCTCGTCGGGAAATAGGTGTTTCGTAAGCGAAAACAACTCATTTTTATAGGGTTTTAGTTTAAAACAACGCAAAAACGTTTGAAGCCCTCTTCTGTGAAACTTAAATGTTTTCATTTCAAATGAGTATTTTTTGGGAAAACAACGGTTTCTAAAAACGAAAATCAAGTGGGCATTGTTCTTGCGATAATTGCTGTTCCTTTCCTTGCACAAAGCTGTAACATCCTTCTAATGTCGCAATCGAAGTATGTTCTTGTCAAAAGACAGTGAGTTTATATCAGCGACGATAGATTGGCGCTTGTCTTCACGCTGCATGCTGTTTTCATTTGAGCCATTGAAAGAGCTTGTCTAATACCCAAATGTCAAGACTTGTCAACAGTGATGTTTCGTATTAGTTTGTCTGTCAGAAAAAAGAAACTAAAAGTTTTGTACTTGCTCGGACCTTAAAGCGCAAATTCAAAATCGCTTTCAAGAGATTTATCGAAAGAATCGCCACAACCAACTTTCAAATACTCCAACTTGTTTAGGGTTATTTTGGCAATACCTATTCAGCAATCCTAAACACAGTTTGTACTTAGTAAAATTGGAAACACTAGATAAAAACTGTCTGTCAAAGTTTGCGCATTTAAATGCAATAAACACGATTCTTTCATTGCTCTTTAGAAATTATAAGCAACATGGATAATGAGCAGATTGCTTTGGTGCTTTTGGCTGGTGTGACCTACGTTCTTGCGGTGGCCCTGGCTATTGTTGACGGCGCTGGCACTACAGGTTGGTTGTTAAGAGCACTTTTCAAATCTTTTTTATTTACATGCCGTGGTAAAGATATGCTTTTTATTGAGGTTATCTAAAGCTTAGGCTTATTCGCTCAAACGCATCACATAAATTAATGAGCAATTTCATGTGTGAATTTAATGTGCGAAATGAAATGTTATGTACAGGAAATTATAACTTTTTTGCTTTGCTAAACACACAAGAGTTCTGTTTCCGCAACTAAATCTTTTAAATTTGAGATAAGTTTATCTTGTTAAAATTTTGTAACTGTACAAAAATCCAGCATATACTCAAACAGAAACCACAGCATACATATTTCGAAGCTGTGAAACGTTCCAGTTAACGTAATAAACAATTGCAACAGAAACTTTTTTCGCCAAAATAGTTCAATGTGCCTGAATGTTTTGCAGGTGATTTGAAAAACGATCTGAACAATTTGACCTTTTTTAGCAAAAAAATAATTTGAACTACTCAAAGAAGCAGCCCCTATTTCTGACTATCCTGTTGTTTATGAGAGTTTTTCTCAATGTTTCATCGCTAAAGTGTTCTGCGACCTAATTAAATTGATTTGCTTAAGAACTTAAGCAATGAATTTAATTTGGTCCACAATAAGTTCTAAATAATTGAACTGACAACAACTTTTAATGCAATCAATCGTTTGCTGCAATATTCAACTCACTTTTCAATGCATAAAACATTATTTGTGTGGTTGACAAGAATGCAAAAACAACATTACCGCCCAAAATTCATGCATTCGAAGCGGCTATTTGAAAAAGGCGATGACTGCGCTTTAGAGAAAAATAGACCAATGCATGTTTGTGCAAGTGGTTTGCAGGTGCTTCACCATAAATCGCTTTTTTCCCTTGAGATGCTCAGATTGGAAAAAAGCAGAAACAAAATATATGCATAAAATAAACAGCTTTCAAACATTATTTTCCCATATTGCTTACGTAGCTGTTATAACTTTATTATTGGAAAGTTGAGAAAAGCATAAATCTGTTTCAGAAACGCTCTTTGTTGCGTAGGCATTTGCTGAACATATCTTACTGTGGCAGCAAAATGTCGTCTATGTGAGTCTTGCATTTGCCAGATTACGCTTTTAATTTCCTTTACTCATGGGAGAAATTCTGCAAGTGCTATCAAGTTCATCAAAACAATCTTCTATATTTTCATTCAATCTTCATTTTCGCACGACACAGATTTGTTCAACAACTCGATCGCAGCTCTTGATGCAAAGTATTATCAGTACGTTTCGCCCATTGGAGCAACGTTCGGCATTGCGTGGACCACGATATACATTTGGAACCTGGTTGGCATCGGTTACATCGTTTACTCCCTTACCCTCCCTGACGAGCAAAGCCCAGTGAAGAGAGTTCCCACGCTTGTGTCAAAGGTGATGAAGTATCTGGCAATTTTAAGTACCATTTTGTATACATCAACCATGACTGTTTGATCTTGTAAAGTTTTGTAAAAATCTGTATGCACTAACGTTTTAGGCAAAACTTCGAAACTATCCGAAACATCAGTGTCAATTTTTTATTGAAAACATCTGCAAAATGTAAAATTTTTCATCACAGAAAGTGGCATTGGAAACGAAACTGTTCGGATCCATCTAGCATTTGGCTGAAAGATCTGCTGCCAACGCTATTTCTTGGCAATTTCTTTCGTGCTGTATTATTTTATATTGTGAAGAGCAACGGTTGCCAAAGTGTAAATCGTGACCCAAACAAGGGTAGCGAAATGTCACAAAATTTGTTGCGCCGAGGCAATCCAAACCTTCGTGTATTTTAAACGTTACCATTGCTTGTCTATGTCAGTCAGTAGCGTAGGCACTTGAGCAAAGAGTGAATTCCTGACACTGAAAGCGAACTTATCAGTTAACTGCGAAAAATCATCCTTACAAGCATTATTTTGGATGCTGTTTGAGGCTTGAGGTATTCACCAAACTCAAATTTGGGTCATGCTCGAAAACGTTTGGGAACCGCTTGTGTAAAGAATTTACATAAATGCGCTGAAACTACTGCGTTAATGCTGAATATAAACGCTAAAATATTTTAAACTCTAAAAATGAGTTATGCACATCATGTAAATAACCGCTGGTGGAAACATTTACCCACTACAGGTAATGGAAAGATTATGTCAAAATATTTCACAAAGCACTTGATTTTCTGCACTGAACTAGCTGATTTAAGCTTTCAAATTTTCAGAATTTCTTCATACATCTTTTTAAGTGAATTGCTCGTAATCTCATCGTTTTCTGGCAGAGTTTCTTGGTGTTGTTCATTGTTGGATGGCTTGCCACCGTTGGCTGGTTGTTTGCCTATGATACAGAAAATCTGGAGCTGTCGCTAGCCATGCTGCTGCTATCTGCTTTCTCATTTTATGGGGCTTTGGGAGTGTCATGGAAGCTTGTGTATGACAACGAAGAGGATCTTAAGCAAAATAGTCCAGGTTGAGATCGGACGTTCTTTCCCTTTTGTTTCAGGACAAAGCAACGTGTTTTTACAGATTTGTATTAAGCATTTTGTTCGTATTAGCAACCGCATCGTGTGCCTTTGCATTATGCACAATCTTGAAATTTTTACTACAATATATTGCGACTGCTGAAATAAACCTTTAGACAAGTTAAAGTACATGAATGAAAGATGTTTAATTTTGTTTTATTTTAATCTTGATAATGAAAATATCGAAAGTCGGTACATTCAGCCATAAATCCAGAAATATTTTTCAATAAATCCTAAAATGTAATTAAACATCTATCTGTTATGTAAAAATTTTAGTGCTTTTATTTCACTTTACTGTCATCTTTACATTCCTGTCAGTTTAACACTCACTGATTTTCAAATGCAATCCGTCATCCAAGTGATTCTGAACACGACTTTTACTGACAAGAAAAGCTACGAAAACTTAAGTAAAATTTTTAAATGTATATTCCGTTTTTTTGCAGAGCGTATGGCATTCAAAACTAGGACCTGTTTTAAGTATTTGCCATTCCAATGTTTCTGACCCAAGTTCGAACTTTGAAACAAAACAACTGTCCCACATCTATTCGTGCTTTCCCTCCCTAGAACTTCAACGTTTGCGAGCTGCCTCATGTCTTCAAAATCTTAAATATTAAACAAAGTACTGTTGAAGAAGCTTTTTGGTAATGTTGTCGATCTTATTTGGAAAAAGCACTAATTTTTTCACTATTATTGTGTTTTTTAAGATGCATTGCCAAACAAAAGGATTGTAAGATCGACGAGTTCCTCAACAGAAAATTTTCTAATATAGATGCAGGAAAACTTTGCCATGAAAATTACTTTTATTATTTTAGAGAAAAAGATATTCAGCTAAAAACAACAGGTTGATAGCTTCGAGAATGAACTTTCTGGGCAATGAAAATTAAATGTCAGTGTATGGCAGCTAATGTGGCAGCTAAAACTTTTCACGGTTGCCAAAAACGTTGCGATTTGGCAGGCACATGTTGCAACTTTAACAAATGATCCCCATTAAAATTCTTAAAGCTCCCTAAAATGACGAAGCAGCTTTTAACTTTTCTACCAAGGCTACGGGCCAGCATTATTCCAGTACTGACTGACTGCATCACAACCCGCCTCCATATGCAGAACCCATCCTCTTCTCTTGGCCTAAAAGATACCATTTACTTTAAGCCACAAGTGGCACGGCTTTGTAAAAAATATCTCAAAGACATATCCCCAAGCAAGCTCTTGGTTATCACAACAAAGAACGACTCAGAGTAGTCTACACATCTGCTTCTCACTGGCCACAGCCGACTAACGGCAACCATCAAGCGTACGGGCAGTACGATCGCCAGCCTCTGGAGCCAGACATCGACATAGGAAAATCTGCAAATCAAGCATTCTCAAGTTGAAACACTGGCCCTTAACGAGGGTGGCACGTATGGGCCGCAACCAGAAAAGTTGATACGATTTTTATTCGATAACCTTTACGTTTTTATTTTGCAAAATGAAAGTGCTTCCGAAACGAAATTAAAAGTGTTTTTGACATGAAAATGTTTTGATTTTGAAACCATTTGCGAAGCGAAAGTGTTTTTGAAACGAAGGTAAAATTTTTTTAAAACAAAAAGATTTAAGTTGCAAATGCTTTCTCTTTCAAAAATGCTCACAATCCGCACAAGTTTCATTAATATTTTGAAAGCGATCCGTTTCTGATTACATTAAAAAAAAAAAAACGCAAGCAAATTTTTTCTTTAATGTTATATTTTGTTTCAATAAGACTGTCAATATTCATTTTTTAAAATGTAAAATTTTACGTTTTTGTTTCAAAAAGATGCCAGAAACAAAAATATTTTGAGTCTTTCAATACATTTCGTCCAAATTTGGACACACAGGTGTATTAATAAGTAGGTTTCAGTAAACATTTGACTTCATGAAACATTAGATATTATGGTTTCGCGAAACATTTGATGGAAGTCATCTGTTTTTGCAGAAATGTTGTGGTTGATGCGAATTCTCGTACAAAACGGCTTAGGATTGCCAGCAGCCTGGTTGACTGTGGCAAGCCTGATTGGACTGGCTGATGTTTTGATCTACAAAGACAGTCCCGGTCTTGTAGAACCAATCATGCGAGGTCAGTTACATAACCACTCAAGAGGTGCAAAGTGCGAATTGATATAACACAATTATAGTGCTGTGACTTAAATATTTGCAAATGATGTACATAGGTAACAACTCAGCTTTCGTACCTTTATGCGCAAGGTACAGTCAGCACTATGTTAGCTCAGTCTGCTAAGCGTATTTGTTGCACACAACATGTTTAATCCATTGTTCATATCGTCGCATGGTAGCGCTCTGGAGCTCCATGAATAAAATAGTGAGACAAATAAAACAATAGTTTTGAATCTTTGAACTTACAGTTTTACGCACTCAGTGGGGGTAAGTTTCTCGACTTGTTCGGAAAAATGTTTTTAATTTTATTGTTATGCTGCTTGTTGATGTTAGCAGGAGAACGAAAGTGGTTTTAAACTTAAAATGTTTTTTATCGTTTTCGCAAAATCTTCAAACATTAAAAAAAAATCTTAAAAAATCACAGATGTAAAAACAACATTTACTTCATTTTTCGTTCATTTACATTTTTTTGTATGCATTAAGTTTTAGCAAAAACGAATGTTTTCAAAAAGTAAATATAACTTCAAATTGTACGTAAAAATGTTGTGCTGCCAAAACTTTATAGACTGTTGAAGATGATATTGTTTGGTTATACTCTGAGAAAAACTACCCGAACAAACGTTTTGTCATTTAGTAAGGGGGAATACATTGTCAAATGACCAAACAAAGTTTGTGCTGGGAAATTGTGAAAAAAAGAATAAACAGACAATATTTACAGGCATGAGCAGCAAATACCTACAATAAATTTCTCACTGTAAAAAATCTTTAAGTCTGTCTTTTCGCTCACTAGGTGGTGCATCTGTGAGTAAATGTATTGCCAAAATAGGCCTAAGATGATTAAATTCTTGTTTTACTTCAGGAGGTCTTTCGATTCAAGAAGGGTCAACTGTGTCAATATCTGTGTTGGTCGGAATCGCTGTTTCCTGGTTCTTCATGGAAAACTTCGCTTTGTACAAATACGCCCAATACACCTTCACTATATATCCAGTTCTAGTGATTGCACTTGCAGGAGTGGTTGCTCGACTCAATACCATTCCAGAAGCTCAGCTTGATCTCGTACTTGCTGCTCTCGGTTTAGTGTTGGTTACCTTGGCCTTCATCGCTCAAATAGCAATTTTTGCGTATAGGAACAGTCAAACTCCACCGAAATCTGATGAGAAGAAGCTCGTTCCTTTAAATTGAATATTTTAACAATTTAAAATGATAGCCAGTCAGAAATAAGTAAACATTAAGAAGCAATTATTTTTTGTTTCTTGACAGAAAACAAAATTTTATTCTTTTAATTGCTTTAATTTCGTAGCAAAATTTTCTTTTCAGTGTGTTTGTTTTTTTGTGGATAATTTTATTTCCTTTGTTTATTCCTTCAATTGTTTTTGGTTGTTTGAAAATCGCTTTCAAATAAAAGTGACAGACCGTGTTCTCAGATTTGGTACAGGAAAAGCGGAAGTGCTGAAATAATGAAAATAACTGCCAATTAAAACGATATCAACCACATATTGCAGACGTTTCGATAACTCCTGTTATCATCATCAATGCATTGCAAATTGAACTGCAGTTATGTTGCTGCAAGTTCTTATGGTCAGTCAGGGGAAAAGCGCTGTGAAATATGAATAACACGAAAGATTGTCTCGGTAGTGATGTAGTGGCGCGAAGCATACCAGGGGCCGATCCAGGGGAGGGAGTTTGAGGCAACTTCCCCCCAAACGTCTGTTGCGCCTCCTTGAATGACACCCCTTTGCCATAAACGCGCCCTTTTTGGTGCCTATGGAAGTAGAAACAGAAATAAAAAATACTCTAGGCCTATAATAAACAACGTTTTTCGCTTGGTTAAACGTCAAGATTTACGTGCTGGACTTTACCCAACCTCCTACCGAATAGCATGAACAATGCTGTTCTTTCGTAATAGTACCACTCTTTTCTTATTTCTTTGCAGCGTGAGAACTGCCCAGCCTTACGTTATGTAACTACAAACGCAATGGCTTTCGCTTAACGCAGTCCTCGACTTGCCGCTCGATTCAGGGCCGTAACGAGGTTAGATGGCGTCCGGGACAAGAAACAGGTTTGGCACCCCCATGTTCGAACCTGAGGTCTTTCGAAAGCATATGTACTGTATTGAAGACAGTATTTGTGATATTGTTGGGACTTTCCGGCGCCTTTCGCAGTCATTTGGCGCCCCCCGCAGTGATTCGGCGCCCCCATAGTGATTCGACGCCCGGGGAATTGGGAATTGATTAGACGCCTCCTTGCTCCCTTTCGTTACGCCCCTGGCTGGGCTGTACGAAACTGATCTGTTTTTTACAAGTTTATTTCTAATGCGTGATGACCAGCCTCGAAAGGAAAGGCAGCGGTGAAAATAGGAATGCAATATGGAAAACTTACAACTGACTTAAGATTTTACAAGCCTCAAATATGAAAACGACAAACCAGTTTCAGGACTGTTACTAGTGCAGTTCGTGAGTCCGCAGTATGTCTGCATCGTAGGTTTGCAACATAAAGGTGAGTGGATGAGTTTCATGACGGAACTTAGCACCTGATTGAACAATAATGCAGCGTGTAAAAAGCCACAGATGTATACGTTAGCAAACAACATACCGCTATGAGACAAAAATGCATTGAACGTGCCCCAATAGCTCGAAGAATTATGACCTACTGTAACTTTGCAATTTTGCAACTCCTCACTTCAAATACATGGACAACGCAGAGGAGTATTGAATTACTGCTAGGGGCGTAACGAGGTTAGATGGCACCCGGGCAAGAAGCAAGTTTGGCACCCCCATGTTCGTACCTGAGGTCTTTCGGAAGCAAATGTACTGCGTTGAAATGTACTGCTTGTGACATTGTTAGGACCCCCGCAGTCAACAGCGCCCGGGGAATTGTGCCCCTTGCCTCCCCGTCGTTACGCCCCTGATTGCTGCGCGCAGCGAAGCGCCTCAACAAACCATGGTAGTACTGGTACTCAGCTCTAACCAGAGGCATACAGGCAGTGGTGTGTTTAAGGGAAGGCGAGCGAGGCACTTGCCTCGGGCCCCCCTTTGTGGGGCACCGCTTGAGGTATCCCGCGCGTAAATTTTCTTTATTTTTGATGAAAAACTTCTTATTCACTCATATAATGTACCACAAAGCAGATCATAAGTTAGTACTCTGCTTTCAAAGGGGCCCCCTGCAGAAATCCTAATGTGCAGGTAGTTTGCTTTCAAAGGGGCCCCAACAACACTTGCAACTTGAAGATAATTTGCTTTCAAAGTGGCCCCAAACAGCCGATGAAATGTGTAAGTACTCTGCTTTTAACCTTCATTGAAGGGGCCCCTAAAGCAGACTATAATATGTAAGTACTTTGCTTTCAAATGGCCCCCGCTACAGAAACTGTAATGTTCAGGTACTTTGCTTTCAAAGGGGCCCCCAACAGCAACTGCAATTTGAAGGTAATCTACATTACTTTCAAAGGGGCCCCCGACAGCCACTGAAATGTGTAAGTACTCTGCTTTTAAACTTCATTGAAGGTACCTTAAAGAAGCTGTGAAGTGTGAGTACTCTACTTGCAAATGTGCCCCGAACAGCAACTGTAATGTGTAAGCATCATGCTTTCAAAGGGGCCCCCACCAGCAATTATAATGTAAAATTCCATTCTTTCAAAGAGGCCCTAAAAGCAAATGTACTGTGTAAGTACCTTACTTTCAGAGGGGCCCCAATAGCAATTGTAATGTTTAAGTACCTTGCTTTCATAGGAGGCACAAACAGCAATAGTAATGCGTAACTACCTTGCTTTCAATGGGGCCCCCAGCAGCAACTGTAATGTGCAAGTAATATGCTTGCAAAGGGGACCCAAACATCAATTGTAATGCGCAAGTACTATGCTTTCAAAGGGGCCCCCAAGAGCAACTGTACTATGCAAGTACCGTCCTTTCAAAGCGACCCCACCACCATCTCCAATAAGCACACAAAGAAAAACTTCAAAGCAACTTCTATGCCTAAAAAAATTGTGGGTTAAATTCGTCTTTCCAACTTTAAGTGTTTTCAAAGTTGTGTATCATGAACACCCTTTTGCATTTTCTTCTGCTATATCAGTTATGCCGTAGACTCAGGAACATATCCTTGGGTGGCCGTATCTTAAGCAAATCAAAAGTGATTATCACAGTTGGGTGAACATGATGACGTCATCAGAGCCCCCATTTTTAGTCTTGCCTCGGCCCCTCTAACCTTTCACCCAACACTGCATACGGGAATCTTTGGTTCTGGAGGGACATAAGTTTGACTTCACCATAATTTTTGCGCAACCGTGAGGGGAACGAATAGGAAAGTTTTGCAGGGCAATGATTCTGCTCAAGCAACTTGCCCAAACATGTCGGGAAGTTTTTTCAAAAATATTTTAAATCTTTCTCAAATTTTCCTCCACGTCTTACGCCTATAGCTCTAACTCAGAAGCTTTGAAAAAATACTAACTATCTACAGCTTGGTGGATTGCATAATTGATTTTACGCGGTCATAAAAATTTTTACTCAACATTTGAATATTAGCAGTCCAAAATTGGGGGAATCACGGCGCCTTTCCCGTCATGATAAGCAGGGATGTAGCGAGGAAACCCCAAAAAGTGTGGGAACGCCGTTCCCACTCGTTGCCGCCTCACTACACCCCTGCTTATCTTGGCTACACGTCAGGCAACAGTGACAGATGGATCCTTTTGTTGCAATTGCAAACCCGTAGACAACTCACGCTGGCCACGAAAAGACAAATATGGCAAAACGTGGACACATAGCGCCCGCACAGAGACATGAGTTTCTGCGTCAAAACCAGCAAGATTTCGTGTGACGAAGAATCGTTTGAGTTCAAAGTAAACACGTTCAAACTCAGTTCTGATGTTGTTAATGTGAAGCTTGGTGGGAAAAAAGCAGAAATTCAAGCCCTTATTTAACTGCAGTGGTCTTTCTGCGTAAGAACTTGCAGCAAGATCACTGCAGTTCAATTTGCAATGCACTGGTGATGATAACACGAGTTATCGACACGTCTGCAATATGTCGTTGATACCGCTTTCATTTACCGTAATTTCATTACAAGTGTTCTCAGTTGTTATTTGAATTGTGAGTGTAAAAAAGTTAATCTAAAAAAGTGCGGGCAATGGCACATTAAAAATTTGGAAAAAATTATTTACTCCTTTAGCAAATCATCTGAAGAGTTCTTTCTATAAACCGTGTGGAACAGTTGGTTGAGCACGCGCAACCAAAACTGGTAGAATGAGTGCGATTCCCGTCCGGGTGGTGGGAAAGATTTGAAAAAGATGTGATGATAGTTTCTGTACAATGTTTTAGTTTCATTGAAACGACTCTTTTTTAATGATCTTTTTGACACGTTTCAATATCTTTTGGTTCTGGGTTTGCCAGCTGGAGTGTTTTGACCTTCTCAAAACAATATTAAAATGCCGTTGGCAAAGCTTGCTTTTAAGACATTGTTTCCGCAAGTGTTTTAATAACAAAAAAGAGAAATGAAATTTAGAAAAGCGCCCTTTAACAACAAATACTTTTGACTACTTTCTTGTAAAATTCCAGCTGCGTCAGTGCAGTTTTTTATTGGATACTTTATTTATTCATTTCAAATGAAAATTCTGCATTTTCCCGAAATTCTCAGATATTGTACCGTAGATCCTCTAAAGCAGGGGTTCCCAACCTGTGGTACGCGTACCACTAGTGGTACGCGAAGGTCTTCCTTGTGGTACGCGAGTAACTTCCATGTTTTCACAAAAACCTGGATTCACAGCTTTCCAGTTTACATATCTGGCTTTGTTTCTAAATTTAAAAAAATCCGGTATCCTGCTATTCCTCTTGTTTCGTAACAGTTACGATCGTCAAAATACAGGCAATGTCAACAGAAAGAACGCAGTCGATTCGAAAAGCAGTACAATGCTGTGGAATTAATTAGGTCAAATAATTGCCCATAGGTGTCACTTCTCTCACAAATTGATGGATCTCATGTACTGGTAGCCTACTGTTTCACGGCTTAGGCCTACAGCTACAAATAGCTGATTAACGGTAGTCGTCAGATGCAAACTAGAAGTAAGTTTAGAATAAATTTGATAAGAAATTGAAATATTAAATAACAGTTGCAGAAGACCAGACAGCAAAGACAAAACACAACGAATGTTCTCCAATAAACTTCTGGCTTAGTATGGCATCTTCATACTTGACGCTAGCTTCCCACGCTGTTCCACAGCTACTGATTTGCCCTGTTACGTGAGAAAGCGAGCTCAGAATTTCAGCCGTGATGAACATCAAATCAAAAATTCGAAACCGACTAGGTGCGCCCGGACATGAGATTCAATGCGCTGTTGGGGAATTTACACCACGCATCGACCAAATTGGTGGAAGGCAAACAAAAACTAAAATCTCATTCAATTTAGTTGTTCTTTTCTTGCTATTTTAATGCTTATTATTATTCTAAATAAACTAAGATTAGGTCAAATTAGTTGTTCTGGAAGAAGTGGTACGTGTTGACAATACGGCGTGCCCAAGTGGTACGAGATCGCAAAAAGGTTGGGAATCCCTGCTCTAAAGTAAACAGTACTTTTTACTTTAGAAATTACAAGAAAATTGCTCTAGTTATTTTGGCTGGTGTGACGTACATTTTTGCAGTTGTTCTGGCTTTGACAGATGGAGCTGGTGTTTCACGTGTATCGCAAAACACTGAAAAATATTTAAGTGTCCTGCCTAAATTCCTATATAAGCAAAGAGTAAAGACTGCAAAACATTTTTCCCCAGACAAATGGTGCAAAATTTAAAATTTGCATACTTGATGAAACTAATGATATTATTTAAATTAGTAAAAGTTGTTTAACAAGTCTAAACAGCTGCAATAAAAGCAAAAAATGTTTGTACACCTAGTCACAACAATTTTAAGATCCTTTTATGCCCACATAGTTTTAAAAACAGTTTTTGTTACAATACTTAAAAAGTTACTCTATGTTAAACGGTTAGCATTTTTCACCCCGTGAAACGAGAATCACTTAGAAAAAACGTGCAAGCAAGAGTTCTGTAAGGTTTTTATTTTAAATCGACCCAACGCTTCGCATTCCTGTTTCTTCACCGACCCAAGTTTGTTTCAACAATTCTGTAGCGCCCCACAGTGTTGAACACGAGTTTAGTCGTCACAACTTTTTTGCAAACTTGACTCGATTGGAGATGAATCGCTATAAATCCTGACTCGAGTCACACAATCACATCACAACCAGTGTCGGATTAAGCTATAGCGCGGGCCTGTAGCATATTAACAGTGCGGGCCTACATAAAAAATATACTTGAAAACAGTGCACAACTGCTAAATCACAAATACTGTGGGGTGTGGGAATCCATGTGACTACCACTAGGATACTGAATTTCGTAAGTACAAAAAAACTGGTTTTAAATAAGCAACTGGTCGGCTTTATGCCCTACGTAACTTGTTTTTACCAAAAATATATATACGTATCTTTTTACCATGAAGGAATACGTAATTGTACCGCTCACAAGTACAATACAGAGACAGTAATTAATGCTTCCAGACTCATCAACAAATTTGATCATTGCTGATGCTATATCTATACAGTGGAGTCTGCATCAAGATTGCATTTTCTACATTTTGCCATAGCGAATTTGTTTATGATACTGGCAGTGTCTACTGTATTTCACATAGACCTTTATACTCTATAGCAGGGGTTCCCAAACTTTTTACGATCTCGTACCACTTGGGCATCCCGTATTGTAAACGCGTACCAATTCTTCCAGAACAACTAATTTGATCGAATCTTAGTTTCTTCATAATAATAATTTACATTACAATAACAATAAAAGACAACAACTAAATTTACTGAGATTTTGTTTTTGTTTACCTTCAACCAATTGGTCAGTGCGTGGCGTAAATATGCTTACAGCGTATCGAAAGTCATATTGTTGCGATACAGTAAGAACAGCAGGCTACAGGAAAATTTATTTATTTAAAAATGCGTGTCCCAACCTTTTCAAGCCACGGGCTCTTTTCGGACCAATACACATCTTTGTTGTTTCAAGAGAGACTACAAGAATAATGGAAACACTAACTTTAGCAAACGTGGTTAATTTATCGCCCACATTCACAAATTTCAATGAGAACCTTGTCCCTGATTTGTTTCACAAGTTTATCGCAATTAGAGTATATGGTCGTCAGTGCACATCTGATGTCGTCTTCTGATTAAAGTTGGTTTCGGGGGAAGTGTGGGACCCATGGAACGGATTTTTCAAACGGGCATAGAACCTTGATTGTCTAGCAAAATTTGCTGAAATTTTGCTCAGTTAAAGATTTATGGACCAAACTCGTTCAATCCAAGTGTTAGAAAAATTAATGAATATTTAGTATTGTTTTTTTATGTTTAAATTTTTTTCAATTTTGTTGCATGGGTCCCACCTTAGTGGGACCTTCGGAACACGCCACAGGCACCCATGGAACATTTCCTTATTATAAACAATAAACAACAATTATCTCGGTGATGCCTGTCAAATTTTTCAGGTAAGCTCTTTCGTTGTTAAAAATACCTTTAATCAGAAAAAATCACTTTTTATTCGCCACTTCGCTTTTCATTTTGTAAAAGTATATGAAAGTTTAACGTACATACATGAAAAATGTGAACTATTGAGTGCTTTTGCCGATGCTATTTCGCAATATGAAATTACGTTTGAACAAATCCTGTTCGCATCATTAAAATTTTTTATAGTTTAGTTGCAAGTCTTATATTTATTGGGAAATCAAAAAGGATAAAGACAATTTTTATTAAAAATTGTGTAAAAACACAGCAATAATCAAATACAAGTTTACAGCTTTTCAGCTATTCTTCGTCGGAACCAATGTGTAATATCAATACACGTAAAAAATAGGCTATCTGTTGTGTTTACCCCAATTTAAACTAAATTCCAGATCATTGCCGGTGAAACTTTCAAGCGATTGTACAAGATTTTCAAATTGTTGAAAAGAGTTTTAAATTATGAGGACCAAAGGCCAAGTTCGAGGCCAAGTTCCTGCTAAGCTTGTTTATTCTGCCTTTCTGAGGCTGAGTACCCTACGTCGCTTTCTAAATTCTCTCACCTAATCCTGTACTGCTAATAGTGTCCGCTCCCATGATTTTCGAATGGTCTTATTTTTAGCTTTGACATATTGAAATGCAAAGAGATTCGCTTTCTTTTATTCGATGCGCACATTAATTTTGATAAGAAATCATATGGTCCGTTAGAGTACATTCCTCTTCTCTGGTAACTTAGAAACCTGCACAAATGATACTTTATTATCTAAAATATGACCACAGACTTTTTTGAAATCGTCTCTCAGTTACTCAATTACTCTGTGTAAAAGTTTTAAATCGGCTGCAACGACTAAGAGTGGCCAGTGGAATATCTTTGGTTTGCCACTTGTCTCATGTTCAATGTTTTTTTCATCATAAAACGCTTTATTTCGGTTATTCACAATAAATAAACCTCTAATGGTCTTTCTTTTTCGAAAGTCAGCATCATTTGCAATAATAAATTACAAATTGAGGGACCAATTGAACACCCCTGCCATGGGTCCCATCAATAGCAATTTTTGAAAAATTGTCTGATACTACACTGCATCTCAAACCTATCATCACAGTTTTCTCAGAGACATTTTTTTGACTGCTAACCTATCCTGTGAAACGTTTGTAACTTTCTACATTGCAGTTATGATGGGCAAAGCAATTGCTAAACATTTGCAAAATATTTGCTTACTGTTTACGTGCTTAATTGTCATGGAGTTTCATTTTGACGTGATTCTGTGTTCTAGTTTGGTTAACGAAAATTCTGATGTGGGACACATCAAATGTTCACGCGGGCCGCAGGTTCCTCACCCCTGCCGTAGACTAAGGTACTTTGATAAAAGAAGATAAAGGAAAACGAGACTAGAAATAAGAAGCGATAACAATCATATCTTTTCCTGTCCATTTAAATTCTAAAACCCCAGATCTTCAGAAGAAAAACCCAGAAAAGCATTGGAAACGCATATCTGGGGGAAAATCCCCAGGTCCGATGCCACTGGTCAAATCATTTTAAAAGTACCAAAAGGTAAATCAACGTGCAGAACAGGTCAATGTGACATGGTAGTTTTTTTATGGCCATTAATAACAATACAGTCAAGCAATATCTGAAAATTGCTGTGGTGTTGCCTTTTTACCTGAGTGGTTCCATGATGTTGCAACTAAATGTAAAATACTTTAATTTTTAAATCACAGTAATCTAAGACTAAAAACGTTCAATTGAAAGCTTTCGCTTAATGGCTGACGGAAAATTTAGCAAAATAGTGACTTCTTGAATTGAAAACATTCTACACATATAATCAGGAGTGGATATGAGGGGAGGTAAATGAGGCGGTCGTCTCGGGCCCCTTTTTGGGAGCTTCGCACTTAGCTTTTGCATTGTTTTGTTGAAACGTCTATTGATCACTCTCGAACTACATATAATAAATCCTGAAAAATATCTATGTTTGTCGAAATAAAGCAAAAATTATGCGCAAAATGTGCCAAAAGGGATCCCTCAACATATTTAATATGTAGACAAAAAACAATTAAAATCAAATGATTTCAATCAATTTACAGTGCGAAATGGAGTTTCTGGCAGAAGCTAATTCCCAGACAAATTAAAAAATTTAACTTGCTCCAGCCATTCCCGTCGCCACTGGGGAATTTGGGGGGCTTAGCCCCCCCAAACAAAGCTCTAAGCCCCCCAAATTGAAATATGAAACACTATAAATTAGTGGAAGTTTTGTCATATTTAAATGTCAAGCCCCCCATGCACGAAAGTAAAGACCCCTTGGCGACGGTTCTGCTTCCAGTGAATAAAACTTCTCTGCAACATGTGTAAAATACAGGACCCGTTTTCTGTGAGTTTGCCTCTGGCACCTAAATTCTAATATTGCATGTAATAATAAACAAATTCAACACAAAGGACCGCGGGGCACAAAGGACAATAGTAAAATAATAACACGAAGGACAATATTAGCAAATGCTACATTTGCTACTATTGTTGATCCGCACTGATCGCAATACACAACTGATAATTTATTTTGCGCCTCTTTCGACTTCTCTCCGCCTCGCGTACGCCGCGTCTGAATCAGCCACTATAAATATTGTGAGCTTAACATAAGTTTTATTGTCGCTTATAACGAAATGAGACACCGCAGTGGCGCAGCCATGAATTTTGTTCGGGAGGGGCCAGTGCCGACGTCATCAGAGTTCATTCTTCAGCTGTTTTACACAAAGGTTATTTAGATGTCACAGCTCAATTTCTGGCCTCTTACAACAGGATATGACGTGAAATATCTTTTACCAGTCGATGTCGAACAGTTGAAATTGATATAGACCACCAGCGAAATATCCGAGCAATGGCCTCTTGGACCTTAGTCGGGCTGCGCTGCTGGTGGGCAGCCCACAAACAATCAGATGCTCACTCGCAGAGTACTGTGTATAGATTACAAGATGCAATGGCCTAAGTTGCTTCACCAGCGCTGGTTGCTTGTGAGATCACCTTTCTCCGTCACTTCGATCATCGTATCCTTATTTTATTCAAATTTGTGCACAACTGCCAAAAGTGATTGCTCCTTGTGCCGCTCACATCCATAGGTGGATATATGATGTTCAAAGCTGCAAAACCCATTTATTTAGTAAGAATATTTCTGTTTTCTCGGATTTCAACTCTTAAATGCATGCGGGAAAGTTCCTTACATATTGCTGCAATAAACATTCAGTTTTGGGTGTTAAAAATTGTAGGGCATTTGTTCGCGATCGCCCTCTTTATGGCTAAGAGCAAGCTATAAAACACTGCTGAAAGTGAAACACTGCGTTTCCTCTTGGAATCATTCGTTCCTTGTTTTGGTCGTTGCATGTTCGTGGTTTTCTGCGCCGAGGGTTATTACTTGTTTGATTATTTCAGGCCTTGTAGAAACTTGCTGCTTTCATGTAGAAAGCATCTACAAGAAGTACTCTGATTTGAAAATGTGCAAGTAGATCGTTGCGTAAACCATAGTAACAAAACTGGCTATTGCTGTCGAACGAAGCGCATTTTTAGTGACTGTTGCCGTGACATGCGATATCTTCTTTGTGGTGTAGAAAGGGCAAAGCGTTTTGTGAAAGTTCATTTCCGTTGCATCGTCAGTAACCTGAAGAGGATGAGCAAAATGTCGATGTAACTGCCCGGAAAATTTTCTGCGGACGCCCATGCTTTGCAACAGCGATACTTTCAGTGTAAGCTTCGCACGGTAGGAAATTTCTATTTACTTTTATATGTACATCATAAATACAACGCGAGTTCACGCACTAATCACAGGGATGCGAAGCATTTGCTTTTATTTACAGTAGTTCAAGGAAAATCGAAATAGTTCATACTGCACTATTCTTTTACAGACAACGAAAGTCAGACACGCGTGGAAAATTGTGTGAAGGGATACCGCGTGGCTCTGAGAAAGCAAAAAAGGCAGTCAACTTGCAGTTTTCGTTATTTCAAGGTAATTACGAAAAAACAATTTGTAGTTGCCAGCTCGCAATTTACGCCATTTATCACAAATTTTCACGACACTGCATGACCTTATTTTCAAATGGAAAAACACGAACTTTGTGACGTGGCATTCATGTTTGTCGGAACGGGAAAAGCTGCAGTGGAACCAGCGGTGACGTTTGAAGCAGCCCGATGCTTGGCTCTGACGTGACTGACGCTGTAGAACAACTTGTTTGCCAGCGCTGCACGAAAACCATGCAAAATTTGAAAGCAACGCTCTCTTATATTACGTGATTTCTAAAGAAAGCGTTGCGATATGAAAAACGGCTCTGCTCTGTTATCTTTTGACCGGGGCCAGGTGGGACACTGTTGGAACCAATGCAAACTTACACTAAGCTTTCAGAAGTAGTACATCGATTACGGCAACAAGATGCAGATTCAGCAAAAATACTTTGAAAGATATCAGTGTCACACTTTTTGGAATGAACTCGCACTGCTACATACGCTAACAACGAAACTCTAGTGGAATCAAAAAGTCGAATGGTAAGAACTAGTTACTTTTTCCTACTTACATATTCTTACTGTGATAATACGCACGAAACAGTTACATTACTTTCGACAAAAGGCATCTGCAGAGAAATCCATGGTTTTTCGTTTACACCTTCAATATTCGGAAGCGCTAAACAAGCTTCATCACAATGGACGAACAAATGAAGTAGCACACAATGTATGCCATCAAAGATTAACCAGGTAAGTTGCAGAGTTCCTGTACAACTCTTCGAGGCTCATCAATGCGCAGATGTAAAAAATCCAAAAACATCGGTATGTAAAATTTACATTTACAATGCACTTTTCAGATAACCACGGACAATTTCTAAAGCAGTCGAGCTTCATATAAAGTCTCCTTACACAGATCACTCAGTAATTTAAACAATATACAGTTATTTTTCAATGAATGGCAGTGTACGTTCTTGCGACTTTATAAACCCTGTCATTTAGCCTGTCCATTTAATAATTTTTGTTTTGGTGGTAAGGAATGAACTTGTTGAATGACTACAAAGTCAAGAATGATTTGGTTTCCGATACTTTGTTGTTTGTATTTCAGTCTTGACATTCTTCAGTCAGGACATACAAGTAAGCGTTTGGGATCGCCACACGCCAATTCTTTGGTGGAATTGAGTTTTTTACGTACGCTGTGAGATGTCCAGTGCAGTCGTACATGATGTATTTGTTGCTTTCAGTGACGTGACTGAACTGGACGTTTTTATTGATGCCATCAACAGCGCACATAAGAACATTACTGTTACCAGAGAATTGGAGTGCAGCAATCCCCATGCTTACTTGCATGTCCTGACTGAAAAATGTCAAGACTGCAATACCAACGACAACGTATCGGAAACCAACTCATTCTGGACTTTATACTCATTGGGCAATTCCTTCCTAACCACCAAGAGGTACTGTAAATGTGGTCAGTAGACGAGTTGACAAGGCTTATAATATCGCAAGAACATACGCTGCCGCTCAGCAATTTGTTCGGCCACTACGTATACTGAACAAGACGGTAGGCACTTTCATTGTTTTTCTATTTGTGAACACTACAGTGACTTCACTACCGATGATATTTGCAAACATTTATTGACAATGCACAGCACTGCAGTGAAAGTTGGAAACACGGCGGCTGCGACACAAAGTGCTTCTCAGCAGAAATGTTTACAAACTCGGTACCAGCTTCTTCATGTATGGCTGAGGAGGGGCGTTGATGAACCGGGACACCGACAGAGCAATCCTCGCCAGGAAAGCAACTCCGGCCACACCGAGG
>JGI24159J19872_10001968_pt1 | contig 23771 bp, 13 predicted proteins | sample Ectturendosymbi4_FD_19872 | JGI IMG/M metagenome (IMG submission 19872) | reverse complement strand
AGTTCCACTTCTACTTTCTGAATGCTAGGACGCACTTCTGCGTAACTTTAATATTTATTTATTAAGTTGTAGCGCGCATTAATTTTGCGCTGCTACAATGTCAGACATCGCGTACAACATCAAAATAGCCAAAAAACGTCTGCAGTTCCTCAGCTCCTAAATGTTTGCAATCGCATCGCAGAAGACATACTCTTTGTGAAAATTTACTATAACAAGTGCTTCGTTTTTAAAAGCATTATGTCTTAAATAAATCTTCTTAAGTCTGTGCACCTCTGGATTTTCTGCATGTCAATAATTAATAATTCTAATTGTTCATATACTTAATTAGAATTAAATCTGCTAAAGATTCAATAATTTTGCTTTACGAATTGTTTGAGAATCTTTCTAATATATTTATCATATACGTCATCTTCAAATCTTTTTTGTAAAAATTTCACCTGTACTCAAAACTGATTATTCTGTTTCATCGCAAAACGTTGATGACTGTTGGCTGGCTACATTAAAGTACTTTCCTTCACCTGACAAAAACTAATCTTGGCTAAACGAAACTGCCCAATATCTCTACACAACATTGCCTATCGCAGCTCTCATACATTTCACCATCTTTCAGGAAAAAATTTCACTTACCAGCTGCAGAATATTACGAACCACAGCTGCTCTTGCGCACCTGTTGGTTGATGACTATAGTCTTACAAATCTATGCTGAATACAGCGTAACAGTAAAAGTTTAAGAATGAATATTAGAAAAACCCGGGAAGTGCGCATACCCAATACTCAGTATTGAATAAACCTGTTTCACTGTCTGATTTTCTGCGTCCAGTCTAATGCTGGATTCGCTAAGAAAGGGGAAAGCCGTTCCCACACCAAATAAAAAGGAAGGCTGCACCAAATAGTTCGAATAAAGTGAGCATTCGCCTACAAGTATTTCCACACTGGATCTTCCTGCTTCATGACTTTTGACTAGCAGTGCGCATCTGCGTGTCGCTGGACACATCTGCGAGATCGCAGCCATGTTGCAATGTAATCTAGTGCAAAAAGGTGTTCCCACGCGTTCCCACCTCACTACACACCTGGGTACACTTGTTTTAAACCTGGGAGAAATATTGCATTAGACATGAAAGTCGTTTTTGTCTTTTGAGTTCACGTGGTATCTGCTTTTAAGTCTTTGAGGTGCGATTTTGCTTCTCCTGAAAACGTGTCATCCGAGGCATTTGACCTTGCCTGGCTACGCTTCTGCAAAACTTTACTGATTTCAGTCATTTGATGACAAGTCTTTCTGAAAGTGCTATGACTAAGATGAAAATTTTTATGTTGAGGAGTGCATATGTTTAATTGTCGAAAACTTTGAGCCGCTTGCGCTCACTTAGTTTTGCCTGGAAAATACCCTAATTCAAATTAGCGAGGGAAGGCTTTTTCACATGCACATCACCAAATTTCATCTAGGCTATCTATTAACATTGCTTTTACCAGATGTAGCGCTAAAATTATGAAAACAATTTTTAGTATTAGTTCTTTGACTAACTCGTGTGTGTCATGTGGCCTGATGTTATGGAAGTGCACCGAAAGCTTGGCAAACTGTGGTGATCATCTCCATACACAAGAAGGGAGACAAGAAAGCCTGCAATAACTACCATGCATCTCTTTCATTAGCCTCCTTGGAAAAGTATATGTCAAGTGCCTTGAAAAAAGATGCCGCGAAATAGTTGATCCAAAGCTAGAGGTTACCCAGTGCGGTTTTCGTCCAGACCAAACTTTCACTCTCCAGCAAATTTTCGAAAAATCTTGGGAGTATGCCAGAGATAAATATACGTGTTTTGTTTACATTGGGCAAGTACAGTATATCACCGGGCCCCTCGTGGAAAGCTTTGAGGAGCGTTGAACTGGTATGGTGTTAATGGCCGCCTGCTAGTGACCGCCAATTAAGTGATTGTATTCTTGCTGAGAAGTTTGTGTCCGTGTCAGCAGAGTTAAATCACAAGCGCTCACCGTGGATGAGCGGTGACTCTGACAAGGAGTGTGCTGTTGTGCTGTGCGTGTGCTGTCACCACTCCTCTTCATAGTCATATGAATTGAATGCACAGTCACAGCCAAATCGATGGGGTGTCACAGTTGGGAGCTGCAGGATCAACGGGTTGCTTGCTTTTACAGACGATTTGATACTGCTTGTATCCTCTGAACAAGGTCTTCAACAAGCGCCTGATCGGTTTTCAGCTGCGTGCTACCACGCGGTAATGAAAGTCAGCACTACAAAAACCGAGGTATTATGTCTACCCAGAAACCCAAACCAGTCGGTTCTGCAAGTCAGCGGCAAAACACTGCAGCAAGTTGAGAAGTTCAAGTTCCTTGGGGTAGCACTTAAACTTCACTAGTGACGGAAGGCAAACAAGGAGATGGATCCAAAGACTCCCAAATCTTAACTCCTGTATAAGGCTAACAGTAACACATGGCTGTTTACCATCTGCTTTTAACAATTTATTAACAAAGTTGGACAATATACATTCATATAATACTAGACAAAAAACATCTCAAGACTATATACTGTAGTTCCAAGCAAAAGATTGGCTACTGGACAAAAGTCTCTTGCCTATGTAGGAGGTAAGATTTTAGAGTCTTTGGATCCAAACTTAAAAGTACAACCTTCCTATGCTTTCAAAAAGAAATACAAATTATACCTCCTAAACCAATATTAACCTTGTCAAATATAAGCTACCTTAAGTATTCGCAATTACTACAACCCTCTCTCATGGTACAAACCATATTAAACGTTATTAAATATAACACTATCTCGCCATTAGGCTTGTTGGATACCTAACTAGAAAACCACCTGGCTATATTAGGTATCCCAGGAAGATGCAATATAATTTTCATTGTGTTTATCGGTGCGTTTGCTTGTTTTATCTTATCTTGTGAGTTTTCTTTATGTATGTCTACTGTCTCCTTTCCAAATAAAATGAATGAATGAATGATACACAGATTGGTAGACCATTGCGGTTCTGTGTGAGCTCTGTAGTTCTTTGTTCGCAAAACGGGAGCTTTCAAACACCGTAAAGCTGTCAGTTTTAAATCGGTCTTTGTTTAGATTCTCATCTATGGTCATGAATCTTGGGTAATGACTGAAAGAGTGCCATGCCATCTCACGTGCAGTACAAGCGGCAGAGATGTGATTTTTGCGAAGAGTTCATGGTGTGATACTTCGCGACAAAGCGCGCAGCTGTGAAATTCATAAAGTCCTGAATGTCGAACCACTTCTATGAATACAGTGATCTCAGCTACGATGTTTCGGCCGCGTGACAAGATTGTCCCATGTAAGATCGGCGAGGCATGTCCTACTGGCTTTATCCACGGGTATGAAAATGACTGATTGACTGAATGAATTTTTCAATATCTGACCTCGGACATGAATGAGAGACCAACAATTAACGACTGTACTGAGGATTGGACTATTTTTCTGATGCAGTGATGGCCAAACTTTTCAGAGAGGGCAGTATCAGTGGGCCATAAGAAGTTAAGGGCCTCAAATCTTTAAATCAGGTGGTGTGCTATAAGATAATACAACAAATATAGCTTATACATAATAGTTCATGAAAAATATAAACATCAAAATATTTGATTTATTTCTAATTTGTTGCATGCTTCCGTGGGCTGAACATAACCTCGTAGAGGGCCCCATTTAGCCCGCAGTTTACCCACTCATATTCTAGGGGGAAAGTGATTTTGCAGCCCCCAACCTAGAGCCCTCTACTAAAAGATTTTAGTGTTTCACCCAAACAGTTGAGTTTGTAAAGTTATCCAGGTATGATTAGTGGTGCATGAATCAGGAACATAGAAGAGTCTTACACCAAACTTAAGCATTTAGTTTACTTTGATATATCTACTCGGGAAACCTCTAAACGATATACGAGTCGGGAAAGGATGGGTATAATGCAACTCAAATTTGATTATGTTTTCCTGGGATCCGTTATTTCCGGACCAAAACTGTTTTTGACTTCCCGGTGTCCATTTTTAGTCACTTTCACAACAAAATCGTATCTGCGCAACGAAACATACATTGCATACAAATGTATACACTGCACCTCCAAATAACTGCTTTTTAGAGGGGAATTTTTGTTTGTGCGTAGAAAACGTCGTGCGCGTTTTGGATCCGTTCTTTCTTAATATCAAACCACGGTATAGAAATACTCTTCACATATAAGGTTTCCGATATCATATTTGGCCAAAAACGTTTTGCACTTAAAATCACATTGAAATGTTAAGGTAGTAGGGTGCACAAAATTTGCTACATCAGGTAACCCTGAGTAGTAGAGTACCCCTATTTTCTATTTATAGGCTTTCAGGGATATTTTTGTAAAGTAAATGTGGCACAATTCCATTTGTCTCTGAAAATCAGGAAAAGTCATGGAAGCAAAGGTTTCAAACATTTTTCTAAGGATATGAAATCGACAAAAAACATCGTGATCCACCCACGATTCCTGAGCAAGGTTTTAATAAAATCAAACAAAACATTGATTTTACTTCCACTGATCATTTTCTTCACCAGAAGGGAGCAACTTCCCGACCAACCAGCGGAGGCCTATTTTTTAAGATACTTTCTTTTGAGATTTACTTTGAATTATACCAGTACAGTCAAACTGTAGAGCCAACAATTTCCACCATGCACATAACGCTATCCATGCAAGCTGACTAGCGTATTTTTTCTTCAACGCAGTCATTAGGCCTAATTATTCATGGATGAATCGTTCATCTGGAACGCTGACAGTAGAATGGCGAATGCATGAGAAAGATTACAACTTCAACGTTTTTCACATAGTTTTGAATATTTCAGTGTTCACCAATAGCATCGTGTGTAAAATGAACTTCCTGTGGTTGTGCACAGAATCTCGCTGTACAAACGACTCTGCTCTTTTAACTACGCATTTATCAAATCATAGGTACACATTACCTGATTATGACAGCAAATGCGATGAGACCCCACACACTTAAATGGTGGGATAGAAATTTTCGCTCTGCTTATAGGGGAAACTGTGTTAGAAAAGTGCGAGCAATACCAATACCATGCGACGAGTAGAAACGCTGAATGCTCTTCATCCATTTGACAGCGTTAGTACTAATATAGCTACCCATGAAAGCGGTATAAGTGACACATGAAGGAGTTTCAACATTGATGCTTGCTTTCGCTTGCGAAGAACCACAACAATTTGAACTTCGGCTTTTGTGTGAATATATACAGGCTGCAGGTGAACTGCAGTTGTATTTATTAACCAATGGATTCCTTGATCTTTTTTAGAACTTCAAAGTGAGCGTATAGACTTCTGCACTGCAACTGTACTAAATCGTGAAAAACTAAACTGCATTGTCCTTCACGAGTTTTTGCGATTATAATTTCAGAACGTTTGGCGATTTCAGATACGTTTTGCGCAAAAAGGTATTTTTTCTCATATTACTCAGATGTAGTAAGTGTAGCCTCATTAAAAATAGAAATGGAAAGTCTGCTTCCAGTCCTATCGCCACGAGGGCTTTGGTGGGCTTAGCCCCGTAAACAAAGCTCCAAGACCCCCCAAATTGAAACATGGAACACTATAAATCAGTGAACTTTTGTCAATTTTTAAAATGTCAAGTCCCCTGAACAAACGTAAATCCCCCTTACTGAACACTTTCTGGCGACTGTTCTACTGCCTTTTACTTTTTCTTGCACTTGTACAAAATATGAAAAAATGGATTTATCTTAATGCCATACACTAGTTGGCATTTAAAATTTGAAACATGTGTTATTTTTGCAAGTGTAACTGAATTTCAAATTCATCTTTTAGTGTTTCTCCATAAAATACTTGTTTTTTCAATTTCCAAATGCAAGTTGAACCACACGCATCAGTGAAACCACAGCCGCATGCCGAAGAACTGCGCACATCATGGGGATTTTGAACGGTTTGACATGGGGTAAGTAGTAGGAGCCACTACGTAGTGGAAGGGGGCATATTTTCTGTAACAGCACACGAAGGAAAATTTTTGGTTTCCACTAAGAGACGAATTGTGGCAAGACGTTTTTGCTTGCTTCAGTACCTTCCCCACCCACACTGCTCAGGTTGCACCGTGGCTTGTATAACCAAATCTTGCTCCAACGTTCANGTCATGAAACACGAATCACCAAATTGGTTTTACTACGGAATGCAGAGNTTTGTTTTTCACACATTCGTAACAGCAACCTTTGACCTTCAAGCGACATTCACCGAACTCGGCGCAAATATTCAAAGTTTTGAAATTCTCACTTTCAAAAAACTTCCCACATTGCTTAAACAGATGGCTGTTCCTGATTAGGAGATATGTAACTGGAAAACAAACAATTTGCGAAAATGTTTTGTCCATTCAATCGATTAAGATCTTGGTTAGAGTCAAGTCTGCCTGTTACAGTATAACAAGACAGCAGTTTCAGGCATAGGGAATGACTACGCAACAAGTTCCTTATATGTGCGCATGCCAATAGGCACATATCATCGTTTCGTGTAGCTTGAACAACATACAATGTATGGACATTGATTTTGGGCATTGAGCATGCAAAATGCCAACAGTATTGTTCTAATACTCCGCAGATATTTTATTTCGCCTGTTGGACTCCTCTTTTTACAGTCAACGTATGGAAAGCATTTGATCCATTCGGAGCGAGAAAGAGTTTGGAAGGAGGGATAGAAATTATCCAGGTCTGAACATATACTTTTAATGATGTAGTGACGACTTTTGTGTTCGTTGCCTTGTGGTGCTTTCATCAAAAACAGCCTGGAGCTATGAAAAACCACTTGATCTCCTGACTTGCATACTTTAAGTTTCGCCACTTGCATCGTATTTCTATTCGGTATCAGTATAGGTATATCAGGCAACTTTTAAACAATAGAAAGTCTAAACGCAAGCTAAAAGCACGGCACGTGAGGGGAACATGAAACATCCCACTCCTGGGATTTGCCAGTGTGCGCGGTTGAGCATGCAAGAGAGCGCTCTTACAATTGCTCATTCCAATCTTATATAGAACGTATTGGTAACTTTGGTACACGAAAAGCGGAAGTGCTAAATAGCCTTATAATGAAGATCACGGCCAATGAGAACGATATCAACGCCACACAACGACAACGTTTCAATTTGCAATGCACTGATGATGATAACAGGAGTTATCGAAACGTTTGCAATATGCGCTGATATCGCTTTCTTTGGCCGTGATTTTGTATTAGTAACTACTTCAGAAACTAATTCAAAAGATGTAGATGTTGAACTGCGGATTGTTTATACCGGTGACGATGCGCAAGTGAATAGCAGTGAAAAAACATGTTTTTTTCGTGAAAGTTCCTCTCGACCCTCCCCAGCAATTAATTACATAGTGTGAACATACTCACAGCTGACTTCCTTGAAATAGGTATAGCCAGTTAAGCTTCTTTCTGTCGATTAAGCGGGACTGCATTTGTGAGATAGGGCCAAAGCAAGCAGAAAATGCGAGTTTGGTTCCGAGCTAAAATGTTATGGATTACAGCAACAAAACTTTTAAGTTGCCTGTATGCAAGATCGTTGGTAACGTCAGTAAGTACACCAAAACGGTCGGCGGAAGGTACTAAGTTTCTACTGCTAGCGTCTATAGAACGGAGTGAAAAGCGTTTAATAGAACGTATAGACCAAAAGACGATAGTATAAAGATTGTTAAACGTTGATTTTGCGCAACATACAATCGCCTGACCTTCGGTGTGGCAAAACATAACAACTGACGTTTACAAACAAAATGATCTACCTCATTACAGCTCATGGCCTATACCTCCACGTGCATCAACCCGGTAATTTACTGCTTCATGAACAAGAAGTTTAGAGATGGATTTGTTCGGGCATTTTTATGCTGCTTGCCTGCTTCGTGCGCAAGGACCATGCCTATGAAGGTGCGTAAAATAATTATAAGCGTACCTTTCTGCTACTTCAGGAATGTCTTCGTACCTGGGGAAAAATATCGCCAACTCCATGTTAAATAATGAAGTCGATGAGTACGAAGAGCAAGTTTTTCCGTTCTACCTAACGATAGGTTTGTTTACTTAGGCCATTTTTCGCCGAGTGTGACGATATTACATGCATTGTTCACAGCATTTGGACTGCGCATCAGTTAAAACGATCTCTGTACAGTAAACCTCGGTTCATCCGGATTCGATTTGACCGACGATTTTATCCGGTTTAAGCGAAGATCCGGATTAACCGAAGGTGGTTGTTTCTAGCCTGACGTCATCTACGTACTGACATATCGGTAAAATTTGCTTAAATTAAGCACATTCACGACCCAACAGCAGACTTTCCCAGAAGCAAAACGAATTTATTGATGTGTTTACAATTGTCCATCAAACTAGTAACCGCCATATCCAGTTAGTTATGAGCAATCTTAAGTTCATAATTTCACATTATTTGGCTGCGAAGAAATCTTGGGTTTTGGATTGCCGCAGAGATTTCTGCGACTGGTCCATAAGCGTCATTCTATTTGGGAGATAATATCCTCCAGACATCCTGCCGGGTGCAACACACCCATGGATAATGTTCTGCACAAGCACACTCAATATTGATCAACAAACTGAAACCGTGGTGCAGTGGCGTGCCTTGAGCGTTATGTTCAACATGATAAGTCCCGCACGTGTGTGACTTAACAATAGTCTCTACGATTAGTGAAATGTTTCGCGCAGTTGCAGCGGTTATGATAATTCTATACACTCGTTGGTGATCGCGAGCATGCTTGTGTTGCGTGTGAAAGCTGCCGAATCGTTCCTAGAGACAAAAATCCGGATTACGAGATGTGAAAAGAGCAGATTTTATCCGGTATTGGCGAAGATAGATCCGGATTAACCGAGGTTTACTGTGCTTTGAAAAACGGCAATCTAAATAAGCAAAAGCGAGACCAGCTGTCGTCGCGTATGCACGCTCACTTCAGGCTGTGAAATCAACTTAATTACTGACACATGATACTAACTACAGTTGATTGCATCCTGTAGCCAACGGGAACAGCCCCAGAAGTCCCCGTGTCTGAAAACCCCTCGACTCACTTCTCCATGGTGACACCAAGTCCTCGACAAACACGCTTGCGACCTTGAGAGACGCAACCAAGGATTGATCCGTGGAGGAAATCAAGGGAAGATTCGCGGAGAAACCAAGTCTTTGACAAGATCGTTTGACACCGCGTCGTTGAAATAACTGCGGTTGGTGCCATGCACGAAGTTTGTCATTGGATTTACTTGACGTGCTTAGCATTTTAAAGACTGTGGGCTTTCTCGACCTTGAGCTTGGCATGGCTCAACGTACTGTAAATAATAACATGTTGATAAGTGTTTCGTTTTATTTCGCTTCTTGTTTGTGATAAACAGTGTGCTCGTTAAGTCGCTGCACGACGAAGACTTCTTGCAATGTTGTACCAAACACAAGTGGTAGTTCAAAAAAAGATGAACACAACAAAGAAGAAATTTGGCAGTTCTCAGGAAAACAGTCACTTAATTCTAAAAGCTCACCATGGGAAGTAAAACGTACAGACAGTAAAAAGGAAGCAACAGCTTGTGTTTATCTGCTACATATCACTAGTTTGACACCTACTATATCAAACAAATTTTGTACGTTTTTACCGGTTTCGATTTTACGTCCCCAGCTGAGCTTTTAGAACAAAGCCAGAGCAAGATTTTAGCAAATATGACAGAAAAAGAACACAATTTCGTCGTTTGAAAACGCTCACAGTAACATTATTTGCTGCTGGCCAAACGAATTCAAAAGCAGTGACCCTCGTCAACAGCACGATGGTATCAACACATGGTTTTTAAGTCAAAGATCAACTGTTCCAGCAGATTTCGGAGAGGGGCAGGGCGCTGCGGATGTATCGGCACGACCAGCTTCGATAGTACTTCGGTTTTCCAGCACACTGCGCGCCACGCTTCGAAATAAGTCTTCAAACAACGGGATCAACACGGGATCAATGTCTCCCGAGTGTAAAACGTTTTTTGCGGACACTGATCCAGCGGCTAAGTCCGAATCTTTCAAATTCTGTTGTGCGCTGTTGCTATCGCAGTCCTGGCCAGAATCGCCATGACGGGCAGGTGGTGTTGAAAGGCCAGCTTCCAAACCGCAGCAGGTGCCGAGCACAGCAGTAGTGACAAGCAAAGCGATCTGAACCAAACAATGGATTAAGTTTTAAGCCGAAGAAAGGGCACACACCGACATCGACTTACCGTAAAGCCGTTTAAGACAACGCCTTGCGTTTGTGAAAACGAAAGTGTAATGCGCGCAGCTCAAATCACAGTGAAGCCGCCAAGACGATGAGAAAACAAACAGAAACGATCTTATTCGTTGCAACAACACTTTACTTTCACCGGTGACAGTAGAACGTTTCAAACTGCAGACCACTGAACCTAACTGCCAATTCCACAGCATAGATGAACAAACCTGGTAGTAAGTTTGCTTGGCTGTTAAACGGGCCGAGGAGGAAAGCAGCAGCGCAGACGACGACTGCAGGAAACCTTCTGCATTGTCATAAAGTGTCTTCGCACATTTTTGGTCGGTGACGTCGCAAACATCTTGCCACAAGTGAAGGAGAGAAGGAACAAATAAGCTGTCATCTGTTAAGATAAATTAAATGTTGAATTTGCTTGGTCTTAACGCACCATACCAGATGCAAGATGGCGTGAGTTTCGCTACCATTTATCCGCCGGGCGTCTTCCACGTTGATCGATTGGGGGTAAATGCAAAATAGCTCTTCCGTATTGGCTGGTTAATGGATAATTTTAAAGCAAGATGGTGAACTGTTTCCAAAAATATAGAAAACTAAAATCATTGCAAGAACACCAAGAGGAATGGAATACTACATAACACGGGGCAGCGCATTGCAATTGAAAAGAGCAGTAAACGGTATTTTCCAATCCGTAGTTCTTGAGTTTGCATGTAAAACTTCAGGTAGAACTCCTGACGGTCTGAAAACGTCAACCAAGCGTAAGATTCCAGTGTGGCCAAGCGCACGGTCCGCAATGAAAGATTCAACCGTTGCTGCTTCACTCCATTAACGGCATCGACAACAAAACGCTCTTGAACACCGTCTATAATTTAGAAAGTTTGATCGATGTTGCGTAAATATCGACACGCGGGAGTGTTGCACTCTGCCCTGGTCAGAATTTGATGGCATCGATCGGATTGGACGATCAGGATCAACGAAGGCATCACAGCCATTTTCGGAAGACGCAAGGGCAGTGTTGCCATGAGCCAAATAGTCCGACAAACCTTCTTTTCGGTGAAAAACAGCCAATACGCGCACGACGTTTCGCTATTATCGCGAGCACTTCAAGGCTTTAATGACTGCGAGCTACTTTCACCTAAATTTTATTTATTCGATTTTATACGTGTTTGGCTCAGATTCTCGGTCCATATCACAAGGGTTAGGCGAAATACACCGGAATACAAATATGCTTCGCCACAACACCTCACGCGTAGGTGTTAGTTGGCATGGGAAGGTAATAATGAAAGTGAGATGAAGATGCGTATCGTTGAACAAAGTCATACAAAACGATTCCGACCGATGCATCAAAATTAATGTCCTAACGAAGCAGTTGACTTGATGCTGACAAACACCTACATTCCTTAAGATGCAATGCAGAATTCGATAGACGTCGTTACAGGCAATGCACTGGCTTTTAAAACCGGACGGGGTGTACTGGATCCCACAATAGGCATGCGATAGGCACGAAACAAAGTACTTTTTACTGCAGTTGAGCATTGATCGAACTGTCCATCTGAGCTTGTTTGATGCACAATAAAGTGATTTCACATCACCTACCTGTGACTGTCATTGTCATTATTCACAGTGAGACGCGAAGTGGTGCACTAACACATTCGACTTGTTCAGCCAACTTAAACCGACACCATGCAGAGAGCATCTGGTGTTGCAGGATGTTTACACTTTTTAGGAGGAATAACTACACCGACTGTCTTGTTACAGTTCAAAACAATTAATTTCGCGTCCAGAAGCACAATCACAACAAATATTGAGAAGGCGCTGAAGAGCACAAACGCTGGGACCAAACGCACATAATATCATCAGAAAACAATAGGTGACTACTAACAACCACATTTCCTTCAGGCAATCCAGGTCTGGTTGAGAATTCACTAAAGGAAAACAGCGAATAGATATGGACAATAAAGTCTCCCTTTGTCTTACCCAGTTGGTTACAGTGAAGGGTCTGAAAGACAAGTGCCCCGCTTCACTTGCAGCACGTTAAACAAAAATTTCAAGATCTTTTGAAATCAATGCATATTAATGCTTTATTTCTTATAACTTTTTGCAATTATTCTTACCAGGGATGTAAAATGATGAACTGCAAGTTGAGACACTTTCTTTCAATGGGTCTTACAATTAAATGTACCGCGATTTTGCAGTTTAAAACTTTTGTGAAAAAAAATGTTGTCTGGATATTCACTGATTTTGTTCAACACGCTTACCTTATCTGGGGCTACCCGCCGAGTAAGTGCGCTGCAATGCAATCACCCCGGGAAATTATCACTTTCCAATCAGACAACTTCCGGCAGAACACTACATCTTACGCTGTGCGGAAGCTCACTTCGACTTTTTCGCTGTGAGTCGACGCAACAAAAAGCGAAGGATGGCAACTTTACCGTTTTAAATACTGCGATGCATGCTTCGCAAAGCACGCATCTCCGATGTTGCGTGGCAACCACTCGAACAGTAGTTGCTGAGAGATTGCTTCCGCGCAGCATTTGCTCACGCAGTGATTGTTACGGGCAGGTGATCGACCTCACAACCAGATACAGAAGAATGCGCTAACAACCACTTCAGATGCAGCTTATCAGAGATTCTATCGCGGCTTAATTACTTTCGTATTAATCGCAGTAAGCAGGATTCCGATAAGAAAGAACAAAAACGTGCAATCGCACTGCGACTAAAAAAGAAAAATGGAGAAAAGTATTTTAAAATTATTTCTTCTGCATAGTCGCACCATGAATCTCAGACTATCTTCTATGGGGGAACTGGCGAACGGCAAGGTGCACGCAGTGTTTTCTTTCAACGTAAGTTTCCCAGCAGTAGCTGTTTACCACCGGTTCTTTTGTGTGTAGTGCCAACACACGCCGCTGATAATCATTTATTTGTTATTTCGTAATGCTTGACACCTTATGGTGGAAATATTAATTGCACTTGCAAAACTTATCCACGCCGATCGAGCCGAAGCTGGGACAAAAACTGATATTGCATGTGGTCATCATCAAAAACCTCAAAATTGTTTAATTACCAATTTCTCAAGAAGCTAAAAGCGTTTTGCGGAAACGACTAAACCAGTGAGAAATTTAGAGACAACTTTTTTTCTTGAAACCATTTCATCTTTTAGCAAATCCACTGCAGCTTTTCATGTGAATTGATGTGTAACGAGCGTCAATTCAACGATGTCGTTTGATGTGAAACGAGCCTTGGTTTGACGCAAACGACATTACCTTCGGTGCCAGAGAATGGACGAGTTGGTGAGGGTTCAGTGAACAGGCTTTCCACTGGATCTGAAGCAACGCTGGCAGAAGTCACATAGTGAATCAGATGCTCGTGAGTGTGAAGAATCAACCTGGAGGTTGAGCAACAGTTCAACGGCCAATGAAAATTTTCGGAACGAAAGGCAGAGCAGCATTTTCGTGAGCGCGCTCCACTATCCAGTCGAAAACCGATCGCGAAAGGAAATTGTTAATGATCGCGCCTCGAACAGTGAAACTTCGCCAGCGTACTTGAGGACGTCAGGCTTGAAATATCGACACACAAAAGCAGCTAACAATAGAAACATCGATCGTCTTGAGTTAATTATTTCGGGCAACACGCCTCGGCTCGCAAACGAGGCGACACAAGACGTAGCGTCACGCCATCTTAAATCACCTCACGATCGATCACGCTCATCAGAAGCTTTTCAGGCCACTTCGCAATCCATGGAAATAGTTCATTAATGGATGCACGTGTGAACCGCGCAGTAACAAAACACGTGACAGTTAAGAACGACGGTTTCGTCACAAAACTATTCAAATTAGAGGCGCGGGGTGGAAACAATGCGAAGCCATCTGGGCCTCGAAGTCAATGGAGCGTTGAGCCTTATTTTAATCAGAAGAAAAAGCAATAGATTCAGGAGCCTTTATCCAAGAACGTGGAATATTACAAGGACTCATATCGACCTGTACACAGCTGTGTCCTCATCAAAGACCCTGGCAGCTTCATGAGCTGCTTTCCATGCGCCGGTTCGGAGGCAGACGCTGGATAACGCTTTTCTTGCGTATGAGAATGCCTCTTCAGGACTAGCATCATTCTCAGCGACCACGGATGCGGCAAACATCGCTTGCAACGCGTCTCTGTCCATGTTCGGTTTCAAACTCGCTCGAAGCGCTAAACACTCGGCAGATTTTGAATAGTCGCCGATTGACGCGAAACACTTGGCAGCCATTTCGAAGGTCCCACCTGGAAGAGTACAATGACATGAGATATAACGGTCTGACCAGTTTTCGTTTCAGGCTTACGTTAACGACATACAAATGGTGTATTTCACCCGACAGAGTGAATGTAAAACTGGGGTGAACCACAATCGTGACAGCACCGTGGGTGTGGTCCGAAACTGCCAAACCCTTCTTATTACAAATATCACGAAGCAGCCTATTAGTTGCTGCGGTATCCAAATTCCAAAGCAACTCGAACGGTCTGTTCATCATATTTTGTTTTTTTTAGGACTGGCAACGTTGTCATGGCAAACTGTAAACCATGCGTTATCGGCGCATAGCGACGTACGCCTTCGTTTCGTTTGCGAAAACTTTGTCGACGTCGGATCGATGGCGTCATTGTAATTTTGAAAAAGGCTGACTACTTGTTGACCAACATTTCGCACTGGTGGAGAGTTAAAGCAAAAAAGATTTGGAAAATGAATCCTAAATACACGTGCCAAGCAAATTCGATTCGTTCGTAATGTTTCGACATGAATAGTGGTGACATACAATTTGATCAGGCTGATTCCATGTCGGGTGAAAAATGTTCAATTGACTTTGCACGAAGGATTGATTTTGTCCGCGTTTTACGGCTAACTGGTAATTTCAGTAAATTTTTGAGACATCATCTGCGCAAAAATTTGGGTAAAGACTGATTTAAAGAACGAAGAAAGACCCGAATGATGAAAAAGGCAATCCGAATTCCAATACAGACTGGGTTTCACCCAGTCCTTGGGAAGAAATGATGCGAGAAATGTTGTTAATATGCAATGTGATTGATTTCAAATGGCAAAAGCTTTGCTCGAGTTAGTTTGCTGGCTTGAAGTAATAAAGAAGTGCTTGCAAGTCTCCTTGAGCTCTATAACACACAGGCGTTCATGTTATGCTGCGTGCTCAACCCTACGCCGACATCCGTTAGCCATTCCAGCGAAACACGAAAAATCGCCTCAAACAGCAGTCGACGTTTCGGACTTTTTCATGAAGTAACACAAATTTTAGCTATTTATCCATGGCAACACAAAATGTCCCAAAACATTTTTAAACATTTTTTCTTGATGCGTGTTTTCTAACATTTCCAGAACACTACTCACTGTTAAGGCAAACCAGCTGAAAACAGTTATATAGCACACACGTCCTGCATCGCCTAACTTTGAAAAAAAAATTCGTCACCGGTTACAGAAAGCATGCGTGTGGTCGAGTGGAAAGTTTCATTGAGCACACCGCGCATTCTTACAAAACATCTGAACACGACCGAACCGCAGTAGCACAATGATGCGCTGGCTGATTTCAAAATTGCATCATTTAACTGCGCATGCGAACATCATCTGAAGCCAAATGCCTGCGGGGTTGCTGTGACGGAAGCTTCAAAACTCACCTAACTTCAGTTTGTTGGCCCAAAGTTGAACTGTCTCAACGAGGAGTGGGTCGTTATCAATGAGTCGGGCACGAGCCAAGGCCACAGCTTCTCTGTAAAGTTTGCCCTCTCGCAGCGCGATTATCGCTTCATGAATCTTGAAAGCAAAAATCAATGAACAAACAAATGCAACTATTCATCCACAGTTTACTGAGCATAACGCGCAAACCTTGTGGCACGCAATGAAGTACTGCGATGAGTGTAAGTGCAGTCCGTCTCCCTTCAGCTGTTCAGCGAACGATTGAGCCGCTTGCTGCCAGACGTCATAACCGGCGAGCGGAGCCATGGCAACCAACTGGTCAGTGAGTTCACCGCGCTCGGTTGCCTCTTCGATCGCACCTGCGATTGTGGGAGGTTTTGATTCTGATCAGTGGGTGTTGTATCCTCAGTACCCCACAAACAAGTAAAATGGTTTGGCCAAAACAAGTCAAACACGCTAAATTCCATTTACTCTGTTGTTGTTACCACAGCAACAGGCAAATAACGTCTGATGGACAGCGCGTTGCCTCATGCAGGAAAAAATCAGTTTGACCTTTACCCCACCCCCGCACCTTTACCCCACCGCACAGGTGTCCCGAAAGTTTTTTCTCTGAACCTAAAAATTCCTTTAGGTACGATAAGTTTTCAGAACAACTATTTTTTTAAAGTTAAGCCCCATGCGTCTACTCCCCATTGACTGCAAGTTGACGGATAGAAATACGAAAAGGTGCGTGTTTATTGCTAAATTCCTTGTAAACCGTAATAAAAACTTGGCAAAATCAAATTCATTATACATTGTTTCGTTTTTGAAGATCTTCACAAATCCTAACGATTTAGAGGTAACGTTCCTTCGACCTCAAAACACCTTCAATGTTACAGTTCAGGAATTGGGGGTAAAACATCTTTCAATTACAGATTTCCACGCTGATCAGCAGACAATTGTCTTTGATTAATAAATTACCTTAACAAGAAGTAAAATAAGACACGTCTTGCCTCAGTTACCGTACAGCATAACAAAAATCACTAATCACCATTACCTTGGTTAATATACCTTTTATCGCATGTGTAGGGGAAAAACACCAACAGGTTTAGCACGAAGGTTACCGAATCATTTCAGCTGCAAATCCGAATTCCATCAGTTACATAATATTTTTAACTATTTATATGGTTCGGGGAATTTCGCCCAGGCTCAATCTGACTCCACCAAAAAATTACCAACAATATCTCCTCTCCAGGTGTGAAGTACGTGAGAAGCGTCGCGATTTCCACTTTCAACCAGCTTCTGTTCTTCCTGGAAAAACATCCTACAGACAAGTAGACAATGGTGAATACCTTTACAAAGGACAGGCTTCCAAACTAATGAGGATTTACCAGTAAAAAAACTCTGGTAAGCTTAACAGTGGTGTAAAACAAACTAACTTTTCACACGAATTTTTAAGTACTGCAATGGCACTGTAATGTTACTTGACTATGACCTGTAGGCAGATCGTCGGTCGATGTAAAGACCTAAGTTTGCTCTCTCAACAGTGATGTTGGCTTCGGGACGATGCGACGAAGATTTCAGTTTCGCAATCTCAACACAGTCTTGCTGCTGTGTCTCCTTATTTCGATTGTCCTGTGCAAAAAAGGAACACTTGTTCAGCACTGTTGTGAAAATCTTCATTCCGGCTCTTCTACAATCATCTCAAAGCAGGAAAACTTTCAAACAAACAGTGGACACCGAAGAGCTCGACAGCAATTTCCAGAAATCCTTGGCAAAATCAAGCTTTTACAAAAAACATTAGAAATCGAAGTTCTTGGATAAAGCTATTCATCTTTCTTTAATCCAAAATGATACCACCATGGGTAAGTATAGTAACTGCGCCCAGCTATCTGCAAAACAACTCATTTGCATTGGCTCGCTTATGAAACAAACAAAAGTAAACGGTTGCATTATGCCAGCTTTTTTCCGAGCACACTCCATCACTCAGGTGTGTAATGGAACAGCAGAAAACCATGGCAACCAACTGATGCAAAGTTTATTGGGAAAGTGTGCTGGTGAGTTCATTCAGCTATCAACTGAAAACGGCCTGTTGTCGTTTCGTCATTATTTATTAAAATTCAGCCAACAGTCGCAGCTAGCTCGTGGCAAACAGGGCACTATCAAATACGCAGCAAAAAGCGAACGCTCTGTTCTTTTATTAATAAAAAAGTTTTGAAGATTGTTTCCACAGATTCCTAAACTTTAGGCACTTTGTACGCAAACTTGTTTGGATATAATAAACGTTTCAGGAAATACGGCAAAGTTACTTGAAACTACAACGCATGTTACTGACAACGGACAACAATACATGTCACTGATAATGAAAAAAAACGGGCATAAAAATAACCGGCTTTCGTACATGAAATGATGCACGTACAGTATAACATCTGCGCGTTTCTTTCGCAAAGGAACCGTGTAAGTTGGGCGTTCTCCATCACGACTCACTGAACAGCAGATGGTGTTAAAATTTGCCTTGAGCAAAAGTTGTGTGTTGGACTAAGCAAACGTATGATTAAAAAGCAAGCCGTTTTCATTGCTGCTTCACGCAAGTCGCAGCAGTGTCGTTCGTCCATATTATGCCAAAGTAAGGGTGTGCTAAAGCAGTACTTCAAAAACAGTGGAGCCATGGCCGTCAGTCTGTAGATTAAACATTGCTGATTATCTGATTAAACAATAAAGCAACAATTTTGAGAATAAGTGCAATGCCATATGCACTACGAGAATCCTGCACAATGCATCAACAAGGCACAAAGAAATCTTAACCCGTGTCTGCAAGTTTACGAAAAATTAGGCATTTTGGCCCATAAAAGCATGAAATTGTTTTCTTTTGCAACCTCCATTTTTCAGCTTTGATTTTTACGATAAGTGCAGTCTTCAAAAGTTACGTCATATTTGTGTAACTTTCAAGCCTTAATTCGAACAAGATTTTCATTTGCGTTCTTAAAGATGTTGGATCTATTGGTCGAACTCTGTACCAAGTAATAGCTTTAATGTTTTCCTGCAACTCAAGACAGCGTTACGGTGATGTTATTAACACGACATTCGTAAACACAATACAAATATAAAAATTTCGATACTTTCCATACGTTAATCAAACACTTTGAGAAAGTTTTTTTTCAACGTAATGTACCACACATCACATTCCCACAGAACGTGATTTACTGAAAGTCGTTTAAGAGAGGTACATACCAAGCTGACAGCAAGTGGGAGCAAATTCTTGACCCTCCGTTTTCTAAGCTGAAGTGCGTCGTCTTCTTTCGTTTCGACCTGAACTCTTCTCGATTCAGACAAATCGCTTAATACACCTTTCAGCTCCTCNTCGACCTTTTCGGTCTCTTGGCCCTNTTGGGCCTTTTGCTTTAATTTGAACGGTTTAGCGTTCGGATTCAGTTCCGTACGCGGCAACTCGGCCGATGAAGCAAAACTGAAAAGCACAAGAAATCGAAACTCGTGGTTACCATTCGCTAAAGACATACCACTAACAACGCTGCAAGCTGAAATGAAACGGTTTTTCTGCAGCAACAAAAAACTATCTTGGACGACACAGAAAACTTTTAACGCAGCCATCAAATATGCTTACTTTTCACCGTTTTTCATACTGGGATCAGTGTCCATCTCTTCCAGAAGTTCTGCTTCTCTCTTTATGAGTAGAGCTTCTATATCAGGATCACAGAGGTTCTCAGAGTGATTGGCTGTATCTGGTTTGCAAGCGACGAAAATAGGAGTTAGCGATTGGATCAAATCGACTGCTCAGATGAATGAGATTTCCAAAAATATCATTTAGTTCAAATAACTCACTTTCCAAACCCGTTTTTCCTTTCGAGAGGTCCGCAGCAGAAGCAGCATGCCTAGGACTTTCGAAATACCTCAAGGTTTCCAAAGCCTCTAATGGTTCTGGTGGCTCAACACGAAGGCGGGATCAAGCCAGATCGAAGGTGAAATCATACCAAGTGCTCCTTAGTCTGCCTCTGGGTCGCTTGCACGTAGGTTTAGCCAACAGGACTCCCCACGCTAGCCTTTTCGGAGACATCTTGGACACGTGGTCGAACCAACGTAGCTAGGATTTCTCGATTCGGAGAATTGACTTCATGGATTTTCGATTTTCACAGCTGCGCACTTTGCCGCGAAGTATCACGCCGTAATAAAGTTACATCTCTGCCGCTTGTACGAAGGATGGCGCCATTTCGGTCATTACTCAAGATTAACGACCGTACGTGAGGATCGGAACAAAGAACGATTGGAAAACAGAAAGATTAGCGTCGTTTGTAAACTACCGGTTTGCGACCACAGTATGATGAGACTCACGCAAAGCTGTGTTTGATTTACAAATCCGTGTATCAATATCCTTGTTCTGCCTTCCGTCTCTCGTGAATACCACTCCAAATTATTAGAAATCTCAACTTGTGGCAGTGTACTGGCACACGGCGCACACTTGCAGCGTAAACTGACTTGGGTGTCTAAGAGACATAGCATTTCGGTCTTTTCAGTGCAAATTTCATTCCAGCTTGATCGCGCTCTTCCACAGGTCGATCAAGAGCATGTTGAAGGCGCTGTCCAGAGGATGCACGCAAGAGTGAGTAAGTGTTGCGACTCGCAACAACGAATCGTTTGGTAAGGGCAAAAGGTTGATCTTTCAACATACAACAGTGACACCCTCATCGATTCGGTTGTGACTGTCTATCCAAGTCCAACTAAGAAAAGGAGTNTTGACAGCAAACACACTCAGTGTTTTTTTAGGTTNTGACCTTGGTAACCGTTAAGACGTTTTGAGNGACAGCAACTATTTTATCTAAATACCGANATGGTCATAAAGCAAGGTATTAGTGTATTGCGGTAGTGGTCGTAAAGCGATGTTCTACTGTATTTTGAGAGACCGTTTGAAAAATTTGAGACCGTATCGGTCTCTCACAACACCTTAAAAAACACGACACACTTGTCCCAGTCGAACATCCACGACGAACGATTTTGACTTGGCAATGCTGACGCGGGCACAAACTTCTTTTTAAGCAGGAATACAACGGCTTGCTAGCCAGTAGCAGTTGGGCGTCAACATCGTACTCCAAAAAACCGGTCTTATGCATTTTCGCGGTCGGCGAAGCACGCGTGAACATCTTTGGGCATCCTTCCAAAATTTCTCGAAAATTGTTGGTGAATGAAAACAGCCAGGGCGAAATCCGCACTGGTTATCGCCAGCTTAGGTAAGCACTTGGCAGAAACTTTTCCAGAAAGGCCATGGAGGAAAATATTCTATTAGTTAGTGCCTGTCTCCTCTCCTGTGTGTGGAGATGATTGCCCCAGTTTGCCAATCTTTTAGTGCTCTTGCAGATCGTTAGGCCTCTTATTGACTCGCGGCACACACGTGTCAACCAAACAACTCTTTCTCCGTTCTGTTCAGTGTTTTTAAGGTGTTTTGAGAGACTGTTTGGATGTAGGCATCATTGATGAGTAGTAGGTCACCTTTATGTTCTTTGATGGATCTTGCAATATTAGATCTTCGGCCGCGAAGACACTGGGTGGTTTGCCTGAACACTTCGTTTGCTTGCCACCAAACGGAACCTAGATGATGCTCGCAATTCTCTCAAAATCGAATTTTTGACTTTTTTGCCGCCNCCTACTTTCGCGCCTCAGCGTACCGCGAATGCAGAGAAGATTCGGCTTTGTTNTAAAGCCATGCTTGTAGACCACTTTTTTTTACTCGGATAGCATCTTTCACCTCCTGGTTCCACCAAAAGGTTACATTCTTCTCACCTTTCGCAACACCGAGTCGTTTCCGTCCACATACCAGAGCAGCTGATGAAATGACAGCTGCTTTCAGCATCTGCCATTCCTATTCCAAGTCTTCTGTGCATTATATACAAGCTCTCGGAATAAGACGCTGCCAGCAAAGATCCTTCTTAAATCCTTGTCGACCATAGCCTCCCACTTTAATCAGTACAGTCCTCCACGGTGGTGTTACCCAAGTTACCCTGTGCAGGCTCTGTTAATTTTTCCGACGAAAGTTACAAACAACCTGGCCGTGATCGGTCTACAGGTCTGCACCTTTTTTGGCACGAACGTCCAACACTGATTGGGACAGTCACCTGAAACGATCAGATTCTTCCATACATTGCCACAGTTTCCAACGTGTGCACTGAAGTCTTCCAAAAGTATCGTACGTTCTCGCTAGGTTTACCCCTTCGCCGGGCATCCTTACTTTCCTCCACCAATTCCTGGTACTGAGGAGTTTAGTTTCGGTCGTATACCTATATCAGACACCGGGAGCTGCCTATCAATTTTGCCTGATTCGCAAAGCAACTATGGCGGAATGCTAACATTCAATACACTGATCTGTCTTGTGATGTTCATTTTCTGGAATTTAACAGAGCCAGCGAACGACCTCGCCGCAACATAAAGGTCACGAACTCCCATCATCAACATAGATTTGATACAATCGACTAAACTGTTTTACTACGATCAAGTGTAACACAGGTGAGGCCTGCTGAACAACCGCCTTGAAAGACTCCATTCACGCGTAAAAAATCCAAAACGCTGGTGGTTAACACAACACTGCTATACTATTGCCAAAAACTTGATTTGTTTATGGAGAACCACGAAAGCAAGCTACACAAGCGACAAATCGTTCATGGACAGCAATAATACCGCCAGGTTTATACGTTGATCGCGGCAAAAGATCGTATCCGCAAAAAAACATGAAGTTTGCACCGAATCAGAAACACGCTTTCAAGTTCGCTAAAGCACATAATACAGTATACCTGCAGGGTTTGGGAGCTCTTCCGAGTTGGTTTCAATGCTGTGTGAAGGTAATTGCTTCGCAGCAGCTTTTTTCTTTTTGTTCTTCCGTTTCCATTGAGCAGATAGCTTTGGAGCATGACCTACGTGAGCGTTTTCTGAAATCAACGCAATGCGTTATTGGAGTGCAAGACCAGCCAAGTCAAGCAGCCTTGCAATTACGATCAACGCTTGATTACAGTTAGCACCTCTGAATGAACTACCAATCAAACTCGACCTAACATTCATGCAGTAGGATTTAAACCCTATATCTAGAAATTTTCCGGACTTCGAAAGCGAACACTTTAAAGCGAATTTAACAAAGAGTTCTTTGCACCAAAACGCTATATCTATCCCAGTGGTTCTTAACCTGGGGTAAATTTACCCCTGGGAGTAAATTTCATCTTCCAAAGGGGTAAATTTCCTGAATCATAAATTGCAGCCAATCCAAATTTTAATAAATCAATCTAAACTGTAGGAATTTGTAAATTTTGTATTTTCAATAAATGAGCAGATGTACCACCATTGAGTGTACTGGGGGTACATCTGGTAACCTTGTTTGACAAAAAGGGTAAGATATGTAAAAAAAGCTTAAGAACCACTGATCCAGCCGCTTCTGCTACTATCGACAGAAAAGCTCACCATAGAATGAAACTAAAAGTTATTTTGCTCTGTTTGGAGTTATTCTAAAATTTTAGTATAAATGGGTAATCAATGTACTGAATCAGATAATTAACATCCGCTCTCTTTTGAACAGAAAAATTGGAAGTTGGGTTGACTTTAATAATTTTGTTAAACCAAGCAAATAATTTTGTTAAGCCAAGCAAAGTGAAACCTTTGGTCGGTGTCAACATAGAAACCATCTTCGTGTTTCGAACAAAAAACGATAACAGTAAACAACAAGCTCCTCTCCAATCAAACAAATTAGAAACCTCTGGGTGGCGTTTTGTGGTCTTGTTTCTCTGCCTGCCAAACATGCACAGAGTAATCGTCGCCACCAGAGTAGATGACCCCACTGCGTGCGTCCTCGCCAAGCACGTGACTCCAGCAAACGCACAGCAATCTGCCATCGTGCCCTCTGTAATTTGCAACTGGAGCTTCGTC
>JGI24159J19872_10001964_pt1 | contig 23774 bp, 10 predicted proteins | sample Ectturendosymbi4_FD_19872 | JGI IMG/M metagenome (IMG submission 19872) | reverse complement strand
TCACTTTGCAAAAAACTGTATGATTTTATCTACTTTAGTTACTTCGCAATTACATTTTGAAATGTGTGCAGGACTTTATGGACACCCTGTATATTAGTTAAATAAATGTGCCCAGCAGAGGTGTTTTGTGAGAATTTCAAACAAGAAATGCTTTTATCATCAATCTTTGTGGTCGGACGATCAGCTTTTTGCTGTTGAGAGAAGTAAAAAGAGTAGAGAGATGTAAAGACGGTTCAGACTTTCGTGTGTGGGAGTTGCTTTTGTTAAAAGTCATATCAAAAGTAGCCTGCATGAAAAAGCACTGAGTGTACAGACCAAGCCATCACCAGCTTCTATGCTGGCACATTAGCTAAGCCCAGACAAAGTGTTAACATGTCAAGGTCAGAGGTCCACTCATTAAGACATATTAGCCTTGTTGGTGACGCTGGCCTCCAACTAGAAATGATGTGGAAAAGCCACTCTTCATTTAATTTATGAGGAAATCTTATAATATTCTCATGTGCATTGGGTGATGAAATGGATCACTTTTTGTGTTGTTATACCCATTAATTTAAGGTCTAGCTTGTTGCAGTTTTAGTGTTTTTCACCGGTGCAGTGCGAAAGCAAAATATTAAACGATTGATAGTTTGCGGCTGGTGAGCTTGATTCGAGTCGTGATTGAAACACTTGACAAGTCGTTAAATTTTTTATTTTATTTCTGTGTGAACCCTGTGTATTGTTTCAGGCGAGCGAGTAAAACACGAACCAGCAGCATTCAAGAAGCTGAAGGAAACTCGTGACACGCAACATGCTAAGAAAGTGGGAAAGAACTTGAGTCAGGTACTGGCCGTGTCGACAGTTATGTGTGTAGGATTGTGTGTTGATGCAGCTGATCTGATGTTTTCTCTGTGCTGTCTTCATAGATCAAGTATGTGGAAGACGCTAAGAAGGGTCTTTCCCATATTCACCCACCTGTTGTAGACCCCTGGACACTGAAAGCCATGGAAACGAGTGACAACATCAGTGACGTAGGTTTAATGTGACGTATTGCACTGCTTGTGAAGCACTGAGGAAGAATCACTTTTCCCGCTCTTGAAATAAGTGCTGTTGAGCTGTTAATCGTCGAATGTTCAGAAGTGGAAAGCATTGCATTGTGTTTTAGATAAAATACAAAGAAAAAGACAAAGACTTCCTCCACAGCTACAAACTAAAGGAATCAGATAACTTTATGAAGCATGTCAAGACCGTAAGTTGATTTAATAAAGTGCTTTTCCTGTAGTCCTATAGACATTTGGCAATATTGTTTGCTTTATCACAGTATTGCTAATTTTGAATATGTTTTTGAGGACAACATCCAAGTGCAAGACCCTATAAAATTGTTTGAAGCTGTAAAACATGCTTTCACCCTTGATATGGGATCCGCACAAAACACGATATCTGCAGGTTTTTTCATTAACGTGGAAATTAAAATTGCTGTTTTCTTGAAAAATAAAAATTTTGCGCGAGGCAGTCGAACATAACGTTCATTTGTAGCCGCAGTTGTGTTGCTATCCTGTGTAACGGTTAAATAGAATTCGCGGCACTTGCCTCGAGCACTGCGCTTAAAACTAAACTCACTGCTGCCATCTTTGTTTCGCATGCTGCACCCGCATCCTTCTATGACGTGATTATAGATAAAGAGCAGTGGTCCTCAACCTTGTTGGAGGCACTGAACCGCGCAGATGGCGTGGATTCACCGAACACCTGTTAAGAACAAAATTAAGATCTTCGAAACATATTTTTGTTAACGCACAAAATGATCCATGCATCGGGCCTATGACGAACCCGGAAACTGACCCACTGAACCCTTGGTCTTCGATCAAACCTATAGGTTAAGAACCACCGATATAGAGCATAGTGATTGCGATTAAAAGGATATTAGGTGATCGCAGAGTAAACTGTCACCTGCTTGCCTTTCAATTATTTAAAGCAGTAATTCAAACTAATTGGCAGTAATTCAAAGCAGCGGACATACTGATACCACTGCTGTTTGTGTGTGTTCCTGGACGTGCAGTTGTGCTTGGTTCTAAGTTGAACCGGATGCAACTCAAGCAAACCATTACTATTAAAAATCGAATTTCCGCTTTGAGATTATGAGTGCGATGCTTCCACACATTGTGTGTTTGCCTCAGTGCGGTTTATAGGGAATTGATTTGTTTAAACGTTTCTTTAAAACAGATGTTTTTAAACTTTTTTCCATTGGCGTTAGTCATTGATACTCGCGCCCCACCAACCTCAAAATCAAACACAGAAAAACGGAAACAATTCGTTTGCCATTATTCTGCTTATGGGAAGGACGCAACTGTTTGTTGGAAACTAGTGGTCTGATTCGAGGCTTTGTTGAGGACAAGGCACGTCGCAAATCGGTTTCACATTTTAGTTTGTTCCGAGATTTTATCTTGTCCGCTTTGTTTTGATTATGGCGTTTATAGTGAAATGATAAATAATTTACGAATTATAAAAACAATGCATTTTCAATATGTCGCTGCCATACCCGCTCCCCCCTTGCGAATCTTCACGCCCCCCAGTTTAAGAACCCAGGATTTAAAACGAGTCATTTACATGCAGGTGGGTGATAACATCAGTGACATCAAATACAAAACAGATTATCTTGAAAACGTCGGCTTGTGCTGGTGTCTTCCTAATGAGAGACGCTTCGAACATGCCAGGAAGGTGGCAGACCTGTTCAGCAATGTAAGTAGAAAAGCTTTTTTCAATTCCAAACGTTCGTTTCGGGTCGACTTGCTGAGTTTGTTTAAACATGAATTGAGCTGCACAAGAATATCAGCAGTCATCACCGTGACGTCAATAATTTTTAGATGTCGTTGTCATGGATTTTTGGAAGTTGCGATGGTTTACAGGCCACTATGTGGACGAACTTTTTCCAAAATTAGGTGATGTTTGATTCCGTTAATGCTACGCCCCTTGGTTAACTACAATTTGTGGTTAAATTTGTTTGTTACAAAGCACTTTTTATGTGTAATTAGAACAAATACAAAGAAGAAGCAAAGAAAATGAAAGGAAAGTACCACATCACCACTGACACTCCCGAGTTCGAAAGATTGAGGAAGGTCCAGGCCGACATCAGCGATGTACGTTGTCTGCGCTCGTGACGTGACTTAATGGCACACCCCAGCTCGTGTAATGCTAATCCTTTGTACCTGAAAATAAACAAAATAGTTCTGCTTCTCTTTTGTTTAAAAGCAGTGTTAAAAATGTGTGTGTTGAGCTGCATTGTAAGTCGATGGCTTTCATGTACATGCGTCTGTTAACACTGTTCAATCGAATTCTCAATGCTGCAATCAAAGGTTAAATACAAGGAAGGAGCTCCGGACCATTCAAAGGAATTCACGATCCTAGAATGCACGCCCGAGATCTTGCACGCAACTTCTGTATCAAGTTTGATAAGCCAGGTATAAATCCAGTGTTTATCATATAAAGCCTAAGCTATAAGTTGGTGAACAAATATGAGGAAGTGGAGGACTCTTCATCAACGATGTTTAAAAATGCAAAACTGAAATGATGTCAAACTACTTCGTACGACCGCGAAATTTTTCTTTCTTTTCTACGAGTTAATTTCATCAACTGTGACGTCTTGCACTAACAGTCAATAGTTGTTAAGAGTCGAGTTTTGTTAACTCGTGACACATGGTTTGTCAGAATTTTCGCATGTTTTTCATTGAGTGCACCTGTCGATTGCACTGAAAGAATTACCAAATATATTTATTCTTGTTTAGAAGTTTCCATTCTTATGTACACTGCGAAGTGTCCGTGTGGTTAAATTTTTCACCAGATCGTGATCAAATGTACTAATTAGAAAAACTGAACTTACAACATTCGCAAGAACTAGTGTCTTCTTGATGCTTGAAAAGCAAAGAAAAACATACTTTAAACGAACCCGACCCATGCTTGAATAAATTTTCTTGGGTTTTGTTGAAATGGAATAAAACTTAAGAATATTTTCATAACAACAAGTCCTAGCTGCAATTCACGTGAAACGTTTATAAAAACGATTGCGTTTGAAGATATATATTCAGTAATAAATTCACTGCTGTGTCTGTCCAAGTTATTTTATCAAATCTACTGTTTGAATATACTGCTGAAAACAAGTTTGTTCAGATTCTTTGCAGGCTTTACACGTTTTTTGCAGAACAAATACAAGCAAGCATTTGAAAAAAGCAAAGGCAGATACACGACGATAAAGAACGATCCGGTGATCGGCCATTCAACAAATGTAAACAAATTAATTAGTCAGGTATGAATACCCTCTGACCCAGCTTTAATTCAGTGCATTGATTGAAAAGCTGCTCTGCTATCGCCGCTTAAATAAATGCTTTTTCCCCCATTTTATCGAAATAATTAGTATGATAGTTACTCATAGTGGTGATGCGTATGATTTATTTTAAGGTTGTGCTCCCGGAAGTGACGGAGGTAGTTGCTGTCAATGAAATCCATACCTTGGCAAAAAAATCGATGACACGAAAATTGTTATAAACCGCATTGGGCTGAGCTGTGAAGCGCTGGGCCACCGAACGATTGTGTTACTGATGTGACACGTCACTCAAATATATGTTGGTGTTATCAAACCCAGCATGAAATCACCCTGTTTTCTGCAAAAAAAAAGCGTAAACTCTTCTTGCAGATACAGATTTGGGCTTTTTGTTTATTTAGGTTACATGTGTGGATAACATGCAGATTGTGCATTGGACGTTTTTCTGATCACGCGCAACAAAATAAGATATATTTTCTTGCGACATATTCTTGTTTTATACACCAGTGTTTATACAGAAATGGAACTACTTGTGTCGGGAGTAGATGTCATTCTTTTGTGTAGATTTGTTTGCAACCACCGCACAAGTGTTCTGTGCTGCCTGTTTATGGGGTTGTTGCAAAATATAAAATAATCTGCCTGTTGTAGTTCAACTTCTCCAGCTTGTAGACAATGCTTAACTGTGCAATGTCATTTTGCTCTCGTTGAATTTTGCGACAATTGAAATGTTTCTGAAAACTTAAATAATCTTTGCATGAAGCTCAACTTACAGAATCCAGTGACGCTAAACAACCAATTTGATTGTTCATGGGCTTTTTGATGTGGTTGAGTTAAAACATTTTTGATGAAAATATGAAGATTCCAGAAAAAGTTTTATGAAGTCACACTCTGAGAGAAGTGCACATAAATAAACTTATTGCAGGTTTTCTGGTTTCATAACGATTCGAAGCGAACTCAACATTGTTTTGTCGCCGAAATGTCGTATCACCGAGCTCTTGTGTCGTCGAATCACCATCTCGCTAAACTTGCTTCGATAAACCGACTCGATCGGGTTTCCCATGTCATACAACTTGAAAAAAAAAGAAAAATGCCCTTCTCGCCGCATTTACTGTTTCAAAACTAGGACTTGTCGTTTTATGTTTATTGTTTGTTTAATGCGTTAAGTCCTCTCTTGCTTTCAGTTTTGATATCAAATTTTCTCTGACTATTTCTGGCTCTTGCTGTTTTTTTGGCGAGGTCCAGAAACATGATGAAGTTTGCGATATTTTTACAGAAAAATGTTTTCTTCGGCATTAAAATTCATCACTGGTGAAGAATCATACACTGTAGATGATATTAGTCTTGGTCTCGGGGATTCACCTTGTGCGCAGGCTGTCGCCATTGACCCACATTTCACGTTTGACGTTGTACGGATCTTTATCGCATTCTGGTCATGACCTCTGACCTGAAGTAGTTTTGCGTTCACGTGACCACATAAAAGCTTCCGCATTTTGCAGAACGAATACAAAAGGAAAGCCAGATTGGACCACAACAAAGGTTTCACGATATTAGCTGACAGTCCAGATACAGAACATCAAAAGAAAGTTCAGCGCCACGTCAGCAATGTACGTGGATCAAGGACTGTTGTTGCCAAACAATGGGTCGTTGTTTTGGCGCCGAATGCACCGATCGTCATTTACGCGTGACGTGTTTTGCTTCTGTTGTTTGTTTTATTCCAAGCCTGCATTCATTTTGTGATTGTGTGGTTTCGTGACTGTCATTACTTCGCTTGCGTTATGTTTATTTTCTTGCTTCTTGGTATCGCGGGTTTTCATGCGTTTATTCAGAAATCATTTTTGGTTGCTTTATGTTTTGCGCCATACCTTTGAGTGTTTGATGTCTTGATGTTGTGTGGATCATGCATGCTTCATCTTCTGTTGCTCGCGTTTCAAGTATTTCCTTTGTTGTTGGTTGTCCCAGACTTGAACAACCGTATGTATGAAATTTGCATTTCGACCCATGTTATGTCGTTCTGTGTTTATTGCATTTGATTCGAGTGTTTTTTGAAGTGCTGCTTTATTGTGTCGTCACCATTCCTGCTGTGNACAACAACATGTCATTTGAAACATATTTTGAGGATTTTTTATTTTCAGGGCTGTGTTTTTCTTACAGGNTGAGTACCGTAAAAAAGCCAAAGAAAGTGTGGAAGGTTTTAAGGATTTTACTGTTTTGGAAAGCAGACCTGACGTCCAACATGCGATCAATACGGCAAAGATGCAAAGCAATGTACGCAATCTGAAGCATTTCGGTTAAATCTCATGTGAAAATATTTCATCTGATTAGATCGAAACATTTCATTTTTTGGCCATTTCAGACTCTCTATAAGCAAAAGCTTGAGGGCAAAGACACTGCAGCCCTGAACACTCCAGCTGTGAAGCATGCTCTTCAAACAAACAAACTGCAAAGTGAAGTGAGTATGAAATGAAAATCTGTCAAATTCGTTTTTTTCGTAGACGTTGAGATACGAACGTTATTATTTGCGTCATGGTAGACATCATCACTAACAAATTTTCGCCACATCTGCTGCATGTGATAGGTAGCTCGATGCTCCCACCACAGAGCAAGTAAAGTGTCAGCCAGAATGAGAGCAAATGGAAACTTCAATGACACAAGCTTTTAACGGTTTCATTCAATCAGTATAAGCGCGACTTGTAAATCAGTTTGCTTTGCAAAGTTCCTCATTATATGGACTGTATGCGAGACATGCGATGAGCCCGAGTGACGCTGTAGACCTGGAGTTGCCCCTGGTCAAGATTTAATTTTATCCAAACAACAACAGAAAAATCTTCCATGTGCGATTTAACTGCACTGCACAGATGGAGCTGGGTATGAAGCAGTCTGTGAAGAGAGAAAGAAATACCCAACTAACAAGTAAACCAAGCTCGTGAAACAGTGTGCGCTGATAAATATGTCAAACGACAGTTGGGAATTAACCCTCAGCGCATTCCACCACCTGCTTAACCAGAAGACCCCACAGCAACATTTGAGCTGCACTCAATCGAGACGCACTATGCTGAGCATGATCTCTGTTTCCGAAAAGATGTGAAAAATTTTACAAGTTAACATCTGAACCGGTCATGCAGTGACTTGGCCTGAAACAAGTTAGTGGACTGCAGAGGTTGTACGGCAAAACATAATCGTTGTCCTTCCAAATGTGATCATCTTTGGCCTAATCAAATGAAAAATATAAATACGCATGGATATCACCAGCCACACTTTTTTACATTCTTCGCGTACGTCTTGCTCCAGCAGCATTGAACAGAAAATCCACTGGGAAAATGCAAGTGCCCTCAAGCAAACAACATTCCCTTTCACAGTAAACGGTATACCTGGTTCGTTGCGGAGCTGTATAGGAATACTGAAATTAGCCTCCGATGCAGGCTTCTTTTGCGAAAAAATAGGATACAATTCTATCCTCGTTTCAAGCAGCAACCGATTCAAAACATTACTTCATAATCGATAAGTTACTCTGAAGGTATCCAGCTATACATTCCATTAGTCGATGGCTGTTTCGCGACTTGGAGAAAGTTTCAAGATTTTTTTGTGCGCAATAGAAACACAACCAACTTATTCAAACCTAAACTTATGCACTTGAAAAAGCACAATCCTCCAACATTTTTCGAAAGTTCAACCAGTAGTTAGCAAAAGTTTCAGAAAATTTGTCTAAATACAACTAAATTTAAATGAAATTACACTGTCAAAAAAAAGAATTAAAGAATCACTGATATTTGCGTTCATGACTCTTATGCCGTATTTTTCAACTTCAAAGTTTAGCCCCGCTGCGGATATATGTTTTAACAGAGAAGTTGACATTAATTACAAAATGGCCTCTTGTTCTTGCAAGATTTTAATCGCTGTAAAACTGACAACCCAGTTATTTAAAGTATCAGCAACTAAATTGTCATTGCGTTATTTTTTCCATAGCTTGAATATCGCAAGAACTTTGAAAAAAATATGAAAGGAAAAGGCTGGAAGTTCACCAAAGACACTCCTCAGCAGAAGCATGTCGAAGAAATTGGAAAAGTGCAAAGTCAGGTATTCACATCTTACTGCAGTTTAAGGACCGCTGAAGTCACTGTAGTGACTTTGAGGTAATTTCGTTCATTACTCGCCAACTGATCGCGCTAGAGAGTCAGTGAAGACGTCATAAGATGCAGAATTTCGTGTACTTTCTGATTTAAAAAAATTGAGGCACCTTTGGATTTGAATTTTTGCCTGACAGTATGACGCGTCATTGTGACATTTGGAAAATTTTCAAATATAAAAGTACCTGTTTTTTGTTTGTCAGAAAGTTCACAAAATTCCGCATCTGGCTCATAGTTCAAGTGTACGAAATATTTCCTAAAAACTAAATAAAACTGACAAATTTACTTTTGAGAATTGTTGTATCAAACATTTTTAAAAAACATATCACCCATTGCACCAACATCTACTAATGCTTTTAACTTGTTTCATTCGACCCCTAGTTCCGGTACACGAAGAAGCATCGCGATAACATCGGTCAGGTGACGACCATCACAGACCGGCCTGACATCCTGCACGCCACTTCTTGCAATGATATGGTCAGCGATGTAAGTTCATTTGACCGAGCATTGAAGTTCGTGAGTTGAGTGGCAGATAGTCATGAAAGTTTATGAAAAGTATTGCGAACACAGATGCACGTGCTTGCTGTTGTATTAATTGGCTTTTGAACGTCAGCTAAGTCTATTTATTTGCAAGTTTTTGGATTACTTTTCAAATATGGCTGTTGGTGCAGTTTTATTCCCATTTTTCACTGATGTAGATTGAGGCGATTTTAGATCCACAGATTAATGCTGATCTGGCCAGAGAATATTGGGAAACCGGAATTTATCCCAAAAGTTCAATTTGCCGTCCGCAAATAAACTGAAGCAATAAATATTGTGGATTGATAAGCTGATAAATCTCACATCAAGTTGATTTTGATTGAGTTAATGGAAGCTTTGCTTGATTTTCCAGTATGAGTACAAACGCAGACATCGAGATATGGCTGGAAAAGGTTATACATTTACACCCGATACACCATCCCAAGTTCATGTTGAGGAAGCCACTCAGTTCCAAAGCGAGGTGAGTTGATATCTGAATAAATTCGGCTGATACTGTTTTTAAAGTGAACTTGTTTGACCAAGCTATAAAACCATACGTTGTGAAAATTTTGTTGTCATAATGTTATCAAGTTCACCATTTATAAAAAATATTTCACGTTTCAACAGCGTGTGTAGATACAACCCAAATTTTTGTGTTTGTCGTTCATGCGTTCATCTTTTCAGGCAAAGGAATAGCATTCACTTCAGCACAAAAATGTTCTACGTCTCGTAGTGTGTTCCAACATAATCGAACGATACTGTGCAGAGTGCACTAGTAAGAGAATTCCATAAAAGAACACCAGCTGTAGTACAGGTTGGGAAATGGCACAAAAAGTTCAAAGAGAAAGCTTTTTTGTGTGGGGCGAAAAGATACGGACAACCAGCAGTATGTTGTGAAATCGTTTGCAAAATCTACATACGTCGGAATTTGTACATCTCATTTTTACGAATAAATTATGTTATACTAAATATTAACCTGCTTAATTTCAAATGCCTAGATTTTGTAGTTGCTTAAATGTATACGTTTCAAACGATAACAAATTTATGGAAGACCTTCTATTAAAAAAAGGCATGCGAAGTTAGAAGAAGATTAACATCTTTGGCGCTGATTGGCGCATATATGCGTCATACGTTCAAATGCACAGGGTGCGGAATGGCGCATATATGCGTCAATCAATCAAATATGCCAGGTGCGTATTGACGTGTATAAACGCCAAGGCGATAACTTTTCGCGCACTTGTTTGTTTGCAACGAAATTTTCCACAAATGTTCTTCATATCAAGACACGCTATTCCTGAAAATTTCATAGAAATTGGTCAAAAACCTTTTGAGGTATGAAGTTTGGTAGCGAACCATCTTGCTAGGTTTGGTNACACACAATAACATTTTTTGTACTCATTCGGTTGCAATGAAAATTTACAACAAANTTCTCCATACATACCANCATAATCCCTGAAAATTTCAAGTAATATCAGCAAGAACTTTTTTAGTTATGCAGTTTGGTAGCCAGCAACAGTTTGCTAGGCTTAGGCTGCAACACTTTTTGCAAAACACTTAGGTCTTGACAGTTGTTGCGTGTATAAGGATAACTTTTTTTAGTTGTATTGGTGCACGGAAAACTTCCACATTTCACATTCATGCCCATTCTCATCATCTCTGAAAATTTGAAGTAATTCTAACGAAAAGCTTCGGAGTTAGGTACTTTCATTTCGTAACTACAGACGCGCGTAGGCTACTAAACTTTATCCCATAGAGCAGGGTTGAGCAGTTGTTGTGTGAAGCACCATAACTTTTTTAAAACTAAAGTTTGTGCAGCCAAAATTTACAAGAATTATCTTCAGATTGTCGTGCATTATTCCTGAAAGTTTGGATTTATTACATCAAGAACTTTGCGAGTTAATATTTGTTGAATCGCACAGCAGGACTCTGTTCTGGCGCATCAAAGCAATTGTTTGTGCGCGTGGCTGGCAACGCACTAATTTGGGTTCAGTAGTTGTTGAGTAGGCGCAATAACTTTTAACATGTTTGGTCTTTTGCAATCAAATTTTAGACGAATCTTCGTTTTGTGAAAATGCATCTTCCCTGAAATTTTGAGGTCAATCGGGCGAGTACTTTTTGAGTTATTCAATTTTGAGTATAGCTGTTGGATGAAAACAATCTAAAAACCGTCCCGCGCCTGCCAAATAATCGCGTTGAATTCACACCCCACCGAAGGTGTGAAAAAGAATGGATGCAGTTTGGACAATTTTCAACTCAACTAAAGCCTGTAACATGATGGTTTTAAACCTTAGAAGAGAAGTAAAACAAGGACATTTGCGAAGTGTCATTACCTGGGAAGAAAGCACTCTCACTCTCAGCAACAAGAAACTTATTNTGTGACTTTCCATAGTTTCCTCAAAAGTAAAGCTCTTCCCTATTTGCACGATCAAACTTTCCTCGCTGTAGCAGTTAAACTTANAGAAACTTTTCCTATATAAAATTATTGGAAAAGACGTATTAACCGACAAGGTACAACTTCTTGCAGTTGCGTTACCGACGAAAGTACGGCAACAAAGGCAAGGCCTGGCAAGCAGAAGAGTCGCCTTTCCTGGAACATTACACAGATGCTCAGAAGCTGGTTGACAACGTAAGCGTCTTTATCAGTCACCTGAAGTATATCGAACTTATTTATTATCGTTAGAAGGTATTTTCTGTTTTCTTGAAGAATTTTTCTCAGGCTTCTTCTGAACGATAAAGTTGTTCTTTTCATATTTCACGCGATGAGTCATCCTGCGATCGTAACACAGTATATAGATTCATCACGGCCACCAGTTTTGTACAAGAAGCACCATAAAGGTTTAGTCGGATGGACTGATTGCATATGAACAAAATGCGTTAGTGCCTCGTTGAATACAGGAGTCTTTATCTATTTGCAGTTGTANAAACTGGAATATTTAATCTTTGTTGCTTTGCCAATTTGTTAGGAGCTTTTGAATCTAACATCGACTAATAAGCTTCTNCCTGTCATTTGCTTAAAAATGNATTTCCCCAATAGTAGGAAGCTCATTTTGGCCGCTTCGTTTACCGTTGTTTGTGTCGAAGCTTATGTCAAGGCTGTCGGTGCGGAATTTATTTCTTAACATGCAATTGATCAAATCGACCAATGCCACCAACTCTACATGCGAAACAACCCTTCAAGAAGTATATAACTTGATGTGGACGGAGCAGTGAGTTGACCGTGGGTCAATGGGGCCGATGGCTTGATATGATACTCACAATGAAACGACACAAAACACAAGGTTTTTTGAACGACGTCCGCAGAATGAAAAGAGTGTTTTTCACGCTTTTATATTTGAACCACCAATGGCAGACACACGAAACAAAAAAATGCTACAAAGTGTTTTCGCAGGCTTTAGTAGTCATGCTGTGAAACAGGCACCAAAACTAAGTTTAAACGACGTAGAAAAGCTTAAAGTTATTCTATGACCCCGAGGTATTCATAAAACGCTTGTTTGTTTGTTTAAAATAAAGTGATATTTTATTTGCAGATTGGTTATAAAAANCAAGCTAAGGAGATAAACTCCCGGGGGTCCAGTGTTGCGTTGGAGGAGACCCCNTCTGCTCTGCACCACAGGAAAGCTCAGGAGATCCTGAACGAAAAGAAGTACAAGGCCGATTTCGAAAAAGAAGTCAAAGGTCGCGGAATGACATTTGACCTTCACGGAACGCCAGCAATGGATCACGTGCGACATGCCGAGGATATCAAAAGCGCGGTACGGGTCAGGAGCGATGTGCTTCAGTAGCAATAACTATAATTCTGTGACATCCACTTTAGTGCTCCTTTAAAGACGAAGTTGGTTTCGGGAAAACACCGGACATTTTTTTTGTTCATCTTTGAATTGGCAACAGTACAGTTCTTCAAACGTATGGTTTAAAACCAACGGGTTTTTTTCTACTCTCAATTTTAAGTTGCAATTCTATTTTTTAAACGCAAACAAGGTTTTGTTTGGCGGTCAGGACTTGTGCGGAAATGAAAAAATTAGGTTTAAGGAAAAGAAGTCACAACAGTGCCTCTCACGCGAATTATAAGATGTTTGAAAAAATCTTCATTTTTTAAAACTGGGTCTGACAAGTGACGAAGAACGTAAAAACCCATATGGTGGCTCCATCGATCGTGCTGCTGTCAAACAGCAGGTTGTAGCATAACGATTGGAGACGAAGATCACAATATCGCAGTGTATGGATTGTATTTATTTGACTTGTTTCGTTTATTAAGTGTGAAAATCATTACTATAGTATGCAAACAGTAAAGGAAACGCGAACATATTATTTCAGAAATTATACAAGCAACATTACGAGACAGAGGTCAAAGGTCGTCCGACTGTTGCCATGGACAACCCTCACATCGCAACAGCGCAGAAAGCTGGAGAGCTTATCAGTGATGTAAATCATTTCAGTTAAATTGGGTTTTTCGAAAAGTATGCTCTTACGAAATGTGTTCTCTTACGAACGATATCAAATGTTATGTTAGTAGCAACTTGCAGTTATCCACATCTCCGACAAACATTTAACGATTCTCAGCCAGAAACGTTTGCCATCCAAGTAAATAACATTGCTTTGTACAAGAACACCATATTAANCCATGAATTGTTATCGGCTGCCCGCGCTTTCAAATCTTTATCAAGTTTTGCTCAACATCCTGCAACGCAACTTTTAATTTTGTTCGGTTGTACGATTTTGAATTGCTCGTCCACTTAAACACTACATTCACTTCTTGCAGGCGAAGTACAAGCAGAAATATAATGAAAGCAAAGGCAGTGCATTGGCAATGGCTGAGACACCGGAGATGAGGAGGGTTATGGAGAACCAGAGGATGATATCTCAGGTAGATATTATTACTGGATAATTACTTCATCACTCAGTGTAAAATATAGGCCATTATAATCAACAAGTAGACGCCAAGTGAACTTTATTTCAGGCTTTAATCACATTTCAGAGAAATTCTATATTTCATCTGAATTGTCTGCTGCCGAAAATGCAGTTTTTTAATCTGTAAAAAAAACTAGTGGATGCCTGTTTTATTTAAATTCAAAGCAGTGTCATGTAATGAAGTAAACGTGCAATTTAACGCGCAAATGCTTGTATCGGCGTTTTTGTGATCGAAGAATGAAACTCACCGCGCTTTCACTAAAAGATGATGTCGGAGTTGCCAAAAATGTTCCAATCGCTTTAGCAATTACTCTCGAAACAGGAAACGTTAACTTTCCAGTTCCAACCTTAAAGTGAACGGCTGTTCGCAATCATGTGCGTTTGTTTCAGGTAAATTACAAATCTGACTCAGAATCGATGAAAGGGAAGCACACCGGCTTTATTCTTGACACCCCGGAGCTCCGCAGAGTGCGGCAGAACACTGCCATCTGCAGCACGGTGAGTCGCTGATCAGTGGCCAGCAGATGGCGGAGGCGAGCCACTCGAAATGAACTCAGTTCAACCCCAGTCATCTCGATCGAATTGTGTTGCAATTGTTGCGCGACGCTTTCTGATGTAACAATCACCACTTGACGTGAAGTGTTTGTAAAATATCACCACACAGCTCCCTGTACAACAACCCTGCTGGGTTTTTAGCGGAAGTACGAAGTTAAACAATACGACTGAACAAATTCTATTTCGAAACAAACATCAAATGTTTTTGCGTGTTCATTTCAAGTGCTACTACTATGATACTTGCTAAGCCACTGCACAGAAGCTATTTAGCGGCCTCTGCGAACTACATTTTTCGCTCACACGAGCTTGGTGGACGAAGGGGGGGTGAGGAAAGTAAGAACTACTGTGTACGGGCTGCTAAACCTAGTGACCAGAAGAAGCCTGTAGTTTGTTCGGTTGCCACGTATTTGTATTGATGTCACAATTTACAATGTTTGACCAACACGAGTAGGTGAAAAGGATATACCTCGTAAAGACTGTGCTAAGTTGTGCACTGTGGTGTGTTGCCTGAATAGAACTTCCTGAAGCAAGGTTACTGTTGGTTACATGTCTCATCAAAGCAGTCATCCTTCACAGTTCTGCGAGGGAAGTGTTTAATGAACATTGTTGCGTCAGCAGCTTTTGCAATCCTGTCTCTTTGTTAACCCGCCTCCTGATCGTCTGCACAGCATATAAACATATACCGTTGATATGAAAAACCACCAGAGCTATTTGTTGCTGTGCCGTAACTACTGCTCTGCCTCAATCTTGCGCAGCATTTGCTTTTTTCCTCTCCCCTTAAAACTACTTCGTTGCTGACTGTCTCCTGCGAGCAGCACCTGACAAGTGGTTCACTTCACCTCCACATCAATCGTAAAATTATTTCAAGAGAAGGACGTACAGATTTGTCGTTTCTATGATTCCCGTTGTTTGGTCATAATAGGCAAACATTGTTTTTTTCGTTCAAACTTTTTCAGGTTTTGTACAAAGACAGGAATAATTATGGAGCAACCTATTCTGTTCTTGATACGCCCGAGTTCAGGACGGCGAAGCAAAACTCCAGGAATTTCAGTCAGGTACAGTATTTGCTGATGTTATCTTTCACACCTTTGATGCCAATCACGCTGGCACTGTCCAGCCAGAGCATCACTATCATGAAATTTTTATTCCTGCAAATCATTTCGAAGTGTGGAGTCAGTTGTTAGAACATTTGTGCTTTCAAGAAAGTTACAAAGTAATGATCAGAATGGTTCGAAATGTAACAACGGTTTGTTGACACATTTTAGGTAAAATACAAGGAAGACGTTAACAACATGAAAGGCAAAGCTACTTGTGTTTTGGATGACCCTACCCTGCGTCGTGTAAAGCAGGCGACGCTGATATCGAGTGATCTCGCTTATAAAGGAGCAAAAGGAAGAAATGATGAAATGAGCGGATGAGAATGAACATTTCTCAAGATTATGGAAGAGGTGACGCACGACTTACAAGCTTCGTTTACTCAAAGTTTTTGTCACATTTACTATAGTTAGCGCATGCCATTCATTGGGTTCGTCTCCATCAAATGAGCTTTGCCAAGATTTTCGCATATGATCCTTGAAAACAATTATATTTGCACGGTTTAAAAGTCACTCGTGTCAATTATTATTTTGCGTTTTTAACTTGTGTTTACTACTTGTTTGTCTGAAATGTGCCTCCTTTCTTGTAGGGAAAGCCCCTATGACGTCAAACATCAATTTCAAGGCTCAGCAAGGACACGTGACACCCACGTCACAATCGTTCAATGCCCACAATGTCGTGAGGTCAGAACCTATCAAACGATGGAGGCGGAACCCAGGGTCAATCTTCGATTACGACCCCTCAGAATACGAGACAGACACTGAGTACGAGGAGGGAAAACCTTCACGACATGTTCAGCAAAGTACGTTGTTTTGATACAGAACGTGGTCAATTCATGACCAGAAAAAGGGTGGTGCTCATGAGTCAAGCTTTTTTAGTGTCTTTAACTTGTGACACCAGAATCAAATCAGAAGCATTTGTAATAAACGTTACCATAGCAACAACAGTGAATGCGTTTGTGTTTTTACTAAATCTGTGATATTCCGGAAAAAAACACAAGCATGTCAAAGCACACGCTTGTCCAACAAGTTTTGTGTGTAAAAGTGAGCAAAACAAAAAGTTGTAAAGTTTTTTTTCAACTGATCGATTGTCTGCTGCGAATGATTGTAAAAGTTATTTTCATTATATGCGTCACGATGACCTGTCAAATAATGTCAGTGACTGTATTCTGGAATTGAGTCATATTCTGTTCTCTGGCATCCTTAACCAAGCCATGCCAAACAGTTTAGTGACGTTACTTGAAGCTTTCCCAGCACGACTCTCTGCTCTGAAACATGCGACAAAAACATGATTCACGCTGAGTTCTTCTGCGAAGTTGCATCAACATTGGAGATTGAAAACGCCNGTAGATGTGTGGCCCCCAAAACAAATAAAGTTAACGAGGCCACGTATACAATGCTTTGGTTTTATACCTTACCAGTTATTTTACGAACGGTCAGAGGAGCACTTTCCTGCTTTGCGAAGCTTAGTTGTAACAGTTCAATTTGTATTTGCAAATACCCAACTTTCACTTTGGTAGAATTGCTGACAACTTGGTAAGTTCTACACCGGAATAAAATTGTAAATGACCGAATGTCAGGATTCGTGCATTCTGTAACAAACCACGTGGTGATGCGCGTGCTCTTGTCTTGGGTTTCTTCTGTATTCAGCCACGATCATCGTTTCAACATCACTTCGTAGAGGTCATATTATACGATTATTGAACTCCTCCTTCATTGCATGCCCCAGCAGTCGCTTGTCCCTGATCCTAACGATCTTGCGAAGCAACTCGTGTGATACTTGTTGCTTTTCGATTCTTACCTTTTTCTCCAGATCTACCGAATTAGGAGCTCATTGATGTTTAGCGGCCTCCGTCAAAATATGTTTACATCGTTGAATCTCCTGTGGCTGATTGGCTACTTTTTGCGATGAAAACGGTTTATTAAATAACAAAAGGATTAATTAAAATGCATTTTGTGATTGACCACAGACAAGATGCACCAGACGAAAGTCGTTTTCCAGAACCAGCCGGATGCTGATGAAGATTACCAACGTCTATTGACTATTGACCCCCTCCAGTTCAAAAACCAAGCTAAGCCCTGGACTGAATATCTTCTTGGTAAAATTTTTAAGGCTGATTATTTTGTTAAACGTAGGTTCCATCAACCTTCTTCAGTCGTGAAACATAGTTGTATGTGTGCGTGTTTGTGTTGTAGGTAACTTTCAGTTTGTTTTGCTTTTTCTTTTATTCATCACCAAATTTATTTGGATTATATCCTTGATTTACTGCCAACCTCTGATGATATAAAAGTTTTATGTTTGCAATCTGCCACCCACGCTGTCGCCAGCGATGTTTGTCTCAACTGTTACTCGTTCCTGACCTTGTCCACGTGCGAACCTAACCATTTCTAAACACAGGAAAAGAATACAAGCACGTGGCAGCACCTTCATCACTGGCAGATTATGGCGTATCACGTCAGCAGCGTTCCAGTGCTTATTATCCGGGATACACGAAGGTATTGCTCTCTGTACGACAGTGAATGGGGTTAAACCTAATTGTACAAATGTTTTGCTTCAACTTCCCGCGAATATATGTGGCATTGTGAAAGTATCAACCTGACGTCACCCATATAACGTCATCCACTCCCGCGCCAGCTGTAAATCCCTGTGTCGAGATCTTCGCCATCGCTACCATACGATTTTAAAGTGTATGATGAAACTTGGAACTGTAGACGTAAAAGGTTGTTTTTATCTGAGTAGCTTCAAACATGTTTATCAAATGTAAATATTCACCTGAGTCGTGGCATTGATTTAATTTAAATTTTGTTTCTAATGCCATTCAATGTCACAAACATTCCACCATTCAAACGACATTAAGTAACAACGCACTGTGCGAAGCGTCTGGACATTAATTGTAAAATTCACTTCTGTCGAAAAACACTAGCAAGAAGTCTCGAAACAACTGGTTAACGCAACATTCCGCTCGTTTCTCGAAATGTTCAGGTTAGTCTCCAGTCGTTAGTTAGGCGTCATTTACTCCTTAAATTAAAGCAACGGAGAGCAAAATACAAGTCTCAGTTGTGAATAACACTAACAAGATCAGTTCCAGGAGCATCTTTTGTTACATGGCAAGAAAACATTTTGCTGAAAGCTAAATATCGCATTGAACAAGATTGTTTCAAGTGACTCAACTATTTGATTGTCATCTTTTCTTCGTGTAAGTAACTTTGTATGTGTTTCTACAGCGCCGGTACAAAGCCATGTACGATTACAACGCTGCAGCTGATGATGAGATCACTTTCAACGATGGTGACATCATAGTCAACGTGCAGCCAATCGATGAGGGGTGGATGCTGGGAACATGTCTGAGAACAGGAAAGACCGGAATGCTGCCAGCTAATTATGTTGAAGCCGTGGCTTAAACAACATAAACTTCGAAACACAGTATCTACGTTGACTTACTAAGGTCTTGTTCTAGTTTTGCGAACCTTACGGGTTCTGTTAACCTGTCTGCTTTTTTTCGCAGATTGGTTACGGTTTTTGCAAATTTCTAGAAATCGCAATTATCCGTAACTTGTTTTTAGGTTGGCTTTCCCAAACTTGTACACTTTCATCTTCCATTGCTTCTACCCTCATTACTCTTCCAACTTTGGTTGCTAGGTCGTATCCAAGTGCTCCTTCAGCGATTATCTGTGCTGCTTTGTTCCCATTTTTAATCGATGTCCCCAGCTTTATGTTTCATGCATGTGATACTTGTGCTCACCATGTCGTTGCTGTTATATAATGTTGTCCCTTTATGTGATGTTTGCACCCTTGTTGCAAAAACCCCTTATAACAAAATACGTGCGCATTTGTGCGAATACTTGCTATTTATTTAATCACAGTTAATTTATTTGTGTGCCTGAGTCGCACATTCTACGTTGTTGCATCAACATCATCTGCTGGGATTGTTGGATATCGTAAACCGCCGGCCATACACTGCGTGTGTGGACTTTGCCGCTTAAAGCACTAAACGCAAACCTGAAACCTGTATTTTTACACTGCATGCCTCGTTTGATCTACTATAACATTGTGTTGGTCTTGGCACGACCAGCATGTTGCTTTGCTGTAAGGATTGATGGCTTCCACTGTGCACAGCAGCTCTCCACAGTTTGAAAACAAAATAAACTTAATGGCAAAACAAAGGTCAATGGTTGTTTTCAAATCAACAGGAAATCGCAGCTGGTAGATGAGAAGGTAGCAATAAATATTGTTCTCTGAAATGTCAAAGCATGAGGTGCCTCACCGTTGTGCTGCGCTCTGGCCAATTAATGAAATGAAGACCTCGCTTGTTTTCAAAAATGTTGAAATTTTCTGGCAAGCATTAAACAGTGACTGCAATGAAGCTCAGATCATAGGTTTTGCTGTACGAAGATGTTGAAGCAGTGTTTCNNAAGGCTCTGGATGAGTCCGCAAGCAAGCACATGGACTATGGGTAAACAAGTTTGTTTTTATGNNCTCAAACAATAATAATTTTATCCAGGGGTGCAGTGNTGAAAAAGAGGTGTGGGAACGTCGTTCCCACACCAAACAAAAAGGAAGACTGCACCAAACAGTTCGAAGAAAGCGAGCATTTGCCTACAAGTATTTCCACTATTTGTGACATCAACGATGTCACAAACAGTAATTACACAACCATGCTACGTTATAGCAGATGACACGTTATCTCGTGTATGGTATCCAGGAGTGCAGTCAGTAGCTTACGCGTAAAATTGTTATCATCTAAATTGAAGTTAGCTTTTGCCTTCATAGTTTATCATGGCCACACGAAAGCAGGCGTTTGTAACAATAATCGGCAAACGGTGGCTCGCCGACATGTTTGTGTGGCTCTTCTAGTTGTTCTGTGCCATTGTTACGTCACACTTGTAACGGCTCAACGATTGGCCGCTTAACATAAGTGCGTTACTATTCGGTCATAAAAGATTTGTGTGGTGGCTCCACAAAGCCGAGCTTACACTTCAAACTGTAAAGAAAACTTGCAACAGTCGTTATAAACGAACGAAATGTTCTGCGGGGACTGACAAAAACCGTCGCTATAGGCAAAGAGACGATATATCCGAAGTCGAATGTATGTACAAGATAGAAATTCTGCCGGGACTCAGTGGCGTAAAAATGTGGGGGCAAGAGGAGACATCTGCAACCGGCCGCAGCACTTTGGGAGCACCAAATTGAGGTCGAAGTATTACATAATAACTACGAACTGTCAACTGTCAACGGTGGAATCTCATCAAGATCACCAAAGTTTGCGAAGGGAGTAGTTACGAACCTCAGTTACGTTTTTAGGTGGAGCTTCTGTCTCCAGCAATCAGCGCCCGCATGTGGTTTGACTCACGGCTGCGTCACAATGCGTTCAGATAGTCAGGGTTGCGAACTTTCCGACTTCGCTATCATGTTTTAGGCCCAGCTGCGTCACAATGGGACGGGAATTTAGCGTTCGCAGAAGGTCATCCTATGAAGGGAGGGCAAAAAGGGCATCCTATGAAGGGAGGCATCCAAAGAGTGGAATTACGAAAGTACATTTCATTAAAATCTTGTGACTAGATGTTTCTTCTTATTGGCTGCTAACACATGCTGCATGGATCTGATGGTAATTTGCCTGAGAGGGCATGCAAATACATGTTCAGTGCCCTAGAGAGAGATGAAGCATTGCCATCGTTGTCTTTGTCTGTTTTTACTGAACAGCATTGTTAGAAATTTTTTATAATTCAAAAATTATAAAGGGCAGCAATGCATCAACTTTCATGTTTGTAAATTTCAGAAATAATTCATGATAGAAACAATAGACAACTCTATCTCCTATCATGCCTCACAAGTGTTGATACTTTTGGTGGGCCTACATGATGTGTATTTGCATGAATAAATGCAATATCTTATTCCTCAATGCCCGCTGCCCACCCATTACTGGAAAAATTTTGCTTATAAACAGATGCCTCAGATTTACAGAATAAAACAAATCATTAAAAAGTAACACTTCAAAAACAAAAAATACTCTTCAAAATAGTTTTAATCCAGTTGTTCGAACTTGTTTTTTTGTCAACACTAGTTTTTACGTATTTCAAAGGCCTGTATTTTTCACATTCCTCAATACTACAATTTGGCAAGGAGCATACAATCAAGCAGTTGCCCCTGGCATCATCAGGGCTTCACGCGCCCCTGATTGTTACAACAGATCTGATGTTTAGAGAATTTTTAAGCTTTGACAAGTTTCATGTTGAAATAGATTTGATGTGGTTCTGAAGGTAGTTATGATGATTTTTACTTGTTTTATATTAATTTGACCTGTAAACTGAGCATCTCCGTGCATGATTGTCGTAATTCAGGTCATAAAATTGCTAACCCAGATCTTCTCACAGAGCGTCACTGGCCTATATTTCCTAGGTTAATGCATGTGACACATTTAAAATAGATCAGCTCTTTGACGAAAGAATCGATAAAGTTGTAGCAAAGGCAAGAAAACGCTGTCTTAACTTAGATAATTACAAATAAAGCATTACATCGCGGTACGTCTTTTATTTTCTGTCAACTTCTCAGGGTGTTATATCAAAGGAAACGTTTTTAAGATTTTGCAATTTTATATTTGTCTGCTAGTTTTGTATAAAATCATTTGCCATTAGTTTTTCGTATGCTCTCTTCTGTCTGTCCTCTTTTGTGTATTCGTGAGTCTGCCCTCAGTCGGTACTTTATGAGGTTTTAAAACTCAAAAGTCTGAGAGTGCATGCTCCAGGACCCCCTACAGCTTGCACTAGCGGGGATTGTGACCAGACCTGACGAAAGAAGAGAATAAGCGGGTACGCTGGAGTCGGCGCTTCAAAAGGCTCAGACAAATTCTTTAGAAAAGAAGATGCAACTGTGGCAACTTTTATGCTCTGTTATCAGAAGATTTTTTTGCCCAAAAAATTTCGTCATTAAAATTCATGCAGATTTTTGCAGATGATCATGGAACTTTTAGCCTAATCTTGCATTTTGTTTCTTAGTTGCTACAACAAGCGAAACGATTAGATCCTTAATTCTACGATAGTTGTGGTTTCCAAGTTTCAAAGATCCTGTGGTCACAGTGATATGAAGTTTTCATGTGGGCATAGAAACAAATATATGCGGGGACCGAGTCAGCTTTCGACGCTCCTTCACTCCTAACTCACTCTTCGCATCTATGCTGCCATGAACGGGCTAGGGGGGGGCGCCCAAACAGACTTTGTCCCAGGGGCGCGGGAAACCCTAGGTACGCCACTGCCAGGACTGACGACAAAGTGTCGTTATAGGCGAATTCTACTGTATCTCAAAGTGACAGCGAGTTGTCGCCTGATATTTAATGTTTGCTTCATTTATCAGTGTGCTTATACGAGTTCGTAAGGTTAGTTACCAACGAGTCTAGGCGATTTGATAACAACACAGGGAACCTAAAGTTCAAAATTTAAATTTTTCATGGAGACAGATTGTCAAAAACATTCTGTCATTTTCTCATTGATTGGCCTTCCAGCGTTTGTGGCGGGCAAGTTATGGCTACAAAAACACAAATTAATTTGCTAATCCCCTAGGCCAGGGTGGGCAGTTAGAGGCCCGCGAGGCACATGTGGCCCGCCACAGCACTTTCAGTGACCCACGGACGCATTCAGCAAAAATCTTTAAATATGAATTGTGTGAGGTTAGATTTGTCACACTGAACTGCTTGCGCTGGATAAAGCGCATTTGCACAGGAACAATCACATTTAGGCATGCCGTATTTTTGTGATTAACAACCGAGACGCTCCAGAACAACGAGCCTTATCAGATAAATGTGATTCACATCTTATCATGAGCATGAAGCTACTCTGGATTCCTATAGTTAAGACCAGTGATAGCGTGACTCGAGTCAATGACTCGATTTGACTCGACTTGAGTCACAATTTTTGGTGACTTAGAGTCGACTCGAGTCACGTTGAAAAAAATGGTGACTCGACTCGACTCGAGTCACGTTTTTCACAAAATGACTCGAATCGACTCGAGTCACAGTCAATGACTCGAGACTCGAGTCAGAGTCATTTTGACAAAATCTCTGAGTTCCTGATGGACAAACCCAGTTCGCTTGCACACAAAGAAATGAGGATTTTTTGCTTCAGTGATGATCAAGATTGAGGGAAATTTTATGTTTTGACACTAGTTGTGCTGTGCTGCATTTTAAGGATCAAGTCCTCCCAACTTACATACAGGGAAACCTGAGACTTTGGTTTCACTGAGGGGTCAGCAGGACACAATATGTTGATACCTTATCGTGGTTCAGTGTTGTATTT
>JGI24159J19872_10001963_pt1 | contig 23774 bp, 22 predicted proteins | sample Ectturendosymbi4_FD_19872 | JGI IMG/M metagenome (IMG submission 19872) | reverse complement strand
CGTGCATATTAAAAGATATAAGTATTAATAAAGCATCTTGAAAATCACAATCAAACGCTCACAAAGTGAAATGTGTCTTGTTTTTCATTATCGATTATGAGTCTTGCTTTTTCTGCTTGCCACCACCTTTCTTATCATTTATTTTTCTATTTTTTGGTTTCTTTACCCAGGCATATACGAACCCGACATGTTTCGTCAAATTTTCTTCCCTGTTAGTTTTTAATCCCCGGTAAGCTTACCGCATGACTCTTTAATAGTTTAATTATATCAGGGGATTACACGAAAAAATTAAGGGATGTGAGGATGTGACGGCAGCCTAACTACTTTACAGATGTAAACATTTATGTATGTTAAACCTTCGCATATTATCGCGATCTTTAACTAAAAAATAGTATATATACTACATATACCAGGCTATGATAATCAATCTGATAATATGATCTCAGTGATGTAAAGAACGTTTCACTGTTCACTTCACGTTTCAGTAGTGGTTTAATCCTCTTAGAACATATAAAAGGTTTCAAACGTTAACAGTCCCATGAAATCCCATGAAACAACAGTCTCATGTAACCAATTTCCCCGACCCAAGATGCTTGACGCAGCGATAAGGCAATTAATTTATATATATTCACCGACAGGTTGCAGGAAGAAAAATATAAAACTCACCTCGAAAATCCTTTGTTTCGGCAAAAACACCCTTGCTTCTAATAGTTGTTTTCAAAAAAAAATAATAAGACCATGTTTACAAACTGTACTTGGGCTAATGAAAATGTAAAATTGTTATCTACACGTCAACCAAGTTATAAAATCATTCTTCATAAGGACTAAAAATTAGTTCAATAGTTTGGATCATATAGCACGCTAATCACTGAAATGCCGACATCTCAGTACATTATTGATTGTTGTATATATAGGCTACCTACGGAGCCTTAGAGCGTTATGTGTTCGCTAGCAGAACATTTTACGCAAAATTATTAGAACCAGGTTATTGACTTAATGGCAAGAGTTAACTTTGGTGCGTAGCAGCACTCATTAGGCACCAATCTACAAAGCGTAAGCATTTGATAATCTTACTCCATCGTGACAGAAAAAAGACTTAATGGGCATCATACCGCAGAAGTGGATGGCTGTCATTGATTGATTGAATGAAAAAAACAATCAATCAATCAATCTGCCTCGCTATTTATTTCGTTGTGGTGGTCTTTGTTCACGGTAGCACAGTTTGAGTTGGCTTCCCTCACCGAGGACCCTCGGGTTAAGCTCGGCACGAATGCGTTCTCTTTTCGGCCTGTTTAATTTTGTTTAGCTCGCATTTCGCCCTGTCGGCATGTTGACATGATTTAGCTTTTTTTCATCAATACTTCCGGAAGGGTCGGCTGCAACAACCTGCCTTCTTATTGTAAGTCACATGTCGCATCTTCGCGAATCGCATTAGTAGGCTTGCGCTTTATCGCAAATAGACCATCCAAGGCTTTACGTTTCTGTTTTGTCAAGTGGTGGCTGATGAGCGAAGTCTAGATCGCGCAACTAACGTAAAATTATGGTTCGGATACATACTGTATGAATGTATAATTGCACATGTGGTTATGTATACTTATGTATGTGGCTATATGCATATGCTGTATATCTGGATGTGTGACTGTTGAAAAATTGCTATCGGCAGAAGATCGAGAGTCAACATCGATATCTTAAATGGTATAAGCGGATATTTTTAGTTTTGACTTCTCAAAGAGTCGTACTTTTCCTTTTTTGGAGCTGTTCGGTAACAATTTTCATTCTTTCCTGTGACAAACACATTTCTATTGCAGAACATTGCAGAAAGACTCGAGCGCCTAATCGTGCCATTAGAACAGGAACTAAGCCGTATCAGAGAGGCGTTCGAAAAAAGGTGCCAGGTGTAACAGTGCAAAAATTTTAGGAGTAACAGCGCATGCTTTTTTCAGTAGAGACCGCTAAGCGCAAGGTCATTCAGAGTTAATTACAATATATTCCGAACGTGTAACTTCAAGGAGCAGATGTTAACCTGCGGGCGCTATCACTTACCAAAACACTTGAGCGGCGTTTGTAAAAACTGCTGGCAGTAAATCCTACGATCTCTCCTCTGACGCAGTTTCACTTTGTGTTCACGATCATTTTGGGCAAAATTACCAAAGGGTCGAGTGAAACCAAACAAATCATTAAAAACTTTCCTGTGGGAATTAGCAAATTACTTTCTTGCGCCCTTTTGAGTGCTTAAGCCGTTTTAAGAATATTTTACATTTCTGCGAGGCGATTTACACTGTAGTAACAGACAACGTTTGACGCTGACGTTTGTAGCATTTGTGACGAAATCAATTCGTATTACGTACTCCAATGACACTGCAAACCTGCCACCGCTCTGCAAATACCTCACCCAAGTTCTTTTCGAGCAGGTCGAGCCACCAAACAATCAATTTATTACGTTTCCAGTGGCGTAGCGAGGCTAAATCCCCCCCGGGGCCGACCATCAAAGTGCCGCCCTTTTCACCCCTCAAAATTGCTTTCAAAAATTGAAAATGAAAGAAGATTATGTTTCGTGCATATTAAAAGATATAAGTATTAATAAAGCATCTTGAAAATCACAATCAAACGCTCACAAAGTGAAATGTGTCTTGTTTTTCATTATCGATTACGAGTCTTGCTTTTTCTGCTTGCCACCACCTTTCTTATCATTAATTTTTCTATTTTTTGGTTTCTTTACCCAAGCATGNACGAACCCGACATGTTTCGTCAAATTTTCTTCCCTGTTAGTTTTTAATCCCCGGTAAGCTTACCGCATGACTCTTTAATAGTTTAATCATATCAGGGGATTACACGAAAAAATTAAGGGATGTGAGGATGTGATGGCGGCCTAGCTACTTTACAGATGTAAACATTTATATATGTTAAACCTTCGCATATTATCGCTATCTTCAACCTAAAATAGTATATATACTACATATACCAGGCTATGATAATCAATCTGATAATATGATCTCAGTAATGTAACGAACGTTTCACTGTTCACTTCACGTTTCAGTAGTGGTTTAATCCTCTTAGAACATATAAAAGGCTTCAAACGTTAACTCTGTCAGCACTTACGCGGAGCCCTCTATAGGTGCGGAGACCCATTTTGAAAAAATATCTTAAACAGTCTTAAAATTATGGCTGAGAAGCCCTGGCTTGTAGTCTTCAACGTGGTTTGTGCACTTTCTCTCGCTGTGTGATGGACCTCTTCCAAAACATGTGTATAGTCAGGGTTTTTTTTAAGGAAAATGTTTGGTACCCGAGGTGAACCTGTAGGGACCCGATTTCTCTGATTCTAGGGACCCGATTTTCTTTGATTCTAGGGGCCCGATGATGATTTTCTCTGATTCTAGGGATCCGATTTTCAATTCAGGGACCAGAATCGGGTTCCTAAAACACCTTAAGAAAACCCTGGTATGGTGTTATTCCTTGCCTTTGTTCGTTACCAATCGCCTTTGTGCAGGGGGTTAACATTCTGCATTTTGACAAACAATCTACTGATTTATAGTGCTTCATATGTCAAGAATTGGAGGTTTGTTTGGGGGGCTAAGCGCTCCGTGGCGACAGGACTGGTTAGCAACAGACGTCTATTTCAAAACCTGTATTACCAAACCATGTCAGGTGGGACATAGGCTTTTTTTAATGCTCAGCAGTGATTACAACTTCTTACGTTCGACGGTAAGCAAGTTGAACAACTTTATTCAGTACAGCCATTGCCAAGTTGTACAACTGTTTTGATGAATGCCCCCTTTTAATAAAAGCCTTCACCACGATCATATCAAAACATTTCGTTTGCCCTTGCGTTAGATTTTCAGACTAAGGTTCTTGCCTCAAACTCATCAAAATGAGAGCAACATCTTTTCTAAGCTTTACTTGTTGAAATGAATTTCTCTATGACTGCAAATGTCAAGTAAACCGTTGAACAAAGGAGACTTTTGCGAAACTCACGTTGCCTATCGGCTGGCTCTGATTAACTCTATTGCAGTTCAAACCGACAATCTGAGCTCAAAGTTGCCCACGAAAACACATCAAATGCACCACCTGCTTCAAAAGAACGTTATTTTCCGACACCATTACGTCATGCAGAAAAACAGCCATTGTGTTGAAACTGAGCAAATGAGCAAAGTTATCTTTGCAGAGTTCTTTACTTCAACCGCCAAAATTTAATGCTGGTAAGCCCACCTAAAGACTAGGCTACAGCTTATGGCACTTATTGAAAGTATCCCCACTGAACATTAAAAACAGCATGAGATGTGTCAAGAAATGTTTTTTATAATTTTGGCGACAGCAATCGCCGCATGCCAATGCCTGAATTGCTTCTTACCGGGCAGTTGAGGGGAGCGATCTTGCCCAAGGGGCGCTACGGCGTTTCACTCAGTGTTGGTGAATTTGACACACAACTTTCCAATTGTGAGGCGGACACTCCACCACCGAGCTATCGTCGCCCCAGCGAAATCTTTGTCGCCAATGCCTAGGTGTCAGGTGATGTTATGATGCGACGGTGGGGGATTGCTGAGGAACCAACGATACGAGAAAAAGGATTAAGCTAGCCTTGATTATTTATCGTGATTTCATGCAAAACTTTTTTATCAGATTTTGAGAGGAGGGGCAATAAAAACCGCAGCCCTAATGTTTGCTAGTCCGCAGTCATATGTCATCTCTTTCCTTTGTTCAAAGGACTTTTCACTGAGATGATGGAAATGACTTTGTCCGGCGAGGAAGGTGTAGGGACTGGGGCACAATTGCCACACAAATAAGTTAAAAAAAACTAACTTTAAAACAAACACTGGAGAACTTTCGCACATTAGGTTTTTGATCCGGGCTTTGAATGAACATTTCGTCAATTTGCTCACTCCACAGCCACATGTCGTGTTTTATAGGCTAAACTACCAGTCTAGGGCTTCTAAACACAAACATCGAAAAGACTTGGAAATTTTAAATCTTTTACAAATTTATTTAAAAAAAAACGGAAAGCTAGAACTTTTAAACCCTTCAAAAATTTATTTTTGATCAGCAAAGTGCCGCCCCCCAATAAGTGCCGCGCTGGGCCCGCGGCCCCAGAGCCCCCCTTGCTACGCCACTGTATGTTTCTATTTTATATCCACTTGCTACGGTGTTACCAAGCTTAAAAACTCCAAACAAATTTTCAAAGCTGAGATATAATGTGCTGCACCAATGTGCAGGAGCCCTTCGTGTCTTCGATACTATAGCCTTAAACCTCATTTATGTTACACAGCAGTTTGGAATTAAACCTGTTTAAGTTTTTCGCATTTCTATGCCTTCACCAAGAAATCTAGTATGCGCTTTCGTTTGCACATTACAACTTGACTTCAGCTTATGCTCGAGATTGCGAAACTTAAAACCCTGCTCAGGAAACCTGGGTGGTCCACCACGCTCCTGGGCTTCTTTTTTGTTGATTTTATGTACTCAGAAAACGCTAGAAACCTGTGTTTCCACGACTTTTCCTGATTTTCAGAGACAAGTGGAATGGCACCAGAGTTATTTTACAAACATATCCCTGAAAGCCTATATATAGAAAATTGGGGTACTATACTGTCCCCTTACTATTTCAATGTGATTTTAAGTGCAAAACTTGTTTGGCCAAATATGACCTCGGAAACCTTATATGTGAAGACTCTTCCTACACCATGACTTGATATGAAGAAAAAACGGATTTAAAACGCGCATGACTTTTTCTACGCACAAACAAATATTCCTCTCTAAAAATCCCCTTTTTGGGGATACCGTATATAAAATTTTTATGCCATGTATATTTCGCTGCTCAGATTTGTTATGAAAGTGAATAAAAATGGACATCGGGAAGTCAAAAATAGTTTGGTCCGGAACTAACGGATGTCACATGTCCCAGGAAAAAGTAATCAAATTTAGAATTGCATTACACCAGTGATTTCCTGACTCGTAAAGCGTTTTGAGGTTTCCTGAGCAGGGTTTTAAAGAAATCATTTCAAAAATTGTTTACATTTTTTACGTAACTGTGCAACTGTACGAGCCCAAACACTTCTGACAGTGTTCAAAAACTTTTTACTTTCTGGTCCTCTATCTTTAGAATAATTTCATTTGCGTAGGGTTTTTTGTTTTTAAGAGAAATTTGATTTCTCCTGGGTTACTCATTCGACATGTGAAAAACACTTTCATCACTAATCTGGAGGATTGGAAACAATGATGCAAAAGCCACACACGAATTCGTGCTGTTGTTTCCAAAACGACCTTACAACACCTCCAACTTTCACTCTCATCTGAAGGAAATTTGTGTATTGAAAAACGTGTAGACGCTGCAGAGATGGTTAAAAATCATGAATTTGGAAGACGAGTCAAGTCTAAGTCATCACACCCTCGATTCCAAGTCGAGTGCGAATCATCCGCTATCAGCTTCGAGTCAAATCGATTCGAGCCGTTGATGATGTTGAGTCACAGCTTGCTGTCGAGTATTTAATTTTTTCTCTCGATTTACTTCGAGTTCTTCAATTTAGGCAAGAGAAAGTAATGCAAAGGCTTTGGGCTGAATTGTCAGAGCAGTGTAAAGGTTTCGATAGACATAATTTAACTGATACGTAAATTTTTTCCGCAAAGTTTCCGGAAACGTTTGCAAAAAGAAGTGAAGTGCAAAAAGGGGTCATCTATTCGAACAATGTCTTGACTGGTCATTTATGAGCCATACGCTTACTGAATCGACTCAAATCGGGCCATGTCGAAGAAAAAATGACTGGAGTCAAGTCATTTTCTTCAAAGAAATGGATAAAGTCATTTCCGAGTCATACAAAAACATGACTGGAATCCGAATCCAGTCAATGGCTTGAGTCGTCACATCTCTGCTTTCTTTTCAGACAAGTTTTCTTGCTCGTTTTTCCATTGGCAACATTTCTAAGATGTTTGATTGCATTTTAGCGTCATCACCAACAACGACGATTCCAACAAGCCGCTTGAAACTTCATCCGTCCAGAGTGGAAAGCCGGTACGACCGAGTTAGGTGAACTTCCTATGTCGCTGAAAGTTCAGGGTATTTTTAGGTACAGACGGATCGGTGTGCTAACACTTGCTCTTTCACGAGGAGGCAAAACAATAATTTTTTTCAAATCTTCGTGGAGATAACAATTAGTAACGCAAAAGTCTCATCAAAGCGTTACGGAGCGAAAAACCTTTATTTGTTGTCGTGAATATCTACGTCTCATGATGGGAAACTTGTTGTTACTCCAAACTTCAAAAAATCAAGTATCGTCGTTTCGTGTAGTGTGTAGCAAAACCAACAACACGAGTTAAACGCTGAAAGGGATCTGTGAATGGAGATCAACGTTTGTTTACAAAGCCTTGACGCGTTTGTCCGTTTTCTTTCTGAATGCGATGACGCGTTTTTCCGTTTTTTTCTGAATGCGCCAATTAAGCTTATTCGCTTAAAAAAAAAGTTTGTAACAAAATATTTGTCGAAATTAATGTCAATAACGAAAGGCAGCTTGTTATACATACAATCTTACGAAAAGAATCTATCTAATTTTGGTGAAGCCGCTTGTCCCATGCTATAAAGCAGTTTGAGGATGATGAAGGCCCCACTTTCATACTGTAAAATTTATTTTCAATGCCTGCATCAAAGACATTTTTTTCTGTGATTCTGAGGTCAAAATTTTAATATTTGTTTTTATTGGAAGTGATCTGAAAAGATAAATCAGCTTTAATCTGCCGGTTTTCTCCTAATCCTAACGTCTTCAATTTCGTTGTTGGCATATACTGCCTGTCACATTTTGCAAAGGATGCGTTATGAGTTTACCTAATGCAAACGCTTTGTTAACATACACCTGTGTTGCAGATTTTGCCCAAACTATTGTCACATTTCTTTTCGAAGGTATACTTGCTAAAAGTGTTGAAGGTTTGTCGAAATTTCATTGCTTTGCGGATGGCTATTTGCGAATATAATTGCGGTGAGACAACATCACTCATTTGTAAACACACGAAGTTCCCTTAAATGTCTAATTTGCAAGCAAGGCTATTACGCAGGGTCCAGAAGGTAAGTGAAATGTCTAGAACTTTGCTTTGTTTTCAGATATGTCAGTCACACAACGGTGAAAGTGAAGCCGCGTCGGGATCGAATCTTACAGGTGTCCACTGCATGAATGGTATCCGGTAATCTGTGACGTCAATAACAATTGTTTCCGTTGCTTACTATAGCGTAAATTGCGCGAATGGTACGTGCAGAGAAAGATGCAGACAGCGCAAATCAAACTACGAGGGAACGGGAAAGCCACGATTCAGGCACTTTTCTGATGGGAGGAACCATATCTCAACACAAAGCGCTTGCAAAGCGAAAAGAGCTGAAGGTCAGTTCAGCCACAGTCTATCGTATTCAGATTTCGCTTGTCACTATTTGCAGTCTGTGAGACTTCCGTCCGGACAGCTGAACGCAGACAAGTTTCCAATTAAGCTTTTTCTAGAGCTACTCCTCTTGAATTTTAACGAAAAATCACTTTTTGCTTTGCTCCTGTGCGCCTATGAATGTTGCACAGGGTACCATTAACAACTACGATTTTATCACCCAATAAATGTTTAGGAAATAAAAATGGGGTACTTAGAAAAGCTACTGCTCAAGTTTTATCAATTCTTACAGAAACAAGAATTGACAGAAGCTAGGTTGGATATCCAGGGTATTTGCATTTTTGTCGAACGTATAGGGGATAGGATGATTTTTATTAAACTAATTGGATGAGGACTTGTTTAGGATTCTTTTATTACTGGTTTGCGAAAAATAAAAGTAGACATTTTTAATCGATAAGTGTGTTTCATTGATCTATATGGGCTTATTAAAAAGTTTCGCGTCTTTAGTAAACCACTTCTGTTTGATCAAACCACTTGTTCTTGTGCTTTGAAACGCTACATATATAAGAATGCTTTTGTATATATTTCTGGCATTGTTTATATATATATATTTTTTTAACATTAAAGATCTTAGCCAGCTACTGTTGAAATAAAAGTACTACAACTTTTTATAAAATAAAACTACAGTGTCATTTGGATTTTCAGGCAAATTGCGGACACTACCTTTTCCTGTATTCTAGAAGTCTTTGCTCGAAGTGTAGTTGCTCTTCGATAATTTATAGTAACGTTTGCAATGCGCCTGACTTTAACTTGTTGCTGCATCGATGAAGTCAGGAGTTATGCAGCTTGTCAAACATTCCACCACCGCTGTTTAGATTAACTCACTCCAATTTACGACACAAAATGACTATTAGATTTAATCTCAACCAGAAAATGACGTGCTGGTGGAATGTCGAACTTTCGCTTCAAAGGAAACCGCGAAACATCCATCATCTGTGGCCAGTTATTATTAGCTACACCCATGTCCAGCGATTGCTTTGCTTACTTTGAGCAGCTTCCTCATGAATTCGCGTAAACTAGTCAGGCTGCTTTCAACGAAAATAATAAACTTCATTGGCATTTGACACATGAATTGATATTAAAAAATTCTGATGACCACAGATAAAATGTTTGCTACCTTACTGTTATTTTTCCCGTCTAAACACAACCTCGTTTTGCTAAGCACTGTCGTTTTTTTTCGTTTGAAGCTCGTCCCAGACTTCATATATCGTTGCCAGCTATTTATTGCAAACATGAAGGTGTTGTTGAAATCCAGCAAACTCCATTTGTCTATGCCCTGCATGACTGTCGCGAATGGCCAAACTTATGTTTGAGTTTCATGCTCAAACATACTTTGCAGACCCCAAAAATTGGCGCTTCTAGCCAAAAAAAATTGCTTTGAGGAAAATTTCGTTGATCAAAAGTACTAAAACATAGCGCATCAAAGTCTTTTTCTTTTAGAAAAGTGTCACTTCCTTAAATGCAAGAATTAAAGCAACAAAATCTTTGTTGGGATCATCTGTCAGTTTTAAAGTGGACTTCACACACAAGATCAGCACAAAAGTTGTGCTCTAATATCAGAACCATCTTCACCTAATCCGTGCGACCTGAGTAATCTGAATTTGCTTAGCGCTGTAAAAAAGAAATTCAGAGGATTGCACTGCACATGAATAAACAAAAGCGAATGCAGGGCCAGAACTGATTTTGTATAAACAAAACTGATTTGATTTTGACTTTCATCAAAAGCTTTTGGCTGTTGCCGTGCAGTATGAAAAGCCAATAAGGAAAGAAACAAGTGGTGCAAAGCATGCCTCACCCCACGAACTCTACTTTACAAGGCTACGAGGAAAACGATTCTTTCAAAGAAATCATTTGATGTTTAAGCCTTCGTGTTGCCGCTTGGATATCAGTTTTTAGACGTAAAATATCCAAGTTTCAGATCAAAGTTGTAATTGCGCATCTCTACTGGTCGATCTCAATGCACTTTCAGGTTTGATGTTTAAGTGAGACTGACACGCCGGGCTTCCTACCCTTGCGGTATTGCAAATTAGAGCAGCTTGCTGCTTAGTGGTTAAATATAAGGTTTAGCCATAACCTTGCCCTGTACAAAGTTGTTAGTTACGGTGAAACAATGAAAGGCCTGAAAATGGTCTGCCGTAAAGCAACTTTTCTTTACCTCATACAACCAAGAGCAAACTAACCTTGTAAAAGTTCAAAAACTGCTTTGCGGCAATGTTGTGAATAGTTGATGCATATCACGGCCAATTTTATAGTTTTGTCTTTGTGTTAGCAACAATTCCTGGTTTTGGCGAGCCTTATTAAAAAAATCAAAATACAAACTTGCAGTATCTTCGGCAAACTAACAAACGTAAAACATTTTTATAGATAAATATTTTTGTTGTGTTTGCTGAGCTGTTTTGCCAAATAACTTGAATTAATTTTTTTTATTTTTTAGTAACTTTATTTTTTAGTAACTTGAACTCAGAAAAATAAACCGCAATATCGTGTTAAAAAGTTTCAAGTTGACAACAAATCTTCACTATGACTCTAGTAATTCATTGTAGCTAGGACTGTAAGAAATAATGCCAAGTATCTTTGTAAGATTCAAAGCAGATTTTCCCTTTTTTTATAGTATAAAACCTATGTTGGGAGTATAAACCGTGTTGTTAATTAACCTATATGTGAAGTCCATTGGTAAACGATAATTTTCCTTTGAAATGTTCATTGGATGTGCAGCCTAGGTTTGCTCTATAAAATGCCGTGTGTCGCAAGAACAATGGTTCTTGCGACACACGGCATTTTCTACTTTTTCTTGCGACACACGGCATTTTCTACATCGTACATCTGCACAAAACAGTGGTGCTTCCACGCGGGGGTTCGTAGTGCAATTAACCCCCTCACAAAGTCACGGGACCCTTTGAATAGAAACACATTTTTCGACTTTAGACATTACTTGTATGTCGCAATCGAATGCAAGCAATCTTTGTGACAAGCACGATGTCATGACGTTTTTTTGGCAATCTTACCGATTTTTGATTTGCACTTTCCTTTTTGCTGGAAAAAGTAGAAAATAATGGAAAATGTTTTCATATGGTGAATTATGCAAATCATCGAGTGGTTTCGCATGGACATTGTGTATGTAATTTAACAAGCACGGAAGCGTTAAGAAAACTATTCAAATTCAGAAATGCATTTTGGCACACCTATTTTCAACTGCTTCCACAAACCCCAAAAAAATTAAGGTTTTCATTCGTAATTCAATGGAAGCGCAGTATTGGCTAACTGTCTGATTCAAATATATAAACCAGTTACAAATGCGAAAAGAACTCAGATGCGGTGAAAGTTGTGTAGATGCATTCGGTTACATCGGCGGTTTCCAAAATTTTTCCCATCGCGTACCATTTGTGGGCCCCGTACTGTCACCACTTACCACCTTTCACCAGGAAACTCAATCTACCAAATATCATTCGATCAAAAGTTGGGAAAACCACAACTGACACAAATGTGACATGAAGATAATGGCATGTTAGAAATTATAATGGACATTTTTCGGAACTAATAGGGGAAGTACACAAAAATGCAGGAATTTACTAACAGATCCCCATCAGTGAAAACGAAATGTATTCTTTTTGTGTAGAAGAACAGAAGGGTCTCGCGTACCACCTTGAAGGCCTTCGCGTAACACTGGTGGTGCGCCTACCACAGCTTGGGAACCACTGGGTTACATTGACCATTTCTTACCTACTTTCAAGTTTTCATAGATTTTGCGCTTGTTAGGCACAGTTGATGCCTTTTATAAGCTGCAAGTGTAAGTTAAACTCATACAGAAACCAACATATTTACCTGCAGGTCCACTACCCGCTGCAAAGCGTTTTAAGTTCAGCAATGACGCATTAAACCGATACTATTCGTTTGCGTTCTTCAAGACTGATTCACCAGTTCTCGAGATAATATCCTGAAAAACAACTTGTAAATCTTTTCCTGGAAAAATAACTCTGTCACTCTCGGAAAATGGCGTACGTTGGCACAATGTTGCACGTGAATTCGTAAGCTTCTTGTAATTGTATGTATCGGTTGGGAAGATTGTTATCAAGTGAGCTCACACTTCAAGTCGCGTTTTAAAGTATTTGGCAAACATCAAGCTGTTTGGTATGTACAGCATGTCGGAATTTTTTTGTGAAATGTCACTGGATGCACAAACTAATTCGATTCGTCGTAGCAACCACCTGTTCCCAGAAATCGTGTAGCATTAAAATGAACTCGAGTGTCCAGCGTTGCTTCTCGTTTTGCTTCGTTTCGTACAGTCTTCACAAAAAACTCTGTGGCAGCTTCATAAATTTATGACTTTGCGCAGTAACTGGATGATTCCATTAAGGAGTATTTTGAAGTCATTTTCCAAAAAAAGTTTTTTAAATTCAATTAAAACGTATTCCCAGACAACAGTTTTAACACTATAAGGGAGCAGAGTTGCGGAGTTGGAGGCAAAATATCGGACTCCAACCTTTCCAAAATTTCCGACTCCGACTTTCCAAATTTCCGACTCCGACTCCCGATTCCAACCTTTCCAAAAATTCCGACTCCGACTCCTTAACATAAAGGGAATGAAGTTTGGCTGTTAAAATCAATGGGAATCGTGGTGCACAGCAAGAAGCCTCTGTTTCAACGAAAGTTTCAAAAGAAATTGTTCCATTTCAACAGGAATTCCCAGCTTAGGAGTGTGATGTAAAAAATAACTCAATTGAACATCCGAAGGCGGAGTCGGACAAAAACCCGACTCCGACTCCACACAAAAACCTCCGACTCCCTCCGACTCCGCAACCCCGCTGGGGAGAACATAGTGTCATGCTTCCCTTGGTATTTTACACCAAAGGTTAACGTTTAAGTAAAACGTGTTTGATCTCGTGCAGAAATGATGTCTGCGGATTACAAATGTTGATTTCCAACAGATATTCGTCGTAATGGCTTGGGTGATTCTTTTGCGCAATCGTGAAACTGATTGGTGACTAACTCTAGTTGACATTATTTTCAGTTAAGCCACTCTCGTCTTAAACGTAACGTTTAACAAGTCAACACTAGATGGAAAACGTAAGGTCAATTTTGCGGTTTGTAATACCCTTTTCCGCTTTCTCTGCGCCATTGTTGGCGTGTCATGTAGCACTGCTAGCTTTCGTAGTGAATGTTTCACTGGCAACAATGCTGCTAAAGATTTTCTAGAGTTCGAGAGTGGAAAGGTAGCAAATACTGTTTCTGAGGAAAGCAAACATGGAATATCAAGTTTTTGGCATGACCTGAAAGGGTATTAAAGCTGACCAGCCAGCGAAAAACCGCACGCCCTACACTGTACAGGGTACACAGTGCAGAATAAAAATGTCGCTTACTACGCAAAAAAAACTAACTGAAACAATGGTAAAACTTAAAAGACATGTCTTTCGTGATAATAGACTGGGTTAGATCGGGGCTGTGTTTTACCGATGATTTGCAAATCATCTTATGAGAATGTTAATCGATTGTTACATTGAAAAGCTGTAAGTGTGGTGTTGGTAACGATTCCTTGCAACACTCACTACTCAAGTAACTATAAGGTTCATGGTTCGAGACACCGTTAATGGGCACCCCAACCCCAGACCACAAAATCAAAAGTTCACCAATGCCTCGTCGAAATTCTTGTTCTATAAAGTTCTCGTCTGGCATTGACCACAAAAAATGGGAGTTTGACGGATGAGACATGTCGCAGGAAGGACGGAAACATGTGCATAGATTACTCCTGACACCTTATCTGGTTTTAATGAAACTTCCTATGTTACAATTTTTTGTGTCTTTTTCCATCCAGTGCATTCGTATGCATTACACGCACAGTACACGTCTTCAAGTGTTTCTCAAGGCTCCATTACAATCGCTAACGCTACTTACGTTAGTTGTTTTTGCTTGGGATGCGAATTTTTATTTTTAGCTTGGGATCCATTTTAGACAGCTGATGGTGTTTTTTAGGAAATTTATTATACCTGTAAGTAAATCACTGAAGTGACCTGACAGGGAGGTGCTTCACTTGGGAGACCCGACAGTACGACATTGAAAAGCAACGAACTGCACATTTTTACAACTCTTCGTCCAATCTGATCGGGGGAGGGGGGGAATCACACCCTGCCACGTCGGTTATGCTCTTACATAAAGCCAGATGCAGAAACTATATTGTCATTTGTGTCAACATTATATTGTCATTTGTGCCAATATGTCATGTTGGCATTTGCGCCAACATTTCTTCATTTGTGCCAACATTATATTGGCATTTGTGCCAACAAGTATATTGGCATTTATGCCAACATTTGTGCCATAAACTATATTGGCATTTGTGAAAAAAATTGCTTAGTAGTATTGCTAATGGACCTGCGAACGCAAACATCTCGACTCCTTGTCCGCAGCCTCGTCAACCTGGGAACTTTCGCTAGGGCACAAATCAAACATTGTAGAAACAGAAGACTCGCATATTTATAGTGAAACTGAAATCAAACGCTCTTTTCGAAGACCTGTTTGCAGGGGTGGCGGAACCTTTATCAAAGTAGGGGGCACAAGTGCACTTAAAAAAAAACTATAGAAAATGTTTGTGGTTTGAATTGGCAACTGTGACGTCACAAGTATTGAAATATGACGTCATTACCTATACGCTATATGAAGGTCTAAATTACACTATTTTAGACAAAATTAAACCACTATGAAAACGTATCAGTAAGCCACCTGAAATTCAGCTAGGCTGGTACAAGACGACCCGGGTCAACAGCGTCACTCGGGCTCATGCATCATACGATTTTTTCTGACTGAATAAAAGTATTCGACGCTTGCGTCTCTGAAATTTCCATTTGCTTTCATTCTGGCTGGCATTATTTTTGTTCTGTGACGTTAGTTACGTAACAATAAATGAGAAGTTCGCGTAATAATTCTCCATTGTTGAGTAACATACGTCACAGAGCAATGATAACGCCAGTAAGTCCTCTGCGTACCAAGGCTGTGGAGCCGGTACTCAAATTTCAGGCTCCGGCTCCAGCTCCAAGCATCTAAATTTTTTGGCTCCGGTTCCAACATCTAAAAGCTTTTGGCTCCGGCCCCAGAACAATTTGGTCTAAAAAATCAGAAAAAAAACATCGTATTATTTGTATAACTCGCTTGTTCCACAAACTATCTCTGTGGATCCGGAACCCATATTTCAGGGTCCGGCTCCACCATCTAAAAGTTTTTGGTTCCGGCTCCACAGCCCCGCTGCGTACTAGGCTCATTCATATTAGCCCGAGTTGCTGGACAATTTATCGTTCGTTTGAAATTGTTCTCGAAAGTGAACTGTCCATTGGATTGGAGTTCAAATCCAATGTTCTATACAAACCCATTGCTTCAAAAAACATTCAGTCCGATATGAATTATGTTGTAAAAAATACTTAATTACAATAGGACAGCTCGGGCTCTAATGGTTGAGCCCGAGTAAAGCGCGAGCGAACGAAGTCGAGACAGCGCTTACTGCGAACGATATTTTTTTATTCAGGTCACCTGCAACATGAACGCGAAAGGTCAGACATGGAATGAAAACATATGAACAGTGACAAGGCCCAAAGAAAAGAGCCCGAGTTAACAACTCAGTTAAGTGGGACCGTGGGTGGCGGCACAAATATACAAAGCAAGCAAGCTTGCGTTCTCCGAGATAAACCGTAATCGAAGACTCGGGCTAAGCCCGAGGAGCCCGTGTGCCGGAGTCGCCACTGGGCTGTTAAAAACACCGAGAACACAGCATAAACAACAGGCAAAAATGACACAGGGTTAATACCTGTCTTAAACGCATTCAAAATCACAACTTTTCCACATCTTGGACACAGAATTAACATGACTGAATATTCATTCTAAAACTGCATTAGATAGCGGAATGCAAAGACACGACAAAGCATAGCAACTGGCAAGTTGTCTGCTGTAAGAACGCCAATTGTGTTGCCAATGCAGAAATAAATATGGCTGTTTAGTGTTGCCAATGCAAAAACAAAAACACAATTGAAATTGATCTGTCAAACATTTCATTTTGCGTATAAGATTCAGCAAAATTTCAATATTTAGAATGGTGTTGAAACGCTTGAAATTACACCATTTTTAATGGAGTGGCACGAACGTTTTCCTACACACAAGCATGGGTGTCGGAAGGGGGGCAGGAATTAAGAAATTTCAGCGAAAAAGGCTGTTTTCTTAGTTTGGAGTAGAAAAAACATATTTCACCACTTTTGACCCCCCTAGCAAAACTTTTGGAAAAATCCACTAGTGCCACCCCTGAATAAAATCCTTCCGACACCCATGCACACAAACTGGCAACACTGTTCAACAACACCAATGCGATACCCAGGCGTACGCCAAAACTCTGCAACATTTTTTTCATTAAACCATTTACTTTATCAATGAGCCCAATGAGCCCAATGCTAATTGTGTTACTTAATATTATTTAGGCAAAATTCGAAATTTAAAAGTAGGGGACCAGTCTCTCCCAGAGGGCTAGGCCCATGCTTTCCCCCGGTTCCACCACCTATGCTTGTTTGCGAGGTTGAGCCATTGTTAAACGCTTAACAAGGTTGATGAGGATAAGGTTTCGTAGTTTTGGAACCAGTGACCAAACATGGAGAAATCGAGTCTTTGTCAAATCCCGCAATAACGTTGTTCAGAGTTTTCAGAAAAAATGTAGCAGAGCGAAAAATTATGATAAATTACGATGACAGGTTAATCCCAACAAAGCGTTTAACTTATTTTCTCATAAACATAGTTGTTTTGAAAACTTTTGTCTTCATAAACAGATTAAAATTTTGTCGGAGGAATTGGCTTTGCTGTACCACGCATCAAAAAAAACACAAGCCTGTTATGTACGTAAAGCGCATTTATTACTTGAATAGCAGCTTTACACGCCTACTGACTTTTGTCCTAATCCTTGGCAGGAAGAAGCGATTGATGCAAACACTCGTCATTCCACCCGAACCTCGGCTGGATCAGGAGAAAATCTGAAGCAGACAAAAGAAATTGATGTGGTGTCCTCTTTCAAAACGCCGAGGCGTGTGTCAATGCCTTTTACACCACCTCCTGATCCACCTTCCAACAGAAGTTGCTTAAAAACCAGCTCAACGCCTCAATCTCAGCCAAAACTAGGTATGTCTACGTATTTACCATAAATCAACAGAACCAGTTCAACATTTAGAACTTCAGTCGGCTGACGTTGGTGTTTTCACGCTATTTTGATGAATTACGAGCCATAAGATTAGCTTTGAAATCGGTTTAAGAAAATCCAGATCAATCAAGCTTGCCTTCATCGCACACAATGCGTTTGTTTTCATCGTAAACAATGCAACGCTTTTCGTTGTTGAGAGAACAGAAGTTGAAAACAAAGAGAACGCCATGTTTTTACCCACATAAACACCTGGCCTTATTCAGTGAGACCAAAAATTGAATCTTGGAGACATGGTAGACACGTTGCTTTCCAAATGGGGCTATTTCTTATCCGTGATGACCACGTTCCTCTTACAATGTTTTGTTGGAAGTGATAATCGTGATATGGCATTCGCTGACATAGTATTTTGCTATTTGCGTGTTTGCACCATCAATTGCATTAACGAAACAAAGAAGATAACACTCGATCAAACAAACTGTTTGGCCAAAGTCACAAGGATTTTAACGGCTACGCAACATTTATAAGGGGAAGTTCATGTCAAGAATGTGCTGGTTTGTGGAAGATTTAACTTAAAACTTTTTTCAGACGAACATCACCTTTTCAACATCAGACAACCGTAGAAGCAAGTATTAAAAATGCAATTGTAATTTGTTGATGCAAATCTTCATACACTTGTGATCTTTTCCAACATTTTGACGATTTTTTATGTCTGATAACTAACGTGTTGATTTTCTTCAAAAACACGGTGGTCCTTGTGGTAATTATGGAGTATATGTGAGATATACCTATCACCAAATCACTTCAGAGTATGAAATGGAAATGGTTCTATTTTTAACATTTTCGTGGTTACGCTGAAGTAACAAAATCTTGTGGGTTGGGACAGACCTGTGCCCTGATCTTTAATGAACTCCAAGTTATTATTGTAATCTTCCACTTCAAACAGTCACCCAAAAGTTTACCTGCATTAGTTGAACACTAGTGATTCGTGAGTATGGAGATGTTTCTAACGGTGAACATCTTTGTTTGGTCAGGTGTTGTGAAATAGATAAGCAGGTAAATGGTTCGTCGTTTCGAAAGCTTATACGTTCGGTGTATTGCTACTTGAGCTCGTGATGAATAGAAAATCTTACTTCAAGGTTTTTATGTGGTTATTTTTGAGTAACTGCGTGTCCCATCACTTTTTCAAGCTGAATTACTTTCATGTTTTCAAATTTCATATTATCATACAAAACTGTAGATGATCTCTTTTCTTCGCCTAAAATAGAGATCGCATTGGTACTGATGGTGCAGTCAATCATAAACAGTTGTTATAACGTAGCCAATCCGTGCATCACGTTGATTTATGTTCTTTAATGTTTCCTTTTTAAAATTTCTCTAAGTAATCTATAAACTTAATGCATTCTCGCTTTTTTCCCAGGAACCAGACCATTACCCCCTACTCCCAATAACACAGCCATCCAACAACACGATGAAAGGCAAACATCAACAAGTTCTTCTACGGTGATTAAAGAACACACTGCCGTGAGTCGAACCTCATCAATGCCGGAAGATCCTCCCCCATTGCCCCCATCACTGTGTTTTAGAACACCACCACTGCCGCCGATCTCTACTGCTTGTGGCTGTTTTCGCACGGTCTCTCGATCACCTAATGCAGCGTCCGAAATGCCACCCCCTCTTCTTCCCCGAACTGCAAAGTCATATGCTCCAAAATTGCCGTACCGACCGCCGTCCCCGTATTTGAAATCCAGGCCTGACAGTGAGTTTTCAAACGCCTCTACGGATTCGAGGAGACCAACGTCGACAGCATCGACAGTGTCTGACAGTTGCCCATCTCCGAAAATGACTCCACGCGCTTCGCATATTCCGAATACCGTCCGCAGCCCCCCTTCCCGGTCCTATGAGGAGATAGATTGCTTAAAACAAGTTTTGGCAGCTCCTCTTCCTCCTCCCAAACCCCAATCTCTGAGTAGGTGCATGCAACCATCGGTAGAAACAGAAGGAAGACAAAGCCACCCCAAAGTAAATGACAATGATGCTGGCGAGGATAGTGATTATATTTCTCCTTCAACCTTACCCACATCAAATCTCGATTCTTGTAAGGTGTTTGAGAAGTCATCCAAAGTTAAGAATCCTCCTAGCGCGCCTTCCCAAATGTCACCTGCGCTTTCTGCAGTGTTTCCAGAGCAATCAACCCGTCCGCTACCCATTCAACCTCCAAAACCTGCCCCAAAACCAGCTTTACTTAAAGACAGCAAACCAAAGCTTCCAGTCAAACCCAAACAAGTTTCAAAGGGAGATTCTTCGCAGCAGGTGGGGCGGTGTGCAGAGGCAAATGAAAAACCTCCAGGGGTGGTTTTTGCTATCGCAAATGCCCTCACAGTCCAACACCAGCAGTTCGGTTCGCAGTCACCGGACGAGAGTTTGTCGTCAGTGAAATCAACCACAAAACACCGCGTGCCGGTCACAGGAAGCGGGACATTAAAAAAGGAATCTTTATTTGCCTCCGCAACAGATGCGACACAACCTAACAGACACGGAGCAGGGAGGATGCAGTTTAGGGAAACCAGCAATTCCGGGGAAGTCAGTGCCATTGGTAGTGCAGTGTATAGTGCCATAGAGGATTTTCCGACAGATACCTGTGGCGAGCAAAAGCTACTCTCATCACCTGCGAAACATTCAACAGATTGCCAAACCTCTAGTTTTACTGTGGTTGTTGATAGGTCAAGAAGTGCCAGCCTTATTCCTACAGATTGCGAAAGAAATCCACTGAACCGGGCCTCAAATTCTCCGCCATCCCCTTCGTCGTCGACGGATAGCAACAGATCTCCCAGGGCTAGAAGAAAACCTCGACCTAATATTCCTCCTCCTCCAAAACCGAAAAGTGAAACATATAGTCAAACGATCGACAACGGAAAAGGTAAATGCAGTATATTTTTCCCTGTGCCTTGCACAGTTTTGCCTTAGATCTCACGCAATTAATCTTGTACGTTAATTGAGGAACAATTTAGCACGAATTGAGCAGATTTTACATGGACAGCTAGTCTTGCTTGGATCAACTGTGGTGTTCTAACACTGTGAGCGCTTAGTTTAGATTCAGCATCTGCCAATACCAATAATAAGTGGTGTATTGAACTATTTTCTATTTTCATTTTGTTCTTTGAAGCATTTGCGAGAGAAAAATGTGATTTACATTCCTCATTGAGTCGAAATCACATCAGCAGCATGGGCGCAGTGGCGATTCCAGCTTTCAAAAGCTGGGGGTTACGACCGAATAAAACTTAGAGGGAATCAGGCCCGTAGCCAGGTTTTAAGGATCTCTGCTTCTTTTGCGGAAAAATTATGCTTCTATATATAGGCAAATTTGGAATTTATTCCAGGGTATAAAGCACGATGGGACTATATTCGAGGCCAGCAGCTGGACAAAATGCAGCATGGTGGGACTAAATTCTAAAACAATATTAATAATCTTCACGTGCTAGTGTTCGGAGTACACAATGCCAAACGTACCAAACATCTGCAAGAACATTGCAATGTCAAACACCATCAGCACTGTAGACGTTCATCTTTTCAAAGTCATTCAGACCTACTCACAATCTGCCGCACAACTTTCTTTTTGGCGATTAAATGTTTCAGGAGTCTGCAATGAAGATGCCTAATCCAGATAAAAACAAAACACATACCGTATTGCAGGAAATCTGACAAAAATCGTCATAAGGCAATGATAAATAATAGCTTAGGACAGTGGTTCTTAACCGGGGGCACGCCTCTCCAGGGGGGCGTCAATAAAATTCCAGGGGGCGCAAGCCCTTACGCCGACCCGAACGTGTACTCTTTCAATATTCCACTTATAATTGCCAATATTGTGTGGCTTCTGTCTAAATCTACATTTCGTGCTCATGTTCATTTACTTGGCACATGGTGGTATAGCAATGCTAGGAAGAGCTCAGCGATACGCAACGTGCACAGACGGTCAAACCTGGCCTTGGAAGGATATACAAATGAAATAAATTTTTCAATCAACACAGATATTTCGGACTTCTTCCAATGCAACTTTCTTCGAAGCCACGGAGACAAAGTAAAAACTTTGTGCATGGAGTATCATTTCTAGCACGCACGTCAGTGTTACATGAATTACAAAGTCGTGTCTCGCAGAGCCAACTTCAAAAACATCTCTGTTCACATCTCTCATGCAGTGAAAAACACCAGTCGTACAAATGATTTGCGTACAGTGACAAACGTACGAGGTAAATGGAAGTCAACCAAAAACTGGCAGAATACCCCTTTTGCCTCCACCTGCTAGAATCGCCTCTGCCCGGTCACTGCACATTGAATACGCAATATTGTGAATGGCCAAAATCTATTTTTCAAGTACAGTACTTAAAACAGCACATGTCAGTCAGCGAACTGCTAACCCTAGATGAATACTTAGTTTATTGTAATATAACACGTTTTCGCATTTTAAAGTACTATAAAGTACTCTCTTTTTCAAAGCGTTAGAATACATCAAGGTCTTGTAAAACGCTCTGATATTGGCACTGTGCTAATTAAAAACTGCTGTGTATACATTGGATATGATGACGCAAGTATTTTTGCGGAATACCAGCTGCTCCATGTGCTTGGAAGATGAGTCTTCTGTTGCTCTAAGAAAAAAATCATGCACAACGTTGGTCAACATCTTCTAACAAAAAGGGCTAATACAATCAAAGTAAAAGAAACAGCAACTAAAATAGAGGACTAAGTTGTGAAAAATGTTTCTAAGATTTATGTCATTTTTCAATGGCCTACAACTGACCCAATGTTAGACAAGGGGTACAGGCAACACACAAAGAGTATATAATTTATTTAAAGAGACATTAAGTAGCTGGTGCACTTTTACGCTGACGTTTGTTTGTGTCTGATCCAATAACTTCGGATACAGTCCGCGCTGCCGGTCTGTCTTTATTGTGGACGAGAGCTTGTTGCCCATAAACAAACGCTTGATTTACGAGTAAACATGACACGGTTGTTAGAACCAGAATCTGGCCAGAAACGTTAAACGATGCATTTGGCATTAAGATAGCATTGCTGATAAGCCGTTGGTGAGGACGAGTTGTGACCTATCTGTATGTGATGATCCGTCAAATCGCGACTCTACCTTAGATGAAATGAGGTGTGAATATGGCCGAATTTCTCGAAAAAAGCATTAAATCTTGAACTTAAACATTACCAGGAAAATTTGCCCCAGCGAGACCACCACCACCGTCGGCAAGGAACGTGGAGGCTGCCAGACTGCGTCGAGTTGCTATAAAGTACGTTTGTTTCTATCTTCTGTAGGCAAGTAACTAGTCTCCGCAAAGGCAATGAAGTGGAATCAATCAACAATTTTTTTGATAGAAAATCGATTTATCGTAAACCTATGCATCCTTAGTTCTGAAATCTTATTCAAATAAGATGTCAGGACTGAGGCTGCCGACATTTACTGTACGTGAAATCGATTTCCTATTTTGAAAAAATTGCTGACTGTTTCGACTTCGTCGTCCTTATGGAGACTAGTTACTTGAAAACAAATATGTGTAAGTCCGAATCATCACAAAGTCATGAAAGCAGAGCCCAGTCGGTTGACTCTATGGGGCGCCGTTCGTAAAAATATTCTATCTGACAGATTTAGCACAAAAGCTGCTATCTCTGCACGCATTTAGCTATCTCTGCACGCATTTAGCTATCTCTGCACGCATTTAGCTATCTCTGCACAGAGATACTATCTCTGTGCATCTCTGTGCACATTTAGCTATCTCTGCGCAGAGATAGCTATCTCTGCACGGATTTAGCTATCCCTGCGCAGAGATAGCTATCTCTGCGCGCATTTAGCTATTTCTCTGCAGAGATAGTTATCTCTGCGCACATTTAACTATCTCTGCACGCATTTAGCTGTTTCTGCACATGTATAGCTAAATCTGCATGCGTATATAGCGCTGAAGCATGTTGGGGGAAAACATGGTATCCTGTCTGAAGAAAAACTTGGTGTTCTGTTTCAGTAATCCAGACAAAAGCTAGGCAACTGCAAGGCATGAATTCCCTGGTGTCATATAAAGCCAGGTGGTTTCAGGTCTAAATTATACTGGTTTGATAATAAGATTGGTTTGTGCAGACGATGGGCTACAGTAAACGTGTGGTGGTGGTCTCAGTGTTAGTGCCATTTTTTGCTTAAAGTTTCAAAGAGGATCTCGTCAAGTCT
>JGI24159J19872_10001961_pt1 | contig 23778 bp, 19 predicted proteins | sample Ectturendosymbi4_FD_19872 | JGI IMG/M metagenome (IMG submission 19872) | reverse complement strand
TCACTTTTTGAAGAACTCACGCTGCAACAAGTAAAAGGGCTTGCCCACAGACATGCGCAACACTTACAATGCAATACCCGAGCCTGGCTACATTGTAAGGCAGAGCCTTCTAAGTTTTATCTCCGACAGCTGACCAGGGTGGGCAAACTGCCAGAGAGAGAACAAAGTCAATTGATGTTAGACCAGGTTCTGACTCAAGCTTGTAAAATCAGCCCTATTTATACCCAGTTCCAACCAATCATGTTACAATTCTGACTGACGCACATCCGTTGTCTAGGCGACGGATATGAATCAGAACATGATTGGTACATGTTTTCACTGGGCGCTTCCGGTCTTGTCTGCTTTGTCATTCTTGTTTATCAGTCTCGTTTGTCAGTCGACCCAGCAGGTCGCATTTACCTCCGGCGTTCTTCGCAGTTCCTGCTTTTCGGATTTCCTTGGTTAATTTCCCCGTATGTTTAGCTTTTCTTTCATTGTGAACTTTGGCTATTCTGATATCTTTCTAGCGTTTGTTTTTTCCTTTTTATTTTGTACTTTCAAATCCGTTTATATGTAGTAGAGGTTGCTTTTGCTCTGCTACATCATCTTCTGGTTGAAGTTGGTTTCGGTGCTTCGTTTCCAAAATACTGTAATTATGGTCTTGAAAAACAGCCCCACAATGTTATGTAGTTGGAAAAAGCAAATTGCCTGCCGCCACAGATCAACAGAGATTTGGTTCCATTGACTGGACATCCACTCAAAATTGAGTCAGAGACTTCACAGCTGTCGACTTTGCAGCTCAATCAGCTGTTCAGCAATGAAATCCACTTCAAAATGTACCTGTAGCTCTGGCACCTCTAAAGGACTTCGTGCCCAGTTAAATGTTTACATGTAATTGTGAGAAAGGATACATCTATCCAACTCGGAGATGTAGACTATTGTAATGCGCTCAAGAAAGATTTGACAAATGCAGCGCAAATCAATTTCTCTTCTCCAAATGCATTGGATGCCTGAAACGCAGTTATTTTTTCACTTTCAATTAAATGGATCCAGTACTGTATTTTACCTAGCGCGATCATGTTTTGGACACACCTTACAATATTTTACCTTTTCCCTGCATGGAGACGTTTATCTGGTTCAAACGTAAAAATATCACCTACGAATAGCTATTTAGCAATCCACTTGCTGTCGTTGAATCGTTCAGCAAAGTCATCATTCGTTCTTTAATAACGTACTGGCGTCATTTCGTGTGGGCCACTCTCTCCAGCATCTTTCCTCATGAGCCAACCGATGTTCAAATGAAACAAACGCCTACATAGGCGTAGCCGGGAGGGACCAAAGGGGCCATGACCCCCAAAAAAATTTTTGGAAAACATAGTCATTTTGTGCTTTGAGAGGCGTTTTTTCGAAACAAAATAATGTTATTCGCCTAAAATCAAACATTTTGGTCCCCCCAAAATTTTTGTGCTGGCTACGCCATTGAACGCCCACTGTGTGCTTCCCCATCTCGTCACACATAGCACAAAATTAACGAATGCGTAACCTCGTCTGGGACGGCGTTTGATTTGACTTACTGCAGATGAAAGATATCTTAAAACTAATGTCAGATCTTCTTGAATTTCTTTCGCTGCCAATTTTTTTCTCGGTGAAGAAGACGGCAACTACCGAAAAAATTTGTTTTGATTTTTCATAAACTCATAAAACCTTTTTGGTTCTCATTATGGCCGAAGCACTATCAGCACCAACACACACGCATTGATTCCGCGCAAGCTGATGTTCCTTAATAAAGGAATCTGCTTTCTTAACCATTTCTTTTCGTGGTATTCAGGGGCGGATCCAGGGAGGCGATTGGGGCGCCCCCCTAATACCTGCAAAAGTAACTTTTTTCACCATGATTTTGCACAATTCGGAAAACAGCATTTGCGATATAAGGCCATTTTGCCGTCCATTGTTTTGTCACAGCAGTGTTGTGAAGTATACTTCATCACTCGTATAGTAGTGAACTCATTACGAGAGTTGATTGCCAAGTATCACTGAAATTGACACCCCTAACTTACTGGCTAATCCGCCCCTAGTATACTTGGCAAGTGGACCTCAGTGGACTTCAGTCTCACGTAGACCTCAGTCAAACGGTATCGCACGAACACAATGAACTGTGCATCGTTTCCTAAATCAGTAGCCTCGCCCAACTCTAAAATAAGATTTCCACTACACTTCGCAGCAGCAAAAGTTTGTTGCAAAATATCGACTGAAAGTTCTTGGATGCGCCGCTTGATGGTGTTGTTGACAAACGAACCATAGTTAGCTCATTAGCTACGGCATCCCTACACATTATCCTGACTAAAAATAAAATTAGGAAATTTTGTTGTGAAGGCCATTCGGCCTCGGCGTGTGATATAACGTCGAAATTTTTTCTAGAAATCACCATCAGGCTACGGGGGCGGGCTGTAAGCATTTTGGGGAGGGCAGAGTTGGACTGCTATGGCGCTGGTCAGGGGTCTCAAACACGCAGGCCGCATATGGCCGCGAGGGCATTTTGTGCGGCCCGTGGTGATTTTTGGGAATTTCAAATAATTAAGATGCAAGCTATTTAGATTATTCACCAGTATTTAAAAGTGCTCCGCCAGCGAGTCAACACAAGTTCCCTTCAAAGGAACATAGAGAAGGCTAGAAATAATTGACCTATAATTAACAATGCGTTTCGCAGGATATAAGATGTAAAAGCTGTTTCTAGTAAGGTTCAGTTACCACCATTGTTGCGTTAGTGTCATAATGCAGCCCTCGGGTTACTTTATAAGTCCTCATTTGGTCCTCGGAGCAATTTGAGTTTGAGACCCATGTTCTACGTGTTGTCGCTGATATCCTTCACTGCAAATGTTCCTCGACCGTGAGGCGCTGATTTACTTCAGAGTGGCACCTCACTCTTATCCAGTTGGCCTGACGGAAAGACCGTTCATTCTCTGCCGTCGGCCTACGGCTGTAAGAATGATTTTTGACATCTCTTCGCTAACCAGTTACCCCGCGTCTACTCGCGTGCGATTACTCGTCCAGCTGTACGCTGAGCTTGCGTGTTCATTGGACAGTTTGCCTACTGATGACACCCAACTGCATTGATTTCAGCGTTTCAGCATTCAAGTAGAATCTCCTACTCAGCATAATTTTTGCTGCAACATAGTCTGAGCCCATGCGACCACTTCAAATGTCATTCAATTGACGCACTCGTTAGAAAAAGTCGCAAACACAGCTTTTCCACTGAAGACCTCAAAGTCAGCTAACGCATTTTTCAGGTTTCCCATAAGTAGTGGATAGTTCCCACCTGAAGCAACTTTGCGCTTTTCTTAACTACACAGAGAAGTGTGATCCTAATCGATAACCCAGACTGTTATCGATTAGGATCAACACTGCTCGTCTTTCATAATAATGCCACTATTCTCTCATTTCTTTCCCGCGTGAGAGCTGCGTAGCAATCACAAACGCGATCGATTTCATTAACACAGTAATCGACTTGCCGCTGGTTTCTGCAAAATTGGTCTGTTTTCGTTACAGTTTCCTTTTTAAATTCCTGGTGGCAGCCTCGAAAGGAAAAGCAGTAGTGAAAGTAGGACTACAGTAACTGACGCAAGGTGTTAGAAGGCTGCAAAGCGAAAAAAACAGTTTCAGGTCTGCTACCACTACCAGTACACCGGGCCGTAACGAAGGGAGGCAGTGGGGCACAGTTTGCCGGGCACTGAATCACTATGGAGGGCGCCAAATGACTGCGGAAGGCGCCGAAAAGTCCCAACAATGTCACAAGTACTTTTTCAATGCAGTACGTTTTGCATCCGGAAGACCACAGGTTCGAATATGGGGCGCCAGGGCATACTTACATTTTTTCAGGTTCGAATATGGGGCGCCAAACTTGCTTCTTGCTCCGGGCAGGGGCGGATCCAGGAGGGGCGATTGGGACGATCGCCCCCCTAAAACCTACGAAAGTAAATTTTTTCACCATGATTTTGCACAATTTGGAAAACAGTATTTGCGATTTAAGGCCATTTTGCTTCCATTGTTTTGTCACAGCAGTTTTGTGAAGTATACTTCATCTCTCTTACAGTAGTGAACCCGTGATGAGAATTAACTGCCAAATTTTAAACTTACTGGCTGGATCCGCCACTGGCCCCGGGCGCCAATTAACCTCGTTACGCCCCTGCCGGTGCATCTAACCTCGTTACGCCCCTGCCAGTCCGTGAGTCCGAAGTATGTCTGCCTCGAAGTTTTTGCAACATGAAGGCGAATGGATGAGTTTCTTGTCGGAACTCATGCCCCTGATTGAACGGTTATGCCGCGTGTGAAACGCTATAGCAACATGTATGTACGTTTGTAAACAAATTGCCGCTATGTGACAAAATTGCATTGAGCGTGCTTCAGTAACTCAAGGAATTATGACCTAAAATGCAATTTTGCAACACCTCACTCCGTCAATGGGGCCAAGGGAGCGTAGCATTGATTTTTTTTAGAAGGTTGCATTTTGAATTTTTTAGAAGGCCGTGGTAGCACCACGCGCAGTCCCGTCGCCAAGGGGGGCTTTGGTAGGCCTTGCGCCCCCCAATCAAAGCTCCAAGCCGCCCCAAATTGAAATATGAAACACAATAAATTAGTGGAGTTTCTGTCAATTTTTTAAATGTCCAGCCCCCCTGCACAAATGCAAAGCTTCTCTATTGAAACTTTCTGGCGACGGTTTTGACGACGCGCCTCAACAAACATGCTACTCAGCAGTCAGCTTCAACGCAGAAACTTCGACCAAATACCAGCTATCTACAGCTTGGTGGATTAAATAATTTGTTTTACGCCGTCATGACAGTTTTTGCTCAGAAGAATGGCTCAATATTTGCCGTCCGGAATTCGAGGGGAGTACGGCGCTTTTCGCCCCCTCCTTTGGTTACGCGTCTGGCAGCAATGACTGATGGTAATGTGTTTTTGAGCCTTTTGCTGCAATTGGAAACCTTAGACAGCTCACGCCGGCCACAAAAAGTCAAATTTCGCATGGCTAGCGAAATCTGAAACCGACAGCAAAATGCGTAGCTTGTTGGTTAGAATTTAGATAATTCTGTGTGAATCACATAAGTTTGACCAGAAAAGTATTCTCATTGTGCAAATTTTAATTTTTTACTGTGGTGTTGGCTGAGATTCGCGGTTTTAAATTGGTTATAGGCTGATTCTCACCTTTGGTTATGGTATGGATAGAAGCAGATCCATTACCAGATCAACAGTATTGTGGGTGGCGTGTAGCACTGTAGTATACAATAAATTGAAAAATGACTTCATTGATGAGACTAGAGCTTGAGTTTGGAGGTACGGTCTGTGACTTTGGGGGACTCAGCCCGCCCGCACCCATTGCTTTTGAAGGGCAATATGCTTTAAGGTCCAGAGTAAATCAATCATGCGATTATGAGATCGTTTTCATGACAGCCAGTAGACCTACCTAAAATGGGAGTAATATTGTAGCAAACGCCTTTTGGTTATTTTTTTTAATTGTCACTTCAGCAATAAATATGTTCTCCACGTACATGTAACTGCGTTACCTTCATCTAGAAACGTGATCGTCATTTCGCTATTTATTAGGGTCCTAGCTTTGGAATNGAGTTGTCACTTCTTAGTGTAAGAACTATTCTACTGCTAACCATGTCAGGAATACGTTTCAGACATTATTTTTTCTGATATACGAATAGCCAAAACAGTGTCAAACATTAGAGCGCCCCATTCGTTTGAGTAGTAGTCCAGTACCAGGCCGCAAAATTACAAAATGTATAACTGTATAGTGATGGTGACACCATCGCTTTCTGGGTACGTGATTGGTCGATTCTTTGCATGGAAACACTGTTACGTGCTTAGAGTGTGAACGTTGGAGCATAAAGCAAGACTGTTGGAGATGGAGCGGAACTGTAGACCATAGTTGTATGTCGGGCTTGACTTTTCGGGCCGGGCTGGGTTTTGGCCTAAATTTGTCAAAATTTTTCGGGCCGATTTCGTACCGCATACAAATTTTTTTCGCAACGACGGACACCTTTTTCGCCAATCGAATTGATTAAATCTTCAATGAAATGATTAATTATGATTTATTTATTTAGTCATGTTTACTTTACTGCATCACCAATACCCCGCAGTTGCGTATATCTTGACTCACTCGCTAAATCTGGCTTTAGGGTTTGGGCTTGTGATTTCGGGCTCCAACCGAGTTCGGGTCTCAAAATGAGGCCCGATGACATTTATGCTTTAGACTTTAATGCAGCAACCTCATCTGATGGTTTAAAGTGGTAACTTCATTTTAACTGTTCAAAAATAACAACCATAATAGGTTACTGCAGGGACGCGGTAAAATTGTCAAGTGTTGACCGGTCCGCGGTTACAAAAAGTTTGGAGTCCACTACTTTGGGGTATATCTTTTAAACAATTATTGTAGATATAAAAGATTGTTTGGGACATCAACAGTGGCGTAGCCAGCCTAAAAATTTGGGGGGTGGCAAAAAATTTGGGGGGTCAAAATGCTTGGTTTTCGGCGAATAACACCATTTTGTTTAGAAAAACGCCTCTCAAAGCACAAAATGACTATATTTTCTAAAAATTTTTTTGGGGGAATAGCCCCTTTGGCCCCCCCTGGCTACGCCTATGGACATCAACAGTGTTCTCGGTTATGCGTAGCTTGTGAAAAATGGGACCCATCTTTTTGGAATTGCTTCAAACTTTTTGTGAATTAGTGAAATTAGCAATATAGGTAATTTCAAACTGTGGTGATTCCCTGAAAGATCATATAGTTTGACCAACAAAAATAGCTACTTTTACGGCCTTCCTTTTACGACCACTTCCGTGTGATACTTAACGATTGTCGCGGACAACCTAGGTATTTAAACAAGTGAAGACGTGAGGACTTTTTGGCGCCCCCCTATTTGACTGAGCCCCCCAAATATCTGGTCTGGATCCGCCACTGTCTGTACGTGAGGTCTGATTTGTGTCAACTTGTCACTTTCGCCAAGGGAATTTCGCTTGTGCGCGCTCGACTGATCGGGCACAGATCCGCTGAGCTGACCTCGTTTCGCCATAGGAAGTTTGGTCCTGCGGCGTGGACACCCAAGGTTGCCAGATTGGCCGTTTTTCGGTCAAATGTTGGAAATTTGGCCGTATTTCAGGCTTGTTGGCCGCACGATTTTTGGGTTGGCCATTTGGCTTTTTTTGGCCTTTTTCACGGTCGTTTGGCCGAAAAATTTCTTTCTGTTAGCCGTTTTTGAAAATGTGTCAATATTTTGAGGACAAAAAATGTCAACGACAACACCTATTTTTCAAAATCACATCTCGTGTGTGTGCCTTTCGCCTTGTAAAGTGAACGTGAGGCAGTGTGAGTGTGCAGTTGTGCTTGCCGCGTTGTGCAGACCTTGAAAGCCAAGCCTTTGGATGTATGCATATACCTGTTTATGGTTGTTATGGCTTGTAAAGTTGTAATAGACCATATTAGCCTAGGGTTGATAAGACGTGTAGGCGTAACCAAAGATGCTCTCATATTTTTTCCGGATGTTGCTCACTGTCTGTTTTACTGGTCTGTGTTCACAGTGCTTTGTATGTTGCCACTATATGTCTTCAACAAACTCTGTGCTAAGTGGTGCTTACACTTGAGCAAATTAAGTTAACCTTTGCTTTGGATATGAAGTGTTTCTTCATTTCCGAATGATCTTGCAAACATGACATGCCTGTAGTAGTTCTTGCCTGTGAGATTTTGTAGCGACAAAAACTTGTTTCTACCTAACCGCAATCTTTTCTTGCTGCCTATGTACTCAAGTGTTAGGCTATTTAGCACTGCGTCATATGTTCACAATCTCTGTATTTTTTATGAAATGGCCATTCGTTTAGAAGTATAAGTCTTGCTATTGTAGTCAGTGTCGGAGCAAAATGAAAACAAACTTGTATTTGAATGAATTTTGACTTGTTACAGTAAACTGAACGTTCTGCTTTCAAAGTGCTAAAATTTGAGTGATGATGCTAAAGCAACTTTGATTTTTCAGGTACTTTTATTTCGGTGGTTTTGAAAAAGTAAAAAACTTCGGCATTTTTCTGTCATAAGTGACTATTTCTGAAAATAGTTTTGACTTAATTGCTTTTCGTGGAAGTATTGTGAACATGGGCGTCGGAAGGATTTTTTCCATGGGGGCAGTAGGGAATTTTCCCAAAATTTTTTCCAGGGGGGGGCCAAAAGTGGTTAAGTTTGGTTTTTACCCCTCGAAATTGAAAAAACAACCTTTTTTGCTAATAATTTCAAAATCCAGGGGAGGGGCTTGGCCCCCCCTTCTCCCCCTTCCGACACCCAGGATTGTGAATACACAAGGTGTATTTTTATGTGAAATTGAGTTGTGAGTAGGCAAATTGTTTAATAAATTTGGCATTGTCAAGTGAAGGGTTTGGTTCTTTTTTGGTCCTTTTTACTTCAATGCAAGGGTTTTTTCAGCAATTTTGTTGGCCGTTTTTGGTAGGCATACCATACGTCCCGTTTTATCCGGGACAGTCCCGGTTTGTAGGCTTTGTCCTGGCGTCCCGGTCAGTCAACCAAAAAGTTCCGGTTAAGCACACAGTCATCCATCATGAATAACAGAAGGAGAATGTGAAAGCCCTTATCACCTGTAAAATTAATATCCTGCCCTGATTTTCACGANAAAATAAAATCGAATTGAGACTTCGTGAAGAAAGTAGGCTACTGTCTACAGAAAAAAATGATTGTATTAGACGAATGTGTAAATTAAAATATGCTTGAATATTGTTTTGTGTCTTAGCAAAGTGTATAATTTTCGTTTTTCTTGGTGTCTTAACTATAGGAATCCAAAATAGCTTCAAACTCCAAGTAAGATATGAACCACATTAAGGCTCTTTGTTCTGAAGCGTCCCGGTTTTCAATCACAAAAACGTGGTATGCCTAGTTTTTGGCCTTTTTTACTGAAGGTTTGGCGTTTTTTGAAAAAATAAATCTGGCAACCCTGTGGACACCACGTTTTGTCAGTTGTTTGTTCCTGCCTCGCATGCGGTACACGTTTTGCTGTTCTGTTGCCGTGCCATCGACGAAGCATATTCTGCTGCTGCTAATCAGAAGCCTTTTGTAAATAAAGATTTGTGGACCAGGAAATCTGCGAAAACGAACTTTAAAAGGGTGAGAGCCAAACGCCTTGCTTCGGCTTGGCAACTTAAAGCAGGCCCCACGAAAGGGGGGTGCAGCCGGGTCGCCGTCCCGGGGCCCACAAGAGTCTAGGGGGCCCATGAACCTCAAAGTTAAAAAATGAAATGGGCAATTATGCACAAAGTTTTAATTGTTATAGTTTTATGTATACAGTCTTGTGCAAATTAATTGACTGAAGTTGTTTTTTCAGTCGTGTACGATGTATCGCCATTTCGTTTGGTGTGCGTTTGGGAAAATCTCAATTGCTGTTGTTGCATTGCTAGCCCAATGCGCTAAGTACAGCGTGACGTGTCGGAACAGTCGAAAGTACACTTCATGACGCCAAATACGATTTTATTCCGCTCAATAGTGTTATAGAATGAAGCCAGTTCTTTCTGTTGTGTGGTTGAGAGTTACACATATTAGAATTTATGTTATTTTTAATGACAGATATCCCACCTAAGACACGGAGTCGTATTTTTACGCTTTCGCAACACTAAGACTATATCCAAACAGCCATTGAAACTTGCAAAAAGTGTGCATGGAAGACGAGTTTGCATTTACAGAAGGTTTGATGCATGTTGGAGTTCACATATGCTCAAGTACAATCAGGGCCGTCGCCAGCGGAGGGGCCAGTGGTGCCCGGCCCCCCCATTTGAAATATTTGCCCCCCATTTCACGTTTGACCCCCTGGTTGCTGCATACATCTAATACAGTATTTTTAAAATGTGGAACCCCCTTCTGGATTTTGGCCCCTCTTTCTGGTTTTTGTCCCCCCCTGCTGCTATATCCTCGCGACGGGCCTGAGTACAATGAGACGTCGTCCACTGGAGGCTGGCAGAACAGCTAAGAAAGTCACTTCAAGCTAGTGATGCGAGATTAGATATAGAAGTTGCAAATGCAGAAAGCTTGCTTACACAACTAGTGGCTCTCCGGGACAGTTGGAATTTAAGTCATGTGGAATGAAACTGAGCTTGTTGCATCTAGCCTTCAGACAGAAGTAAATTGTTTAGGATACGTAGTACCACTGTCAGAAGAATAACGAGATTTCATGATGAGGATGCACCTGAAGAAAACGTGAATGAAACAGACGAATCCACTGAGGAAGCCCACTTCGGAAAGCATATATTCTGTGTAATATTGGATAATGTTATTGGAGGGCTTACAGTTCGTTTCAGTGCAGCAAAACAGATTTCTGATACCTTCAGCTTTCTTTGGAACTACCAAAAGATGTCAGAGGAACTGAAGTGCAAAGCAGCTAAACTGGCTGAGGAGTATTCTAAAGACATCAGCAAAGCAGACCTTGTTCAGGAAATGAATCACATAACAATGGTTCACAATGCCAATTTTGGTAGAAAACAGTTGGGTGCTTTGGAACTGTTAAATGCATTGGCAGAATACAAATTAGAAAGTATATTTCTCAATCTCAGTGTCAGCTTGAGGTTGCTCCTTTCAGCGCCAGCCACAGTAGCATCAGCGGAAAGGAGCTTCAGCACGCTTAAAGCCATCAAAAATTATCTCAGGTCCACCATGGGCCAGGATCGCCTGAACAGCCTGGCTAGGTTCAGTATTGAGTCTGATATTGCAAAGCATATAGACTTTGACACTGTAATTTCGCAGTTTTGGCAAGAAAAGGGCACGCAAGGCAACCCTGTTTCAACAAAGTTAGTCTATTTTCTAACTACTAAGTGTAGGCCTACTATTATTTGTAAATTTTTGCAAACTGTAGCGTTCATGAAACAGGGTAATTAGTGTATAGCCTGTGTAAAAAATTGCGCACACAACCATCAAGAAAATTTGCCGGGAAACCATTGCACACAAGCTTAGTTTTAATACGTTGGGAATCTTCGTGCATGCTTCTGTAAGAGCTTGCGCAGGCTCGTTTCAAAAGCTAATTCACAAGATTTTTTAAAATGCCACGGAAAGAAACGGAAAGAATACATGGCGTTTATTTTGGAAAAAACTCTGCAGTTACTCGGTTGGACATGCAGTATGTGTGAATTGTGATTAAGATGTAGTTTTTAATAAATTCTTGTCCTTCTATTACTGTATTAGGGTTATAGAATTATTAAAATTGCTTGCAAGTGAGAATTGCTGTAGCCTACCATTAAATTTAATTTATATTTGTGAAATTCGGAGAGCAACTGTGTTATGTGAATTTTTGAGATTAGCCTGAGACATTTTGAAATTAACTAATTACAGGTGTTAATGGTTTTAATCTAAAATGACGAAGCATATAGACCTAATTTTTAGTCATAGTACTGAAAAGCTCTCAATCAGTAATAATGTATAAGGGGCCCCAAAACAGGTCTCGTACCAGCACATTTTTTTCCTCTCAAGGGCCCTGACTTAAAGTGTCACGTAAGCTCAGTCGGGAGTCAGAATAGCATTCATATAACGACTGAGCTCAGTGGGCTGCCTCGTTGTTTGCAGCGTTTGGGGAAAGCAACAATTCTACATGCAACGACGACCTTCCTAAAAAGCAACCTCTACACTGACCAACCCTCGAACCAATACACGAGTTTATACAATGATATAATCTTACACTGGATGGTAATGAAACTTAAAAACCGGGCATTTATCCCTCTGAGACGTTTTTTATCTCAACATGTGGCGCAAACGAATAAAAGTTCCTCAAAACACAAATCATAGCGTACAATTTCATACGACACAAAAATTTTAACTCGACGAACATTGGCGAATGCTGAACTGGCCAGACAAAAAACTTTTATTTTTATCACTCAGACATTGTGTGTGACAAAACAAGAACCAAGAGCGTAACGAGGGGGGCAAGGGGGGTACAATTCCCCGGGCGCCGAATCACTATGGGGACGCCGAAAAGTCCCAAAAATGTCACAGGTACTTCCTTCGGTGCAGTAAATTTGCTTCGTAAAGAGCTCAGCTTCGAACACGGGGGTGCCTAACTTGCTTCTTGCCCCGGGCGCCATCTAACCTCGTTACGCCCCTGCTTCTTGCCCCGGGCACCATCTAACCTCGTTACATCCCTGACAAGAACGCTCCTTTGCCGTATGTACAAGACCTCGCATCCTTCTAACGCTATGAGAAAGGCTAAGTCAGTCCGTGCTGTTGTGTTTCACACAAGAAGATATTTGCACGAATGTAGTTGTGACGAGTAAGTCTGTGACTGTGAGAATCTGATTGTTACGCCCAAAATCTGCTCCCACAGATTTTATACTTTCGCGTATCGACTCGAATATGAGTGTTTTCATAGAAAGCGCAAACCTCTTAAAATATACTATGGAGTGAACAAGTTTATCACCCCGCAAAAATTTGCAATTAAATTTAAAGAAAGAAAAACTTATAAAAAATTTCGCTCTCGGGTCTGGAATCGGAATCGAAAAATTCAAAACCCAGAGTCGGTCGATTGTGAGACCTACACCCAAAACTGTGAATTTGCATGGTGATAGACTTTGTTGCTATAAATTCCTAAAGTGATACTGTCTAGTGTGGGGCAAAAATGACGTAACAATTTCTAAACACAATATTTGTGAAAATTATTAAAAGCATTCCCTGTGTTGTGATTTTAACACTTTGGTTACTATGGATTATTATCAAAAGCAGACAACGTGCTCCCACACTGTAATTTAAATCAGTTTTTTATTTTGATGCTTTGCGCTATTTTTGCATTTTTTCATGACTGTGTATTTGAAGTATACATGCTTGCATGCATCCTTATGCCACAACGTTATATAAGAAATCTTTAAAATCGCTTACCCGTTGCATAGGTGGTTCGTAACATTTCTTCTTTTGATTCGTAACAACGAAATTCGGTAATTTCATTCTCCCCTGGAAAAAGGCGACGGAAATGACTACAGCTTTTTGTTTTGGCTGCATGTTAAGCTTCCCGTTAGGCGTGGGGTTTTTACATGAAGTAATTGATCTTGACAAAAGTTTTCGAAGAAGTTACACCCTTTTGCAAACAAAAGCTAACTCTATTGAATTGCACCTCAATGTTCTTGAAGGTGGTTTCTTATCACATCGACTACTTCATCGTGCAAGCCATCATCTATTCAGCTGAATTACCCACGCAATGCGGGGCAATCACAATTCCCATTAATTTGATACGTTTGTCACGCAGTCTTTTAAAGCAATCTACACAGCTTCCAATGTAATTAAAATCAATAAAAGAGATTGTGTTCAAGCAGAGTTTTTATGCAAAGCTTATGATTGCTCTTTTTTTGCTTCGAAGATCTACACTGTAGGTCAATTATATTTTAAAGTAGAAGCTAAATTTTATCACAATGAGCACCAAACCTTTTCAAAGAAGCAAGAAGCAGTCACAAAATTATCTGAGACCATTTTCGCTATTATGGTTTCATGCGTAGAGGAATAAATTTTAATGAGTAACGACCCGCATTTCATACGGCAACAGGCCACATTAGTGCTGGTGTAGGCTGCTTAAAAACTAATGAAAATATAAAATTTCGTTTTGTGCGGAGGACGCCAGAACACGACGACATTGTGGGGGTAAGAAGTAAGTTTATGCTCCACTTAATTCGACCTTGTCAAACAAACTTATCCTCTAGTTTGTAGAGGTTTTAATCATTATGCTCATTCAACAATATTGCTGTAAAACATGAAAAAGTGATAAACACTTTTAATAGGTATGCACTTCTCCACTGAATACTTAAGAGGTCAGCAGTTCTGAAAGCGGTCAGCAATTCTGAACTCAACTTTGTTAAGTAGCAATATATAATGCATTAAAAGGATGAAATGCACATTTTCATTAGAAATATAAAAGCATTTGAACTGCTGCTTAGTTCACTGCAGACGGTGGTCTCAAATTTTAACAAGCGCATTAATGCCAACTCACTACTGCACCCTATAACGGTGCATAAAGTTTTTAAGTATTTCTGAACTTGCTGCAGTCGACATTGTTTCATTGTTATGATGACACAAAGTGCTCTTGTACAGACTTAAATATAACGTAAATCAAACAGCATTTGCAGACCTGCTCAAAAAGCTAGCTCAGTGTTTCCCAGTCGGGGTGCCGCGACACCCTATACTCAGGGTGCCGCGAGCTGATACGTTTTCAAATACATCATTAAAAAATACATTTTCAAAATCTCATCAAACCTTAAAGGAAATTGCTATGGGTTCGCCACTGGGTGCCGCAAATTATATTTCCCTTCCATAGGGTACTGCAAGGCAAAAAAGATTGGGAAACACTGAGCTAGCTTGAGAATAGCAAGCATCAACAAATATGGAAATTTCAAAGACCATGAGTTGGTGGGGGAAGGTTAAAATGTCTTCCTGATGTTTTTTTATAAAACTTGTATTATGTGTGTTGTTTTCCTTAGTATGCAATAATTTATCATCAAAAATTTTGCAAATGTAACTCACATGGATGCTATGTAAGTGGCCATGTTCCTATTAGGTTACAGTAGGCATGAACTGGTATATCTACATATTGCAAGTTGCAACTATAGCATTTTCTGCTTTTCATGCATAACCGGATGCAATTTAGCACTCGTGAAATCCTACAAAAGCTAGAGGAGAATTCCATTTCCACTGACATTTACTTGACCGTCACAATGACGGCCAACAGTCAGATGAAGACAGCGACTCTGAAATAACTGCTGATGAAGTCGCCTGTCAAGTCCTCAGCTTCTGGCGAACGTAGAATACACTACAAACTTAGGAAAACAATTATTAATAGTATGAATTTAGAAAATGTTGAGTATTTCCTGACAATTCTGACATCGTTTGAGTTGGACATAGGTGTTGAGTCATACAATCAATCCCGTCGCCACGGGAAGCTTTGGTGGACTTAGTCCCCCAAAACAAAACTCCAATCCCCCGCAAATTGAATTATGAAACACTATAAATCAGTGGAGTTCTTATCAAATGTTAGAATGTCAAGTCCCCAGCCAGAACCGTCGCCAGAAGATCTTCAATAGGTTTACGTTTGTGCGAGGGGGCTTGGCATTCTAAAAATTGACAAAAACGTCACTGATTTATAATGTTTCCTAATTCAATTTGGAGAGCACTTGGAACTTTGTTTGGGGGCCTACCCCACCAAAGCCTCCTCGCGACGGGATTGATTGTATGACTCAACACTTATGTTCAACTCAAACGATGTCAGAATTGTCAGGAAATGCTCATCGTTTTCTTAACTCATACTATTGCCCCCAGCACAAACGCAAATCCCCGCTATTGAAGACTTTCTGGCGACGGTTCTGCATACACTCTGAGGGAATCGATTGGAAATTGTCAGTCATGAGCTTCAACGAGCTGGAAAACTCCCAAGGGATTTATGATCAACGTGAAGACAAAGATGGAAAACTAACTGTGGTCGGTAACAAATGAGATGCGTTTGGGTAGCACCAAGCATATCTCCAGCTTCTCCAACAATTGCTGTATCACTCTACAACAGGAAAGATGATGCTAAAGTGCTGGTTCAACAACCTTCGCTGATAAATGAATACAATAAATCAAGGTGGTGTAGATTGTTGTGACCAAAATATGAGTTACTACAGAATCTCTACGAAGCAAAAAACGGTGGTTGGCTTTGTTCAGTTGGTTTCCTAACATGGTGATACAATACGCGTGGCTTCTCTGCCGTCCTCAAGCAGGAAGGGATTCACCATCCTATGACCTGCTGTCGTTTAGGAGAGAAGTTGTGCAAGCGCTGAAAGTCTCAACCACAAATTCACAGCTTTGTCTTCAGCCGTGACTTTTTCTGGCCTGTGTTGTGTGTCGAGATCGCCTTTGAGCAATAGGGGCTTGTTTTGTGTTCAATTTCACACTTGACAATGAAGCATACGCTAGCAATCAGTCTGTAGTTGCAACATATGGATATATAGACTTTCGTGCCTACTGCACCCTATTAGGGTGCATATGTGTCCTCGACCATATTAAGATGAACAAACAAAAAATTGAAATTATTGGCATTTATGCACTATTTGCTGTAAAACAACAAAAAATTGAAAACTCCACAAAATAAAACTTTGGATTTAGTGTCTAATTCTTAGCTGTGAAAGGTTTCCTTTTGCTCGACAGCGTTCATGTTGAATTCGGTGAAAATCTAAACAATGACATGTGGTTTGTGATTGAATAGGCTGGACATAATGACGTAAACGAAAACCCTTATTCATTCATTTTCATGCGGTCTGCTTTTTAGCTTCAATAAAATGATTCTTAGCATTTTGCAAGTTTCTGGAGACCGCGAAAGATTGTTAACTGCTGCTGTCCGACATTTTACCCTGTGTGATTTACCGTAAGAAAGGTCGCTGGTTGTCACGTATTCATAAACAGACAGCGTAAAATTTAAAGAAGCAAGTTTATAATGTTAGAAAGTTACATTTGNAGGCAAATCTCTACGAAGTATTTGCCGAAGACGAAAAGCAGCACTACTATGGAGACTTAGTTTTAGGATGGGCAGATTTGCAATAGACTGTCTTCAACCAGTAGTAAACATGATTTCAATCAAAACGTTGGAGACGTATTGACTCAGCTATACATTGATGTAGGCCCTAAAGCTCAAAACTTAGCGACTTATCTAGGAATTAAAGATATAGCCTATAAATTTACCCCCATTTCTTGTAATGTCACGACAGTGGTGACCAACTAATCCAAAAGATGCTTATTCCGTGACTCTTACACTTTGTGCCTGTGCTGAATACATTGGCTTGTACCATAGGCGTACGAGGCGGGGGGAGCTGCCGCTACCCCGGCTTGAAAACTTTCAGGGTAAACTTTGTTTTCAGGACAAGGGCAAGCTGCTCAAAAATCCTGAATGATAAAAAATATATATTCAATGCAGTGAATTCAGGGGACACTATGTTTTTCAGGGCGAGCGCAAGTTGCTCAAAAATCCTGAATGTAAAAAGTATATTCAATACAGTGAAAAATTTTAGGGCAAGCTCTGTTTTGCATGGCAAGCGCGAAGTTGTTCAAAAATCCTGAATGGTAAAAAATATATTCAATACGGTGAAAATTTTCAGGGCGAACTCTGTTTTTCAGGGCAAGCGCAAGTTGCTCAAAATCCAGACGGTGAAAAAATTTTCAATACAGTGTATTCAGGGTATATTCACCTGGGGGTGATCCGTGTAATTTGGGCTAGTGTAGTGTGTAATCTGGACCAAAGTCGTGACTGGTTATAATGACTTTGATCTGGACCAGGTCCTCGTTTTCTGTAAAAATCGAACAATCGGATGTCTATAGGTCAACAGCTTGATACAAAAATTCGGTAACTCTTTGTTCATTTGCGAGTTTGCGCTGGGTAGAGGTGCAACTGCAGGATGTTAAGATTTTTTGATTAACAGGAGTTTTAATGCCAGGTTTTTCGTGCTTTTTTCAGAACTCTTCATTTATTTGTTGCAGCATTTATCTTAACATCGAATTTTAACTGACTGGTTNAGGTACGAAAATTTTGAAGTTAGCTTTGTGAATGCAGTGTGTAATTTGGATTTGGACCAACCCAAGTGGCGTTTTGTGTGGTATGAACCAGTGGTACAAATGACAATACTTGTATAAAGTACATGGAAAGTGTGTATAGCACTGAAAAATTAACAAGCAAGGTAACTATAAAACAGATTTGGCCGAGGTTTCGGACCCTATTCGGACAATATGAATTTGTTCAGATATCAACTAAAATCGTTTTGTCTGTCAATAATGGTGTTTTCAGTTGATTTACTAGGAACGAATCACTGCTGCGGGAAAAGTCGTAGTCTGAAACATACATGTTAATGTTTATTACAGAAATGTTGAAAACGTTCGTTGTTTCTTTCCAGACTTTTTGGTTGGCTATTCGTAATTATTACCACGACAAGTCTAGGATCCAGAAAACATATACGTGTAGGCACACTGGAATATGTATTTTGTGCGCGTGTTTCATTTCCCGAGGTGAACTGAGGTGCAATCTTCAGTAGAAGCGGGCCGCACGGATATGCATATTGCATGGTCCCTTTGAGTGCGCGTCTTTAAGTGGCTTGCTCAAGCGCACAGCAACGATAACCAGGCCCGCAACCAGCTTGGGTCACCAGGGAGACGAAGAGTTTTCTGAGAGGGGCCCAAATATTTTAAACTGTGTCCAATAGTTTTAAATTATACTCAACACATTTTTCCAGGGGGGACGAAAATTTTGCAAGAGGGCCTTGCCCCCTGCGCCCCCCTGGTTACGGGCATGACAATAACACAGGCAGGTGTAGGGAGTCAGACCCTTCGATCTGGAACCGTCGCTATTAACCATATGCGTTGCGCCATCGAAGACGCGTGCATATTTGCATCAGTAAAGACAATTACCGTAAAGTTTCTTTTCTGGGTGAACACAACACGCAAGGAACTTCACCCCCTTGAGTTAACAAGCAAGTTAGCTACAGGATTTGCTTCTAAGGGCACCTCTAGGGAATTGCATAAATAACGTTACTGCCGAATTGACGTTATAAGCAAATTGAAATACATGAAAAAGATGTCATTGGGACCGAACAAAATGTAACGTTATAGCCGAATTGACGTTTCAGACGAAGCCGTTACAAAGGAATTCAACTGTATAGAACAGATTTACAAGAGGTTTCAGGCCCCATTCGAATTAAACTAAAAAAGTTACTTTCAGGGCAAATTTTTCCCACCCCCGCAGTAAAATGCCTTCCCGCATGCCTATGTTCGTAAGTCATCTGATTTACCTTAGTTTATTAACCAAATCCGCAATGCAAAAACATTTGCTTTATAGGTACGTATACACCTAGTTTCGCTGGACATTCTTTTCGTATTAAATGCAGGTGAAACTTGGTACTTTTTTGCCAGTTCACCATTGTGCATTTTGATTTCTGTTTAATCTCAAATACATTTTCGTGTCCTTCTTATGCAAGTATAACTCTCAGAATAAAAATTTGACATTAACTTCATCCATTTGATGTTAAACCTATTCAAATTTGATGTTGAAAGATAAAGCAAAGCGTGATTAGCGTTTCTTTCAAAACATCTCTAAAACAAGATTGGTAATCTGTATTTATAAAACTTCACTTCTGCATCGACCCGATGACTTATTGGTTTCACACCAAGCTGTTCCCCTACATTTTATAACAAAATTGCGCCCATGTTAAAAGGTTTCCTTTCGATAGACAGCGTTCAGGTTGAATTCGGTGAAAATCTGAACAATGACATGAGGTTTGTGATTGAATAGACTGGATATAATGACGTAAACTACAACCCATGAGCTGGATGCACACGGCATGCGTGTGTGTCCTATGCGTTTTTTGGGCGCATGCGTCTGATTTCGTGACGTCACGTCCTTTTCTGATGCGCCTGGTATGGTCTGTGTTCGAGTAAAAGTGAGTCAGAGCAGTGAGTCTGATGCGTCAATATAGAAACAGGTTTTTACTCGAATGCAGACCATACCAGACGCATCAGAAAAGGACGTGACGTCACGAAATCAGACGCATGCGCTCAAAAAACGCATAGGACGCATGCCGTGTGCATCCAGCTTTATTCCTTCATTGTCATGCGGTCTGCTTTTCCTCTCAGGAAGGTCTCGAGGACAGCAGGCCCAGGTGGACTCGAAATACCTCACAGTTTTCCACAATCTCTGATAGTTGAACTGGCTCCACACCAAGACAGGACGAAGCAAGGTCGGAGATTTAACTAATCACGCAACCTTGTCCTTTGTTCGATCTCTAGGCTGCATTCCCTTGGGTGTATAGCAAGCAGAACTTGCATGGCTGAAACAACGTAGCTAACATGGCAGAAACAACGTAGCTGACATGACTGAAACAACGTAGCTGACAAGACTGAAACAACGTACCTGAGATATCTTTATATTCGGAGTAAAAGTGGCTCGACATTCAGGTCTTTACGAATTTCATAGCTGCGCACTTAGTCTCGAAATGTCACTAAGTGAACGTTTCGAAACAATCTTATCTCAAGCTCTTGTAGTTTACTTGAGATAACACTCTTCTTTCAGTCTTTACCCACGATTCCTGACCATAGGTGAGGATTGTAGCAAAGTCCTCAAAATTGAGTGTGTGCCACTTTCTAAAGACACAGTTCAGCGAATAATGAAGTTAGGGCAATGGATATTGAGGAGCAGGTTATAGACGAGCTAAAGTAATCGAGGAACATATTTTGCTATTCAAGTTGACGAGTCAACCGACGTGAGTAATTGTGCCATTTTTCTTTGTTTCGTGCTTTAGGAAAAGAAGATTAGAAAAGCCATCGTGTCATAGATGTTTATATTTCTTAACGAATAGTTTAGTGAGAATGATATAGACTGGGGAAACTGTGTTGGAGTGCATAGGTGAAGCTGGCAGCAGTGAGAACTTATCGCCACTTGGTGTAGTTGTAAAAATAAAAAAGTACTGTAGCGAACAAAGGAATGTTGTTTTTTACTCATTGCATAATACATCGGAAGCATTTAGCTGCAAAAAAACTACCTACTGATTTGAAAAAGGTGCTAAATGACACGGTAAAAATTGTCCATAAAATTGGAAGTAGACCCTTAAACTCCAGACTATTTAAAAGACTATGTGAAAGTATGGATTCGCAGCATGAACTTCTGCTCCATGCAGCAGCAAGTTAGCTGTCAAGAGGGCGAGTTACTTCGCGTCTTGCTGAGCTCACGGAAAAAACAAAACAGTTTTCTTTAATGAACTCTCTGTTGACACAATTTCGTTTATATGAAACGTGGATGAGTAAACTTGCGTATTAAGCGGAAATATTTTGCCATTTGAAGACAAATATCTCTGCACTGAGAAACTAAACAGACGCTTTTGAAAGGAAACTGGCAGTTTGGGATAGCATCAGTGATGTAGTCGAGACCGTAACCTCCGAGACCGAGACCTAGTTAAAACTGCGAGACCGAGACTTCATCAAAAATCCCTATACCGAGACTCGAGACTTGAAATCGAGACCGAGACTCGAGGCTTCAAAATTTGTGCAGTTTGCCGAATTTAAAAAAATGTCTTCATCACTCCTAAGTTGAATTTTTTCAAATTTCTGGCATTTTCCGACCTGCTTTGTTTGTTTCTTACCTGCAAATACAACAAACAAACAATCGTTTAATTATAGTAATTTTACTATATCATTTCTTTGCAATATTCAAAGTCTCAAGACTTGTAGCCTTCGAGACCGAGACTCGCAAAAATGGGTCTCGAGACTCGTCTCGAGACCGAGACCAAGCCTCGACACACCATCACTAGATAGCTTGTACAGAAGGGAGATTTTTCCGACTTTAAAGGATTTTTTGATGAGTGCTGATGACCGATGTTAATGCTAAAGAGTTAGTAGACATTGTAAGTCAACATTTGAAGGTTCCAGCTAACAATTTTGACTACAATTTTGCCAAAAATGGGGATCCTTGAAAATTTGGATAAACAATCCTTTCATTGAAGTTTGTGAAAAAGAAAGTCTGCCCGAAACGAGCTATGATATTGCTTTTATGTCTAGATATGAAAAGAATTTCAATTCTGGATATCTCCTAAACGAATATCGGTCTCTGAGCTACAAAGCAATCAAATTGTTAGTGATATTTTTCATCGCTTACTTATGGGAGAAAAGAGAAAACTTTTTCGTCACTAGCTTCAAACTCGCTAGTCTTATTCAAGTTATCATAAACGTAGTTGCTGTATGTGCTAGCACGGTTCACGATTTGCAGCGTGCATATGCAAAACCTGGCCTGCTTTTTGCAAGTATATTCTCTTTGATGCTTGATGGAAGCCTGGAAAGGAAGGGCAGTAGTGAAAATAGGAATGCAATATGGAAAGCCATAACCGACGCCAGATTCTAAAAGCTTCCATACCAAAAAGCAAGTTTCAACTGTCTTAACAGTGCAGCCCTCAATTCGCAGTGGGCCTATATCCTTGTTTTGCAGCATAAAGGCGAGTGGATGGATGACCTTCCTGTTGGAACCAATGCATCTGATTTCTGATAGCATTGAACCACAACGAAGTGTGTAAAACGATACTAGAGCAACAGCGACTGAAGACGGCATATATTCACTACTTCTGTTGCCAATTCACATGCAGCTTCTGCCAGCCACTGACGATGTATTGGACACATATTACAAAGAAAAGCGTCGACTTATACTCCGGTCGTGCTGTTGCAGAAACTAATTTAACGTAAATAATTAGTAATTACTTGCAAAAACTGAGCTATCTGGTACCACGATTACTGGGAAAAGCCGGCACTTTCCTATTCGTTTTGAAACGGTAGATGTTATCATCGATAGGATTTCAATGTAGACCACTGTATAACACAAATCTTTATTGATAGTTTTTTCTTCGCATCAGCAGTCTACACCTTCGAAGCGATATTAAATACTTGCTTGAAATTCTACCTTTATTAGCGGCGTTAGACGTATTTTAGAACAATACGTTTGTAGATCAAATGAAATTTATTTTCATGGTATCGTCATTCAGCTAAGCTGCCTAAAATAGGAGTAATGTCGTAACAGATGCCTTTCATTAATTTCTCTGTTTCTAAATGTCGTTTCAGCAATAAATATACCTTGCATATACATCTAACTCCGCACGCTGCGCATGGACACGTGATTGTCATATTGAACTCCTATTTTAAAATTGAGTTGTCACTTGTTAGCGTAAGAAGAATCATTCTACTTCTAACCAGGTCGGGAATACGTTTCAGACTTTGTTTTTTCTGATCTTGTGTAGGATAGCCCAAATAATGTTAAACACGAGAGTGCAGCGTGCTTTTGAGTATATCTTTCTAAGACTTGTTTTTGGGGACACCAACAGTGTTCCATGGGCTGTGCACCGTGCGAAACATGGAGCCAATCGTTATGGACCCTTTTCAAAAGTTTTGTGAATTTATGATAAAAAGCACTTTCAATTTCAAACTTCCCGAAAATGTTTCATCCAGCTGCACAAGCCTGGACTAAAACATACGTGACATGACTTCCACAAAGTCTCCTTCTTCTTGAACAAGTGGTGCCCTTCACATCAGGGTTGCAGAGTCGGAGGTAAAATATCCGACTCCGACCTTTCCAAAATTTCCGACTCCCGACTCCGACTTTTCAAACTTCCGACTCCGGCCTTTCCAAACTTTCCGACTCCGAGTCCCGACTCCGACTCCTTAACATAAAGGAAATGAAGTTGGCTGTTAAAATCAATGGAAATCGTGGTGCACAGCAAGAAATCTCTGTTTCAACAAAAGTTTCAGAAGAAATTGTACCATTTCAACAGGAATTCCCAAATTAGGAGTGTGATGTAAAGAATGATCCAATTGGACATCCGGAGTCGGAGTCAAAGAGACATAGGCCCTTCCAAATTTCTAGAATATCTTGTCGTTTTGTGATTCGAAAGGCGGTAACCCACACCAAATACTGTTGCTCGCTTAAAGTCAAAAATATTTGGCCACTTCCAAAAGTTTGGGCTAGCTACGTTACTGTTCGGGAGGGCAGGAGTTGCATGTGTAAAAATCAGTGGTGTATCCAGGCCAGACGTTTGGGGGAGCAGTCAGGAGCAGTCAAATAAAGGGTTGCCTACAAAGTCTTTACTTGTTTAAAATACCGTTGTCGTCTATTGGTGACAATTGTTGGTTATCTCACAGAAATATTTTTGGAGCATAAAATTGGGATAGACTTAACAGTTTCATCAACACTAAAAAAGCCTTCAAAAAACTATACATGTTTTATTTTGAGACGTTTCGGATTATTC
>JGI24159J19872_10001959_pt1 | contig 23783 bp, 11 predicted proteins | sample Ectturendosymbi4_FD_19872 | JGI IMG/M metagenome (IMG submission 19872) | reverse complement strand
GTCTTATGAGCAATGCTCTGACTCACGACTAAACTGGCTGACATTTTACGTTGCCAAGCGGAAGCACGACGTTGGCTCTCACGCTTTTTGAAGTTCGTTTCACAGATTTCCTGTTGCACAAACCTTCAGTTACAAAAAGGCTTCTGATTAGCAGCAGCAGAAAATACTTCGACGGTGGTGCAGCAACAGAACAACAAAACGTGGTGCGCACGCGAGCAGTNCGAGACTTCAACTGNGAAACGTAGTCAGAGCACCGGATCTATGTGNGAGCATGCGCACGCGAAACNCCCTTGGCGCAATGNGTTGACGCAAGCAAGCACACACAGTAAAATAATCACGAGTTATGAAATGCCAATTCGTAATGCGAAATGTTACATACAGGGCTGCGGAGCCGTCGTGAAAATGACCCTGCTCAGGCTCCGGAGCTTTACTTTTCATGAACACGGCTCCAGCTCCGGAGCTCTTGGTTGTCATGAGTGTAGTGTAGCTCCGGCTCCGTAGCTCTCTTTTTTCTAAATGTGGGTCCGGCTCCAGCCCCGGCTTCTGTTCATTTTCACACATTTATATTTTCAATTTTCTCGGTATGCCTCAAGTTAACTGGAAAATGAAATGCATCTAGCACACAATGCGAAAGAATGCGAGTGTGGTATACTCGCATTCAATGCAAAAGAATGCGAGTATACCACACTTATATGAGTAGGCTAATCTGCTACTTTTTTACAATCAGCGTTCTTACCATGAGAAAATGAGCGAAGAAACAACAATCACAGGTTCAAATGATTCAGAGAACAGTTACTTGCAGAAACGTTACTCAAGTTAATGGTTACATAAACAAATTCTGGAAAGGCAGTTACTGGTTTTGCTGCTAATGCCTAATGACCTTTTGTTATTTCTTACGACAGGAATCAAGAAAGCCTTTGTTTGGAAAACTACATTTGTGTTCCAGCATTTTGACACAGTCCAGTCCCATTCGACCAAGTGCTTTGCACTCGGTGCATGCTTTGCCTGTTGTACTCTTGGCGTTTCCAGCTAATAGATCTGCCCAGACAAACCATGCAACGAGCAAAGCACACAGTCGATTACCTCCCACATGTGTTCTTTCAAACGTGCACACATTTGCATTAAAACAAATGACAAGATGTGTTTAAAAGCCGTTTGTTCAAAGAAATAGTATGGCTTTTAGCAAGAAATTCACGTTCGACTTTTTCAAAATAGCTGAAAACTTCTGATTTTATCTTTTGCAGTCATAATAGGCAGTGATGAAAGGCACAGTAAGACACAATTTATACTGCCAAGCTTAGGAGGAAACAAGACTGATTACCGTGCTGAAAACATAAAATGTGTTTCCATAGCTAAAAATTTACTGCCATGCGAAGCAGTGGCAGTTCACTTCCATCTATTTACAACTTTTATGTTATGCTACTGCTAGTAAAAGAATGGTTCCTAGTTAACGTTTCCATTAATCCAGTAAAGCGTGCTAGTAAACCTAGTAATTTGTAATAAAAATCATCCTACTTTACAATGGCGCGCAGTGCATTTCAAGCTTAGGCAGTGCATTTCAAGCAATTATGTGTTATCAGAATCATACTCTCTGCTAACAGATGATTACACAGCTACAAAGGTTATGGATATTATATAAGCCAGTGCTTCTTAACCTTTTTCCGTTTCGTCTTCAAGCATGGTTTGATTACATACTAGGATTCGCAAAATTTTTCTTTTCATTTCATTGGCACATGCGCTACTTGGATAGAGGAAGAAAGTTTTTTACTAGAGCAGTCATTTATGACTGATGAATGGAGGGAATTTTACTGTGTGCATAAATATTCGTCCTGTTGTTTGAAAAGTTGCCGAGACTTGATCTGAAGAATAACGTGTTTGTTTTGTAATTGGCTCCGCAGTTTTGGAAGAGCTAAACACTGGTCGCTCTGTTGAAAGCGCAAAACATGCATTGAGCAGACGGTGCGTGACTCGATTCTTCAGTTTTGAGAAAGAAATCCATGCTTAAGCCAGGAGCAGGATTTTGCTTGGAGCACTGCCTCTCAAAAGCACAAAATGACAAGATATGCCAGAAATTTACGCCTATGCTTATGAGTGGTCTCTGCTTCAGGTGTCTGCTTTTCACTCGAGATTGAGATTGAAATTTTTGAAGGTACTGCCATTCTCGCAGATAAATTTTGTACAGGATTACAGGACGCTCATGCATAGAGCACAGCAGGGTGTAGGAGCAGGCAATTTTCTTTTTCCACCACTCGATTGAATAAAACACTACACAATTTTCCACCACTCGATTAAATAAAACACTGCATCTCTCATCTCTCGTTAAAAGCTATCTCCATTGCGAAATAGACGCAGTTTTAATTGCACCCAAGTATGGTTTTTCTGAAGTGTAAGTTGTTGACTGCTGATGACGTAAAGTTTGAAGGCTTAAATTTGGTATTTTATTCACGATTTCTGATAACTGTTAGACAAAATAACAAGACAAATGCATGTTAGCAAAGGATGCAAAAAATTAGCAACAGAAATTTCATTCACCCTTCATTCACCCCTCTTCATTCATTCATCCTTACTAAAATTTCATTCACCCTGGGGTGAACCATTTCCCGGTGAAGAAGCACTGATACTGACTACCTACCGTTTATAATTTTGTTCATTTTACATCGCTACACAGCTGACGGAAAAAAATTGAACGCAACGAAACCGTCGCGCGAAAGGATATTGAAATAAGTATTAAGAAATAAAAAGCTACAATCATCGAAACTAGTAAAACTGAACATAGCACAGCAAACAATTAAAAAGGTTTTTATCATGGCCTTCTTCATAGCAAAATCATTTATTGCAGGAATTCATTAAAATTTGTATACCTCAGCTTGTCGCTTTCCATGCACAGAATTCTTAATGTGGACAATCTCTTCTGGGACATTGTGACCAATTAATTCATTTCAGATTCTTTTGAATTCTTGAAACAGACCTTTCTCTTGAGCAGTTAGTTACCATAAGTTAAGAAATAGTGGTACCTGAAGTTGGATAAATTAAGAACACTGATTCAAGTCATTACACACAAAACACTTCCATTATTTTTTGGCTGTTTCCCGACTGTTTGTCTCCTTGTGGTAGAGTTCTGTAGTTACCATTTGGCAAGGTGGCTCTTGCTTATTGTTNANGGTCATCCTNATCACGTCCTGAAGGGTGCAGTATGAACTTACACTAGTATTAAGAAGCAAATCGGATTTCCGAATGACTTTGTTTAAGAAAATTAAAATGGAAAAAGTCACAACTAAAATTACTAAACGAGCTTTACGTCATAAAAGCGCTAAGAAAACTATTGTATTGCTCAGACTCAGAAGCATGGAAGGATTTTTTCCAAGGGAGACACTAGGATATTTTTTCAAAATTTTTTAGGGAGGGTAAAAGTAGTGAAATTTGTTTTTTCCCACTCGAAACTAAGAAAAAAATTTTTTTACTGAAATTTTTAAAATTGAGGGAGGCCAATTCCCCCCCTGCTCCCCCTTGCGTCGACTATGCTCAGAGGAAGCTCTGTTATTGCTTTTTTATGACGTTTTCGGTTGGTTCGCCTGTGGAGAACAGGGTTAAAATATCATTGGAAGTCAAGGTGTATTATTAACTGTTGCACATTGACTTAAAGTAATATCCTATACTAGATCAAATGTCCAAAATAAACCAGTCTCTACAGAAATATTTTAGTTTCATGGTCAGGCATTTCAGGCATTGTTGAATTAAGCCAGTGTAATTAAGTCTGTGATGGAGGTTGTTTCCATTTGGCTTAATAAAATAGACCCGAAACGCAAGCTTGAGATCTATGGTTCATTCCTGAATGTATTCTTTGAGCGTTAAACCAAACGTATTCGTTGTGTATTTGCCCAAGAAAATGATAAGGAACAAGTGAAAGTGACGCACTGGAAACGAGAATAAAAGACACAACTTGCATGATATTGTGTTGTCCACTTCTCACAAGGTGCAGAACCAATATTGCTGGAAGATGTGTGACAAGGCGAAAGCAGCGACAACATTTGATTAACAACAGCTTTCTGTTATGTGGCAAGGCCACGGCACCATTTCTGGTCAACCTAACTTTGGAGCGCAGATTATAAGGTGCGAACATGACAGCATCCGCGACGCAACTCACTGCTTACTCATGCTTTAGGCTTGCTCGTATTTTTCATCTGAGCGGACAATGCGCTCAAGACGACAACGTCCACAATGCAGCTCACTATCAGCTGCTGCTCAAAGTCAAGGCAACGCTTGTGCACATATTCAAACCCGAGACCGCACACTGTGAAATTACGACAGCTCAGTTAACACTCGCTGATAGTCAGGATGCGGCTAGCCATCCATTTCTAGCGGTGTGCAGGGAGATCAAACCCGATCTTCCCCATGAGCAGAAAACAGCGAGTTTTGCAGCGAGTACACCGCAGCACTATGGTCAAATTAAGGTTATCCAGCTGTCCTTTAAGTGTGAACTATTGCACTCGATCGGCTGAACTTGTCGCGCCGGGGTATCCTCAGCTTGTTTCGTTTCCATGATCGATGTTAGCTCGTTCCTGTTCACGGGATGCACCGGCGACATGGGGTAATGTCGTAGCGTACGAGAGGTCGACATATCGGTTGCTGGGCGCGTTGTTCCCCTAGCTTTCTTTTGCCGTATTATCATGCATGTGAACACGTTTATCGCGGACCACAGGTGATAAAACCGACATGTCGGTTGTTCTCACTATTATTAGAAGGTAGGCGAGGGCGTCGGAAAGGGAAAGGGGATGGCCTTGACACCACTGGATTTTGAAACTTGACATTTTTCTATTACATTTTAGCAAAAAGGTGGTTTTCTTAGTTTTGAGAAGGAAAGTGAACTTTCATCACTTTTGGTCCTCCCCTGGAAACATCTTTATGTCTACCTCTGGAAAAATCCAATTTATGCCGCCCTTGAAAAAAATCCTTCCGACGCCCATAAAGGTGGGCCTATACAATGTTAGACTGTAGTGTGATTTTATTGTTGAATACTGCTAGCGCTACACATAGCTCCTATCTGCTGTATAATCTTAACACTAGGTTGACCAACATTTTTCTACCCCGCCGTTTACAGAGGTGTTGAAAACAACACCAAAGCTTTACAGCCGCGTAAAAGGCAAACAATTCCGAATTTACCAAACTTTACAAATATCTATCCACACTAGCTCTGTTTTTATGTTATTGGAGCTGACACAAAATGCATTCCAATCAGGCCCGTCGCCAAGATTTGGCAGCAGGGGGGCCAAATACCAGATGCAGAGGCAAAGAACCAGAGGGGGGGCACATTCTTAAAATACAATATTGGATGTATGCAGCAACCGGGGGGCCAAACGTGAAATGGGGGGGCACCGATTTCAAATGGGGGAGCCGGGCACCACTGCCCCCCCCGCTGGCGACGGCCCTGATTCCAATATATCAAATGATAGAACATATAAGACTATTTCTGACGGCTAATCAACTCATTGAATTGAGCCAGCGAGATGTTGTGAGACATAAGCAGCTATTTACATAATTGTAAACATTACAATTATGTAAATATCTGCTAATAGTGGAAATAGTCTTGGCATGGTAATGTAAATCACAGAGATACCATCAACATAAAGCACATTTACTGAAATTTGGAAACAAAGCTGCAAGCCTTTTTTCCTGTTTTCCAAACCTAAATGCTTCATACGTAGGGATTGAGCACCCTTTGCATATTACGTAAATTATTTGTGAAATGCCAGCAGAGCATGTGCCACAAGTTGGCTTCTTGCAAGTGATGCACGTACACCTTGTTGCATCTTGCTCCATGACATTTTCTGTGTTTCGAGGGAGATCTCAGTTGACAGAAGAGGGATTGGCCTCAGCATTTTCAAGTGAAACTTTTTTCATGCGCACGTCGTGTCTCAGTTGAAGAATGAATTTTCGTCTACACAATATTTGCCTGTCGACTTCTGAAACAACGCTTTTACTTGATGACGTATTTATCGGCTTTCTTTGTCATAAATGCAGTGAAAGGACAACGTGACTTTAGGAGAATCAACTGCTTGTCCACTGTCAACGAAAAGTTTCACCTGTATTTTCACTCATACGTGGATGGTAGTGTCTGGAAAACACCACGTATTGCTGTGAATCCGTCTGCTCCTGGCCCAGAAAACTCAAATATGTCCGGATAGCAGTAAATCTGATATGTGACATGTTTTCTGAAAATTTTGAAATACCGTAAGCTAAAGGAAATGAAGTAGGTGAGACCTCTGACATTTTGGAGAGCAATAAACGACTCTAGCTCACACATGCTAAAGTCAAAGTCATTCTCTCCTTCTCGGCACGCTTCTTCGTTGGTGTAATTGAGAAGTTAATGAAGACTTATTTCTTGCGTGAAGTTTTTCCATGCATTGTAAGTACTGCACTCGGCTACCTATATTTTTAGAGATTCGTGTAAGTATAGCGGTGGTAGCAGTAAAACTGTAGTGTCCTTTGGTTGTTCCTGCCAATTGAAACCAAGACACCATGAGAAATTCTTGTACATGCATCAACTTCTTCATCACTGATGTCCTATTTTGCTGAACTGCTGCTGAGCTGGTGGGGACTGACAATAGCAGGCACCACTGGTGTAGGAGGCGGGGGTGCAGGGGGTGCAAGCGCACCCCCAAAAGTTTTAATTTGTCAAAAATCCGGGCAAAATCCCTGAAAATCCAGGCAAAATCCTGGAAAATATGGGATAATTTCCGCAAAATCTGGGCAAAATCTATGAAAATGTTCGCAAAATACCTAAAATTCTGAGCAAACTACCTGAAAATACGACTAAAAATGGCGCCCAACGTTGTTTGATTTTAGTATATTTGCGCCCAACGTAGGTAGAATCACATGAAAACCTTTTTTTGAGGTCATCTCAAAAATTATCTCTGTGGGAGGAAATGCTCACACAAAGAATTGCCCGAAAATGTTTCGGGCAAGTTTGAAGAAATTCGGGCAAAAATATTTTGCATCTCCAAAAATTTGCCTGCTGCTACACCTACGGCAGGTACAGCTACATCGTCGCCTAATTCATGCTTCTGTTCTACTTCATATGATATATCATCATCCGTTCACCAGTCAAGGGCCACACCAGCAATATCACTCGCTGTCATTCAAATGTGCGACTTGACGAAAAAAACTACAAACAAGTTTAGCAAAAAGAAATAATTTCACTAAATGCACTGTGTAAATGGCTTCTACCTGCATCACTGTACAACGGTATCTCCAATATAGGCAGTAAAACCTGACAAAAAACATTGAAGTTCAAACAAAACAGCCGTGTTTCCGACCAGATTGCAAACATCTCAGTCGGTACATCAAACAATCGACTTATTTAGGTATGAAAAAAGCACCATAAGAAATAAGTAACTAGTTTTGGCTATTTTCAAGCATTGGGTGTCGAAAACCACACCTTGGTGAACGGTGGGGTGCAAAAATGAAAGTGATCAAATAACTGTCACAAAAATGAAACAGAATTGCAACAACCATATTTCGGAAAAGTAGTGTTTTTTTGGGAAGTCAATAAATCTCCAACTCACAGGATGCACAGATTTGCAAAAATTGAATTTAAAAATCACTTGGTTTTGACAACGACACCTTGGTAAATCTTGTGTTAAGCTTTAGTCAGGTGCATATCAAGCACGAACAATCACAACTTCTTTCGGCTGATTCACACGTAACGATCGTTGCATTCAGTAAACACAGCTAACGGTGCGGTGAGTATGACGACACTGTAGCCTACAGTACCTGTGGTTTGACCAACAGATGATGCTGAGATTCGTGGAAACCCGTTAGAAAATCTGGCGTTCTCAACGCGAGATTGGATTAGGACGAATATTTATCGAACTGATCTTATACTGGGAATTGACTCTGTGCGTACCACAGTTTGGACCTTGTGACCCTAGGCTTAAGCCTATACTAAGTCAATAGGTGAATCAGGCCCTGACCTCAACATCCTTTCCTTTACATAACGAATTTATTAACTGACAGAATTTAGATCTGTAGACTCGTCAAGCTGAAAAGGGAGTTTAATGGCAAAAGCCTTGAGGTCTACGATTAATTTATCGCGAATGCCGATACTGAGATCGTCGATTCTTCTACGAAATGCATCATTTGACAACACAACCTCTTGCAACTTTCTTGCAGCGCTATCCCCAAAACCATGTGCCATGTTAATAACACAGGGTTTAAATAACATCTTTGCGAAGCGTGTGCGCCTTCACTGCTTTTGAAATTTAGCTACTTTCTAAGAAGCGACGAGGTTTTTAACGGAAGTAAATTCCATTTTTTGGAAGCGTTTTATTTCGGTCATAGAAAGTTCGTTTATTTTTAACGTTTCAGCGTCAATTCTAGACTCAACTCCCCCATGTTTTTTCCAAAAATGTTCATTGAACTTTGACGGTTTTAGAATAGAAAACACGACGTCACGGATAATGCAGTGCATTATCTGCGACCTTTCGGCTCCGTCAACTGTAGCAACTGTAAAACCAAACTGACTGTACAGTACTTCTCATTCCAATTCCTCACCTTGCCCTTTGACATGGTGCAATAAAACTGCAATTAGTAACTGAAATTATTCAAAACAGTTCAAACGATAGACCTTCACAATAACATGAGTTCTTTTTGACTTCAGCGATACTTCTCAGCACATTCTGTAGACTAAATTCTTTTGTATGAAATTGTCAAAAGGACAAAAAGTGTACACTAATTGGCGGCTCATAACTAGCAGCACGATATTTAGGGACGAACAGAGCAGATTAAACAGTCCGTGTAGTGAACGTCACAGGTAAGGTGATTGGCAGCAGCACGATATTTAGGAAGACAAAACACCATGTTGCTCGTTGTTTGCGGAGGAAAACATCGTGCTTCTAAAAAATCATGCTGTTAGGAGTGCTGAACCATCGTACGGCAAGCATGATGTTTATAGGGAAGAAAAAAATCGTGCTACTTGTGTCATAAGCTTTTATTCTTCTAAAGTAGAAATTCTTAACCTTTTTTGTCCATTTCCCCTTTAACAAAATCAAAATATTTATTTCAACCCCAACAATTTTTAGTGCGTCCAAGCCACGATTCTTCTGGAAAAGGTCCGGGCACAGGTTCCCATTGAAAAAATTTGCAAAACTACACTTAGATACATGAATTTAATGGATACAGAAATATTTTAGGGTAATGCTTGCAGGCCCCTAGCCACGGGGTTGCATTCGTTGGCAGTGCTCCTCGAAATTTTTTGTGCTTCCCAAATTTTGTTGTATTCGGAAAAATTTGTTTGAAACATACAGTATAATAAAAACGAAATTCTTGCTACCCTAAGATGTATTTTGCCCCCAAACTTTTAAAACCTGGCTGTGGGCCTGAATGCTTGTATGAATCGTATCAGTCTTTGAGATAGAGCTTTAATAAAACGCTCTTAGAAGCAAGTCCGAATACTTTTGACAGGCGGTTCGTTGAGGTTATTGAAATTCTGAAAACAGGTACGTTTGAACCGCCACATCACTGAGTCAAAAGGAAAAAAGTTTAGAAGAAAGCATACACAACTCGGTTTAATTTTTTCTTTTCTTAATAACTAATAAACAATTCCAACCAGTAAGTCACTCTGTGAGACTTTTGTGCTTGTTTTCTACGCATAATATCTGATATTCTGGGAATAGTGGTTGAAAGAGATACACTCATGTCATCCTTGGGAACCAATCGAAATCGATGTTTTGTTTTTATGGTTTTATGCATGCATAAGGAAATTCTTCGCCCAATCTATACCAACATTTAGAAAAGTCACCATTACAACGTTTGAATTACCGGTAGGAATAAAGCATTATTTAACACTGAAATCAATCAATTAATTCATCTTTCGTACAGATCAGCGTCAGAAATACTTTCTAGTTTGGTTTCTAAGGGATGGGTTATCCAGGAAGCAGTATTAAAAAAATTGCACAATCAAAGTAACTGTCAAAGTTGCTTTAGGCGGCTTGTCCTGACATATCTCAACGCTGAGGTCGAAAATCTCGCTGTGGCTTTCACTGACTTTCCAGTCATCAAATATTGGACAATTTGCGCAAATTCCTTTTTTAGCTCTCGTACTCCACGAATGTAATTTTGTATGAAAACCCTGAATTTTACCAAGTACGTCAATAACACTCTTTCCTACATATGCACATTTAGCTGATGTAAAGTTTAAAAATATCTGTCAAATAAGCCAGTGCACCAAAGTACATTTGATTTCGCTAAAGTACTCACTCAACAGGGATTCACGTTTTCTAAGAAAAATCTCAATTTCAACCCGCAGTTCGAAAACTCGAGACAAAACGAGGCCTTTAGCGAGCCACCGAACTTCGGTGTGATAAAGGAACAGGGTATTCTGATTGCATCTGATCACAAAGCACGTTGAAAAGACGATGATTTAAGAGCAGGTGCCGTGATAAATTTCACATATTCAGTGACGTACTTTAGAACTACAGTATTTTCAGGTATTCTGTAAGGGTTTTACTTGCCAGTGCACGTCGATGAAGGGCATAGTGGGTAGAAATGACGTGCGCTGCCCGTTTTTCTCACCAGAGTTGCGTACAACGTGACTTAGCACCGTGCATAAGAAGGGAAGCCGTCTGTGCAAAGCGAGCCAACGGGGTTTCACGAGAGATTGTTTTGTTGAAATAAATTACCCCTTTTCCCGGAACACCAGCTGTTTGCTAGCCGTCTCTATACTTCGGTAACCAATAACTCTTCTCCCAACTCACCTGCATGCGTGTGCATACAGTAAACCAATAAATACGTGCAGTTTTACACGTCTGTTGACTCATCTAGCTGAAGACTGATTCATTGCCTTATTAACTCGAATTTGTGCGCTACCTGATCTAAAATATCACGGGACGTATCACTTAAATAACATCGTGGTGTATCGTTTGATAAAAAAAATCTCAAGTTTCTTCTTTTGTTTCCTTCCAAAAACCAATGCCCCAGTGTTTGATAAGTCGTTCCGAAATTGTTTGCGGTTTCTTTACTTATGTCCTTATAAACGCAACGCGAGAGGATGCTTCCTATCCTGCAGCACGAAATCGAGCACGTTTGACCTGCAAAGGCATACGATTTGTCATATACATGTGTGGGATGGCGTGACGTAAAATGGTTACTGAAATTGAGGGCTTCATAGAATTATTACCAAGAACTGTGGAGCAAAAGATATATTGAGGTGTTTGAACATCATTTATTACGAGGAAATCGAACCCGTACTCAGGGGCGTAACGAGTTTAGATGGCGCCCGGGACAAGAAGCAAGTTTGGCGCCCCCATGTTCCGAACATGAGGTCTTGGAAGCAAATGTATTGCATTGAGGAAAGTACTTGTGACATTGTTGGGACTTTTCGGCGTCCCCCGCAGTGATTCGGCGCCCAGGGAATTGTTGCCCCTTTCCCCATTCGTTACGCCCCAGCCCGAAGTCCACGTATGATTCTACACAAGTTATCATCTTCGCCATAATAACTGAGAATGTTGTAACTTACATTTGTTAATTGATGAAAAAACTCATTTACCAGAGGCCTCCAGTGTGCTGGCCAGGCCCGTAGCTACGGGGGGGGGGCATTCGGGAGCAGTGCTCCCCCAAATTTTTGTGCCCCCCAAGCTTTTTTGTGTCCAGAAAAATTGTTTTAAACATATAAAAACAAAAGTCTTGCCTCACACTAAAAATTCATTTTATTTAAAACCTGGCTACGGGCCTGGTGCTGGCTACCTACTGTCCAGTGTAGCATGCTGTGAAGAGAATGAGAAAAATGTTGCTACAGCCTGACCATTGAGAAAACATAGTGGAATTTAGTGCAAAATGGAGGATTTTGCAATCCTGCCAGAGTTACAATCATTTTGCATTCAAAGTCCAAATTAAGTCTTAAACAGGAATAAAGTAGCACATATGAGCTGTTCAAATGCATGTAGTAGTCTATATATGTAACGGTGAAATAAACGGAGAAAACTTATCACTAGGCATAAGTCTAAATGAATGTTTCTCAAAGTGGGCGGAATCGCCCTCTTGGGGGCGATTTTGATGGGCAAGGAGGCGAAAAAATCAAAGGGGCGATAGGGGGACGAAAAAACACCAAGGGGGCGAAAACGTTCAACCACTAATCGATCGTTGAGTTAACTTCAGTATCCTACTATTATGACTTGTTACTTCCTTGCAAATTTTAATTTACTATGTTAATCGTTGGAGGTTGTTGCTACAGCAATTCATCTGTTAAATTTTTACTCCGGATCTTCTATGTGCCCGGCTACAGTTTGGATTATTTCAGGGCTGCGGAGCCATCGTAAAAATGTCACAGCTCCGGCTCCGCAGCTCTTTTTNCCATGAACATGGCTCTAGCTCGGGAGCNCTTGGTTTTCAAGAGATTGGCCCCNGGCTCCGGAGCTCTCTTTTTTCATGGCTCAGGCTCCAGCTCNGGCTTCTGTTCGTTTTCACACATTAATATTTTAACTGTCTTGGTGTGCCTCAAGTTGAATGGAAAATGAATTAAATCAAGTACACAAAACCAGAAGTATATACCAAACGTTTTTCAGTAATTTCATCTGGTAGTTTTTTTGCAAGCAGCGCTGTTACCATGAGGAAATCAGCGAAAAACAATAATCACAGGATCAGACGATTCAGAGAACAGTTTCTAACAGAAAGGCAAATCAAGATAACGGTAATATAAACAATAGGACCTTTTGTTATTTCTTAGGACAGAATCAAGAAAATGGCCGTTTGGTAAACTACATTCGTGTCCGAGCATTTAAACACGGACCAGCCCCAACTGACCAAGTGTTTTGCACTCGTTGTACTGTATGCTTTGCCTATGGTAGTCTTGACGATTCCAGCTAACAGGGCTACCCGGGCAAACCATAAAAGAGCGCAAAACACATAGTCGACTCTCATGTGTTCTTTCAAACACGCACACATTTGCATTAACCCAAATGCGAAGATGTGTTTAAAAGCCCTTTGTTCAAATAAATAGTGACTTCTAGCAAGAAATTCAGATTTGATTTTTGCTGAAAACGTCTGATTTCTTATCTTTTGCACTCATAGTAAGCAGTGCTGAATCGCAAAGTAAAGCACAATTTAACACGCTAAGCTTAGGAGAAAATAAGACTGATGTTTACAGTGCTGACAACATAGATTTTTTTCCACAGATGAAAACTTCAAGAAAAGTCCACATTTGTCAGCAATGATTTTTACACCTTCCTGATAATGTACTACTAGGCAAAGCAATGCCAGTTCACTACCAATTATTTATAACTTTTATGATATGCTACTGCTTGTAAACGTAATGTTTCCTAGTGAACTTTGTCAGTAATCTAGCAGTTTTTTTTAGGTTGTTTTAGGGACCCGATTCGGGTTCCTAGAAGTGAAACTCGGGTACCTTGAATCAGAGAAAATTATCATCGGTTCTCTAGAATCAGATAAAATCGGGTTCCTACAGGTCCACACCGGGTACCTAATTTTTTCCTTAAAAAACATGAATCTAGTAAAACTTGATGGTAAGCCTTGTGATTTCTAATGAAAAATTCCTACTTTACAATGGCGTGCCGTGCATTTCACGCCTAAATCTGCAATGGTACCGTATCTTTAACCATATTCCTTGCTAACAGCATGACTACACAGCTACAAAAGCTATGGATATTTCATTATATACCTACTCATTATAGCTCAGTTCTTTTTAGATCGCTACACTACTACAGATCCGGTTTGATAATTCTGACTAGAAAGTAAGATGTTGTGGTAGTTAACGTTTTTCTTACTTGTACAACAGTGGCTCTCAAGCATTACGCTGAATGGAGCCAAATCCAGACCTACAAAATTTTAAAGAGCCGCACAAAAAATTTTACCACAAGACAATTGACGCGTTTTGTTTCATTGCACTAACGAAGTCTGTTACACCAAATTTTAGAGGTGTAACTGAAAGACACTGCCCATCGAAAGGAACCCTTTCCCGCAGCAAAGATTCAGACACTAATCTTTTACAGAGTATAAATTTCGCCTATGAAGTAGGCATCATCGGCTCTTATTCAAGTACAATATGTTACAGGATTGCTAAAAGCCGCACAAAGGATGCTTGGGAGTTGCATGCGGCTCTTGAAACAGTGTTTGAGAACTATTGTTCAACAAGTAACACCACGCCTGCCAGCTACGATGTCACAGCCTTAGCGATTATAAATCCAAAGAAATATCAATGTCTTGCAGATCCATTGTTGCAGTCTGGTGTCATAACTCATAACAATCACGTTTATTGTGCAATAAAGAGCATACATAAGTCTATTTAGCAAAACCGTTAGATATCTAGGAAAGGACCCGGACCCGGCGCTACCTCTCACGTGGCCATAACGCCGGCTCCGGTCCTAAATTCTCAACTGAAACACAACCATCCAAACCGCTATTTGGCGTATCGGCGTTTGATTGCCCACATCGCTCGCAGCTGTTGTTGAAGGCACAGTTTCAGCTTTCGGCTCGAGTTTCTGGTCACGATTGTAGATTGCATTTGTGGACGTGGCGCCAGATCGTTTAAAATGAAACGCTTTTCTCCCTCCCACCTTTGTGCCGAACACTCGCAAAAGAAAAACTATTTTATTCAACAGTCATAACCCGCGCCATATTAACAATAGTAAAACATGTAGCAATTGCTACGGGCCTCACGCTTGTGGGGTCCCGCGGTCCTTTGTGTTAAAGTTGCTCTTTAATATACGCAAGGGTGGATATTAGAATTTAAGTAAACTCTCAGAAAGGAGGCCCTATATTTTTTACATGCTATACAAAACTTTATTCACTGAAAGCAAGTTAAGCTTTTCATTTTGTCTAGGAATTTGCTTCTGCCTGAAAGTCAATTTCACATTGGAAATCGTTTGAAATCATTTGATTTTAAAAGTTCTCTACACAGTTGTTGAGGGCCCCTTTTGGCACATTTGCACACACTTTTTGCTTTATTTTGTCAAACATATGGCTTGCTTCAGAGCTTCTACTGTATGTGGCTCTAAAGTCATTATTAAGTTTAAAGGGTTAATAAATCAAAGCAAAAACTAAATGCGAAACTCTCAAACAAGGGCCCTCACGGCATCTCTGAAAAAGGGAGCCCGATGCGACCACCTCGTTCGCCTCTCCTAATATCCACCTCTTATTATGTGTAAAGAATTTTTTCAGTCCAACATGTCCCTATTTTGCTAAATTTGTCATAAGCAGTTACCGTATTTATTCGATTGTAAGCCGCGGCTTATAATTTTTTTCATCATTTCGTGCGGCTTATAATTAATCAAGGGCAGCTTACATTTCTTATGTCTTTACCTTACCGAAAGTAATAGATGGCGTTCAGCCTTTCCCTGGATACATTTTGTCGACCAAATTCTCTTTTCGCAATGTATTCTCTTCAGCGTTGCCAACGCGAAACGTGCTAGTACGCGAAAGTATCTCAGAGAATTAGGTAACCTATGTTAGTTCAAGCGGGACTTACAATCAAGGGCGGCTAACAATCGAATAAATATGGTAAGCGAATGTCTTCAGTTTAATGATTTTACATTGGACTACTGTGAATTGAAAATTAAAGTATTTTGTATTTATTTGCAACATTGTGGAAACACTCAAGCAAATGAAGCCAAAGTGCATCAATTTGCAGATATTGCTTGTTTGCATGATTTTGAATAGAACTTTGTTTGATTGCATTGCTTCGAATAGATATATTATTGCATCACATTGACCTATTCTATAAGTTGCGTTACTTTTTTCGGATTTTCCAAATGATTTGGCCAGTGATGCCAAACCTGGGGTTTTGCCCCTAGATCTGTGATTTTCAATGCTTTTCTGGGTTTTTCTTCTGAAGATCTGGGGTTTTTAGGAATTAACTGCGTGTAACGGTGATTTACAATAGGGTATTATTGGTTGAACTTTAAAGTCTCATCTTTCTTTATCTTGTTTTATCAAGGTACTTTAGTCTTCAGCACAACTGATGAACAAGCAACTGACACCTTATAAGCTGTAAATATTAACTAGGTGCAATGAATTCAAATGGCAGTGATACTAGTCCATGGTCCTAAATCTCCACCAGTTGCTACTTAGGACCAGGTTTTTCGTATGTACGAAATTCAATATGCGTAATATTAGTCACATCGATGTCTACAGAATTTATGATTTAACAGTGGTTCACTTGTTCAAGTGTTTTTAACTTAGGGCCCCGGGCTGTTTATATGCTACAGGCCCGGCGCTACCTTAATCCAGCACTGATCACAATCCAACTATAACTCTGAACATAAAATGCAACAATGTTCCATTAGAGCAAGTTAACTCTACTAAATACTTAAGCACTATAATTGATTCCAATTTAACATGGAAAGAATAGATTGCTTCAGTTGAAAAGAAAGTAGCTGAAAGATGCCATGCCCTCTTCAAGCTTCAGTCAATTGCTGATATCAAGATATTACGAAAAGTTTACCTCATCTCCACTATGTAGTCTTGACCTGAGGTAAAATCTCTGCAACATATTCAACTTATCTGAAGGAACTTCATAACCGTTCGATACACTGTATGTGTAAAATATCTAAAAGAGCTCACATCCCCATGCTAGATTTATATCGCTCATGCAAAGAACCTCAAATTAATCAAATATATGAATGCGAACTAGGAGAATCTATGTACAAAATAGTTCACAATTGCTTTCTAGGTTTCATCTCCTACTGTTATTCTCATATTAACGAAAGGCATAATTATCCTCAGTTCCGTCACCAGGGGGGAGCGCAAGGGGGGCGAAGCCCCCTAAAAATTTTCGCCTCCTGGGAAAAATGTGTTGGACATAGTTTAAAACTGTTTAACACTATTGGTCATAGTTTAAAAAGTTTGGGCCTCTCTCAGAAAACTCTTCGCTCCACCTGGTTCCCAAGCTGGTTACGGATCTGATTATCCCATTATAAGAATAGCGACTAATAACAATCTCACAACAACTTCATCAAAACATCTCTAACACAAAGATCTATGCAATACACAGGGCCAAGACTCTGGAACAATATTCCCAAAGACTTAAGAAAGAAATCATTCCTAGTCTTTTGTCTGACATGCAAAAAAATCTTATTGGATCAAGTGATGCTGTAATATATCTCTTTCCGATGCATTATCATCCAAAAAACATTTATTTTAATTTTTGCTTTTGTGCTCCAATTCTGTTTAGTGTTAACGATTTAACCCCAAGACATAGTTCCTTTTTAATTACCATGACTTATATGAACCTCTTAGGACCCTTCGTTAGCATGTATTTATCTCATTTTTTAAATAATTCATTATGGGGTGATAATGCTGTTATTCTATCATTATGTCTGTGTGCGTTTGGTTTTAGTTGTGTCGTCATAAATGTTATAAAAGTTATGTGACTGAATTAAGCTGGACTAATGGAGATCCAGAATAACATGATGACGCTATGTGATACTACGATGTGACGTTAACTATGACGCTACATCAACGCAGTTCTTACTGTATATTTCTATTGCTTACTTACAAGATTTGTTTATACACGTTTTCGGTTTGTCCACTTGCTTTCTGATTTTACTAGTTGACGCAGTTATTTTTCACTGACTTAATACCAAACAATATGAACGTTCTCCATTTGTCTCATATTTAATGTGTCCTGTTTTCAGATACTATATTTACCGGTGACTCCCCCTTCTTGTGCTTAATGTGCCAAATTACATGCTGACTGTTATCGGGTTTCATTTGAGATAATCGTTTGTTGCTGCTGACGTTGCTGTTGCTTTACCATGTCTTTTGTTTACGTGTTGCGTTATTTATTTGGTTCCGCGTGGGTCTTGATTCAATGACCTTGCGGTCCCTCGCTCCGTAACAATAAACTAAAGCTTCTCTCTCGCATATATTCGCCTCCACAAGATATCATAATTGTTAGACAGCTCATGCTTTTGCAAAAACACTGGTCCTGGCTGCACCAATCAAATGGGAAGTGTTTAACCACCTGGTGATCGACGGAAAAAGGCAAATATGTGGTGTAGCATTATCACTAGCGCAAAGTGATGAACGCATAGCATACAACCAGGGCCGGCCTTGGCAGGTGCGGGGCCCAATGCAAGACCTAGGCGCGGGGCCCCTCTGAACAGTGGCTCTATGACGTCATCGTGTTCAGTCAACCGTGATAAACGACCATGGTAGAGCGCAGATTTAAAGCCTTACCACGAGAATTGACCACGTTTGCTAACGTTCGATTATAGAGGAAACTCATGGCTAATTCTAACAATAGCGTTGTTTGTTAACAATGAGATTTGTAAGCCGTTTCTACTGAATTCTCCAGCGCAAGCAGCATCTGGAAAAAATGAACAATCTACTTAAACACCTTAGCGCGGGGCCCCAGAGGCGCGGGGCCCAATGCAGCTGCATCGGTTGCATCGGCTTAAGGCCGGCCCTGCATACAACGCTTCAGGAAGAACCTGTTCCCACGCATCAACAGGTAATACTGTATATGCGATTTCAACAAAATCTAACTGCTTTCCACAAAATCCCATTATGTTATTCTACATGGGCATTGCCTGTATGGTGATAAGGAATTGAGTGACTGCTAGTAATGCCGCGATTTAGAAGACATTCTTTGAGCTCGCGAGAGGTAAACGAGCGACCCAAATATGTGTGGATGTCGTTGGGAAAGCCGCATAACGAAAACAATTTTTCTGACACACTTGATAAGCGTTGACAACAACGTATTAAGGCATTCGAAACAAAGCGGAAAGCGCGAAAACTCATCAATGATAACCTGCATGAACATATTTCGAGATCTTGATGGTAATGGCTCCTCGAAATCAATATTTAAGCGCTCAAATGATTCGTTGGTCTTAATCAATGTCCCTGCCTCATGCACATGAAATTGTGGTTTAATCTCTGCACACGTTCTACAAGATGAACAGACACGTTTCACATCGTCTGTCGAAAAAGGCAGATTCTTAGAAGGTCTTGTGTACACATCATGCACAGCAATTTCCTTGAAGCACCATGCTTTCGTCTTGAAAACCTATTGGAAAAGTGCGTATTCGTTTCACATTGTTGGAAACAGCGTTTCGCTTACTTTCATGCGGACAGGGTATGCATGTTGTTTTGTAAACAATGTTGTGCACACGTTCATGCGCACAGTAGGTTACTTATTTTTTGACACGTTCGGTTAGTAGTTGTTGCATGACAAAAAAACACAGTCATCACTGTCACAAACTGCGTTGACGGAAACAAGGGAGTAAAGAATTGTCGAGCCCGGAAAGGCGGCAATATACATCAAATGCTGTCAAATACTGTCATGGTTTAAGACGGTACTAAGTACCAAAAAGTTGACTCAGGAAAGTACGCACATTACTGTAAATTTGCTGACTGGATTAAAAATACAGCGTGTGACAGCGCCGCAAGACTGGCTATGCCATATCGATTTGGTTCATAGTCGCTGCCCGCCTTGAACATCTCCCAATAATCACAGGACGCAGTAGTACGATTTTTAAGCGGCACAAGCAGCGACATACACAACGGATCAAACACGTCGAAGCAGTCGTGGCAAGCAGCTTGCTACCGTGCCAAGCTCTTCGCCTGGTCTTTCCGTAAGGAATGTCCATAATTGTTCACGGCCAGCCAAGCCGTGGCTTACCTGCAAAAAGATACTGTACGCAGGCCATGAAGTTCGTGGCAACAGATTCAGGTTTCGCGATGCAGGTTTCCATTTGTTAAGCACAATTCTTGAACAATGAATTGGGCATTGAGGAAATATTAGAAATCGGGCAATGCGGAATATTTGATAGGTGTGATCGATGAGTCGTTCATTCCATGCAGCAGTTCTGTGCACCAGTGACACGATGGGTTAGCCTACTTCGAGAGGCTTCATTGTCTTTCGAACCTCTTTGTGCACATTGACTAAATGAACAGGCATCCCCAGAGCGGCAACTAATTTTCGTGGGAGGCAAATTGATTGTAACTTGTTGTACTTAAAAACTAAAAAACTTATTGGCGCTTTCACAATGCTTTTCAAAATTTCGAGGGGGAGATTTCTCGGTTGCTCCCCCTGGTTGCAAACCTGGGCATTACTGCATTTGTTAAAACAATCAGAGATGGCCGAAGTTAAGCCGTTTCTAGCTTTGAGAGTGTCGAATGAACTTGGACTCATAGCGATCGTCTGACACGCCATGTCGTAGTTGCCGAAGGTGTTCCTATGCTGTGTTGATGCAATGTCGCAGTTTCCTTTTCGTTTCGAAGCATCACTCTGCGCAAAAGAACTCACACACGAGACAGCAGGCAATTTACCTCGATCAAACAGGAATCTGCAAATGTCGCGATGACCCGGGGTTGCGCAGTTACGGAAACACTCGATTTTTTAAACAAGGCACACACCACAGGAAGACAAATAGTTGTTTTCAAATCTCCTTGCAGTGGTGTGCAGAAGGGGAGCGGCGAACGGGGCGACGGCCCCGGGCATCCAAAGAGCGAAACGGCAAAAATTAAAATGACGTAACTAGATGATTTTTCCTATTGTAAGGCTGCTAACACATGCTGCATGGATTTTTCGAAACTTGTTTTTTTTGTCAACACCAATTTTTATGTATTCAAAGCCAGTAATTTTCACATTCTTAAGTAGTACCAAGCAGAGGCGCAGCCAGAATGAGGCTGAAGAGGCCATGGGCCCCCCGGAAAAAACTTGTTGAGATTTTTCTCTGGTGTTTTATATCATCTCAACTGTTCGAAAACAAACGGAAGGAACAGTCGGATTCATGTAGCGTCGTGTTCTCTCACTGACCAAGGTTTAACGTGAATTTTTGCGATTGAGTGCGAAACTATGTGACTAAAGCATGCAACTTTGTTAGCAAAGTTGCCAATTAATGCGGACAACACGAGCTGAGGTGTAGCCTGAATGAAACGCAAGGGCGCAGATTTCTTGCGAAGGAGTACAAATTCAGATGAGACATTTTTGAGAGGATTATTTGCATGAAGCATTGCTGAACCAAATAGAAACATACTTGGTCAAGACATGATCAACCCCAAGCGCACTACGCAATTGAATGTTATGCAACAACGCAATGTTTCTCACATCACGGTTGGCATTGTGGCTAGTGGGTATGCGACGCCAGGTTGTGACATAGGGTCTCAATTTTGAAATGTACAGCAAGTCGCTGTCAGCGCAGCACACAAACTTTGTTAAATACACATTTCTTACCATTTCAGAGTGCAAATATAAAAAATCATTAGCAGGCAAACCATTACTAGTCACCAAACAGCCATGGTGATTTTGTGTGAAAGCTGGTGTTGACTCTTCTTCATTAGTCTTGAGAGCAGAATATGACAGATGGATATTTACGTGGTGCAGTTAACCAGTATAAGGCCTCCAAGATAAATTTTCTTAGGCGGAACAAAACCCATTTGGGGCCCCTAAGACTTGCAAAATTATTTTGAAATAAATAAAAATTGAGGCAAATTAATGTGCATCATATTTCAACAAGAAGTGCCCGTTTACTGATCATATGAAACATTACGTTAAAACATAACGGTACTCAAGAAATGTGACCATATTACCATTTTTTAAACTCTTTTAATTGTTCATAGTAAAATCTAACCAAGGAAAAAATTAGAAAATAAATCATTTAATTATTATATAAGCGATTTTCTGGTATTCTTATTCGCAAAAGTTCTAATAACACTCAAAATCAACTTGTCTGGCAATGATAGACTCAATGTTTAATCTAGCTAGGTCAACAAATCGAGTTTGTGACATAGCAGACCGCTAATAATTTTTTACAAGTTTAATTAGACCCTGATCTGGTGCAATCCCAGTTTCCTCTCTTTTTCATTGAAATACGTGTGTTCTCTTTCAAGATTGTACGCTTCTTGGCAAAAGGCCACAAAAACGTTTTTTTTCATTGGTCAGCTAAGGATTTGTTAATACATTGGGAAAAGGCAAAAAGCACGCTTTTGGGGTCATTCTTCAGAGTTTTTAAGATAAAAGAAAACCTTTTGTGCCTGTACGATATGTGGATTTCCTATACCCTTTGAAAATAACTTGCAATAAAGCAATAAGCACTCAACGTGGCAATCGTGATATAAACCAACGAAACTTGTTTAAACAACATTGGCCACGTTAAAACCATTTTTGCGAGATTATTCAGAGATGATTTAGATCAGGACCGCAACCAGCTGAAATATATCAACTCAAAAGTAATTGGCGTCTTGAAATATTTTTGCACTCACACCAGGTAGGCTACTACACAAAACATACTGTTGTATGGACATTGCTTTTGAATCCAGTTCGTTAACAATTTGTCAAATAAATCTGCAATTATATCGCTGCTTGTAACTGAATCAAACATTGAAAACAGCCCCAAGAAATTTATCATTGATACTCAGTCAATAATAGTAAGGCATTTATCAGTCAGTTACACGTGTAGCGATCGATGCGGTTCCTGTCTGGGAACCCATTTGTAGTGATCGAAGGGTGCAACAAAGTATTTGTAGGCGACGATGGTGGTCGCCCAAGGAGTACTAGTGTTTATAATCCACACTGAGAACGAATTTCGCGTGAATGACCATCTTTATTTCTTGTTGACTCGGATGAACTAAAACAGAAAAGAGCAGAACACGCTAAGAGAAATCTTGAGACGTCTCGAAAATGAAACGAATGATACTGGCTCTCACACCGCCCGAGTCGAAGTTAATTGCGTCTTAATCAATTTGAGCAAAGCCGAAAATGACGCTATTGACGCTCTAAAAGTACGGTCAATAAGAAATTCTAAATCATTACTGGAGTGCCCCACGATCACTGCGCTTTGTTGCTGCGTTCGACGCAAAAACGTTCAATGACACGGAATTGTTGAAATCGTACTTGGCTGGCCTGAACAGGATTATTAATTTTTGCAGGCAAACCAACTGGAAACGTCAGAGTTAAATTTTTGACAGAAAACATAGCCTACATTTTTTGTAAGTTTCACATCTGTTTTTTTCTTATCTGTGCTAAAAAAACAAACCAACTCACATATGTGTGGCGGCATGAAAACGTTAAAGCACAACGTGAGGACCACGTTACGACTCGGTTACCATGGCTGTAAAAATCTCATACACACGAGCAAAACACGTCAAGTAAAACGCACCCAAATGGTTGCAACTGCTAGGTTCACGATTCGCGTTTTAGCAACTGTTTCAAACTGCTAAGAATCGAATGCAACGAAACTATCGTGCGAAAGGATGTGAGGTTTAAACCAGAACCGTCGCCAGAAAGTCTTCAACAGAGGGCTTTACATTTGCGTGGGGTACTTGACATTCTAAAAATTTAAATAAAATTCCCATTGATTTCTAGTGTTTCATATTTCAGTTTGAAAGGGCTGAGCCCACTTTTGCCCCCTCGTGGTGACGGGATTGGTTTAAACTTCCTCTATGTTGTCATTATTGATATTACGTAAAAAAGCTACAATCATTGAATCAAGTAAGGCTGAACATAGCACAGTAAACAATTAGAAAGGTTTTGTCCTGGCCTTCTTCATAACAAAATCATCTAGGAATTCATTAAAATTTGTTTGCCTAAGTTTGTCACTTTTAATGCACCGAATGCTTAGCAACCATCAAGCTAAGCAATAAGGGTCCGCGTGCTTGGATACACCAGATGCAAACGCGCTTTTGTCATTTTCTTGGTGTTTCCCTTTTGTCTCTTTTTTGGGGTGGAGTTTTTTTTTTTTTGAATTTTTGGTGACGCCAATTGGCGGCAGGCCGAAGTCTGAATTATACTTCTTGCCGTGGCGGTTGAGGTGAACGCTCTTGCCCAAGGA
>JGI24159J19872_10001958_pt1 | contig 23787 bp, 10 predicted proteins | sample Ectturendosymbi4_FD_19872 | JGI IMG/M metagenome (IMG submission 19872) | reverse complement strand
TGAAAGATGCTTGAGTAAGGGAAGAGTTTTGCAGAGATTTTGGTCCTTTAGGGAATAATTTTTATTTTTTTGCGGGAATTCAACAAGATGTGAAGAAAAGCTAAGGCATTTTCAGCTTTTTTAGGAAATAATAAAGAAAGTGAAACTGTTGAATTTTGGCTGACATAGTGTAACACCTCAAACGATGTAAAACTTCAAGGAGAAATCATAGCCTACTACTCTTGATTTGATCACTGCTACTTGCCCTTTCCAGAAAAACTTTAACATCTTCAAACAAGTCATTCAAAACGAACCTAGTCATTTTCCGAGGCATTTGGGGAAAATAAAAGCAAGAAGATTCCAGATATATTCAACTGATTGAAAAGCTGATTACCAACATTGTGGAACAGTTTGGCGACTTTCTTCTCGAAAACAGTTGCTGCTGTTTCCTCAAAACCCTTTTTACTGACAGACATTACCGAATTCTCAACTGAAGCAAAAAGACACATGCACGTGTGTGCACCGAAGATGAAGTGGAAATTTTTTATAGGTACCGGAGCTCTGCTGGGCATCTTCGCTTATATTTGTAGGCAACGACCCATCATTCACTGCATTCACTCATGAAAGTGGAGCTCCGGCAGCTTGACACCACTGGTGTGGACGCAGCTAAAACTAAACTGGAATTAATTTAATTCCAACAAAATGTAGCAGCGAAAGAAATATTTTTCGACGGCACACCTGAGAACTTCTTGTCAAAGGAAGGTATCTCCAAAATTTTTTCCACTCCTCGCAAATAGTCAGTGGAAATTCCTACGGTCTTTGGGTCTACCTGCTGCTGCTGGAGGGGCGAACTGTCCCCTCCTGCCAGCTACAGTAAATGTAAAACTCGGGCCCCCACCTGGCTTATACTTCAGTTTTAGTATTCTTTTGGTTTTCAGTAGTTTTTTTTGCTTATTTCGGAATATTTGTTGGTGATTTAGGGTTTTAGTATAGCTATCCACATCCGATTCACCGTCATTTCTCAGGGTTTTTCTGTGTGTTGCTATCAACCCTCCTACAGTGGGCAGTGGACCTTTTTCAGCTACGTTTTCCCTCCTGGCCTAAACATCTAGTTACGCCACTGACTTAGTCCGCACTGTCACAAAAGAAGCTCATAAAGAACAAGTATCGCATCTGTATCACGAATAAAACCTTGACTATTACATTGCCTTCACTGTCACTGCCTTGGAACAAAAATTTATTTAACTCCCAAGAAGCACAAAACGTCATTGCTCCCACCAGCAGAACAACAAATAACGCTGACAGCGTTTGTTAATATCTGTATCCATTTAACGGATTTTGTATATCTATATACATATAATCGTATTAAATTCTCATATTACGTTTTTTGTTAGAAAAATCCAAGGCATGTCACATTCGCATGATTCTATGGGAGTGACCGGACCCTGAAAAATTTTGTAATTTGTGACTGGACCTTTTCTTAAAATAATTGAGTAGCCCTGTACTAGACAGTGGCGTAGCTAGCCAAAATTTGGGGAGAGGCCAAATATTTTGATTTTAAGTGAGCAACAGTATTTTGTTTGGAAAACCGCCTCACAAAGAGATATGGTGCATATTTGGGGAGGCATGGCCCTCTTTCCCCCCCCTGGCTACGCCTATGCAAGCAGAAGATCCGGCGCATATGGCTGGCGTTTCATTTTCAGTTGACCTTTGACATCGAGATGCGTTCCTTTTGCTTTTCAGACATCAAAGGTCCAAGTCCTCCTCCAACACTTCCTTGCCCTGCATCGAGCCCCCTCCCAAAGTGCACAGGTCTCCCTCCTCTGTCCAGAACTGCAAGGAAGCTCGCAAGCGGCCGCAGCGCACGGGGCCGCTGCTTCCTCTGACGTCAGACGGCCCGCTGACGTCAGCTATTGTTTCTCCGCCCTTTCGTGAAGTGAACAAACTCAGCGCGAAGCCCGGTACGGAGTCAAAACATAGCGACATCTTGCGGTACTTCGATCCGGTTGCTGCGACCGCTCTCGACTCCAGTAGCAGTTCGCTCCGCACCCCCTCCACGCTCAATCCCTTTCAACCGGGAACCGGAAATCCGACGCCGGAATCCGGTTTGAACTCGTCCGCGTCTCATCCGACGAAACTTTTCGAGTTCGACCCCGCCAACTACGAGCGTCAACGTCGCTACGAACCCCTGCAAAAGGTCCAGTCCGCTCGATGGCACGACGCTCCCGTNGCCAAGCAACCTTCGTCGTACAAGGNGAAGAAGACCGTCGGCGACGTCGCGCTGACATCGTCGAAGGCCTTGGTGCTTCCGGAAAATAACGACGAAGGTGACGTAACTGTCGGTTCGCTGCTGGACGAAATCGACTCGCAGTTCATGACGGAGTTCTGGGAGGGGGACACCGCCGAGACAATGCGCACCCCCCAGCTACCGAGCGGCGAGCGTGACGTTTCGTCTTCCGGCGACGAACAAGACGACAAGTTCGTTGTTGAGAAAAAGCTCGTTCAAAGAGTGTTGTCCTCTAACAAGACTGCGGTTACATCTGTGACCGATAGTGACCTTTGGAGTGGTTCCGCTCTTGCTCACTCGGGCACGAACACCGTCCCATGTACCCAGAGACCGGGCGCTCCGATATCCCCGTTGGCCTCTTCTGTGACAGGCACGGAAAGTGAAGGCCGTTTTGCTCAAGCTTCTGGCGCCAGCCCCCCCTTTTTAACCCCTGCTCTGACCCCCTCGGCGTCTTCGCCGTTGCCTACAAGCAGTAGCGACCCGATTTCGTTGTCATCTGTTGAATCAGGCGCAAGTTTCGGCAGAACGGATACGAAAACGGTCCAAAAACACGGAGTTTCTCCGTTATCGGAAAATTCCAGCGTTTCCCGATAGTCCGAACCGGTTCCTGTTACCGTTTGAACCGGTTCCTGTTACCGTTCGAACCGGTTCTTGTTACCGAACGTGCTATTTGACATTTGCTGCAATCAGTCGAATGGCGTAAACCGGCAAATGGTGCTAATACTTGTGTTGGTTGTTTGTCAGTAATTTTTGTGTGTTGTACTATTTCTGCCTACCACCGTTTCCGACTTCGCCGTAACTTGCGTCCTCCTGCAATCAAAAGCGCGTTTTCGACCAATCGTTGCACTTCTGCAAAGTCACGTGACTTAAACACGTTGCCGAGCAGAAGCTTGAGTTGTTGATGAAAGCAATCGTTTTTTTTTGTTGTTTTGTTTTAAATCTGTTTGTCGTTTTGTGTCACGGTGATAAAATGCGTCACACTTCATTTTCTTGATGAATTATTTTAATTGTTTCTGTCGTATTCCCTTTCTCTTCTGCATTCACAGGCAAGCCGGGNGTGACATATACCAACACAACGATCCAGTCGATGCCAAACTCGCCCGTCAACCAACGAAATGTAACGTTTCAGGCACAGGAAGCACATAACGTGTTCGTTGTGCATTTCTTTCTTCGCCTCCTAAAGCCAACAACAAACTTGTTTTAATAAACCCGACCAGAAAAACCAGCCAGACGCTATTTTGCTGAACCAGGCCACTGCAACTTTGCCGCCGCTGCTGGTAATAAAACTTTTCAGCTGCGATGCCGCTGCGGGTGACCTGGGCATACTGCGAACGGACCGCTGCGCACTTCCCGAACGTTCTCGCGTTCTCTGCTGTCGTTTTCAAGCACGTTCACGCATGAGCGTTTTTCGCTCGGACATTTTTCATCTTCCGATTTACTCGGGCAACACTGACGTGGCCCAAATTCACGTTCGGCCCTACACGGCGATTTCAACATTGCTGCGCGAAAGATGAAACTGCTGCTTAGCCGTTGTTTTCATACACTGCGTAATCTGCACCGCACCGTTGCTGTCAGATTTTGCGCATGCACCGTTTGATGCGTTCGGTTAGACATCACAACTGTTTGATGCGTTCGGTTACAAATTGCCACCGTTTGATACATTTGATTACAAAGTGCCACCGTTTGATGCATTCGGTTACAAATCGCTACCGTTTGATGCCGTCGGTTACAAATCGTTACCGCATGATATGTTCGGTTACAAATCGTTACCGTTTGATGCGTTCGGTTGCAAATCGCTCGAACTTGCTATGATTTCCCCGCTGGGATTGATCGCGATGCTTCCTGCCTACAACGTGTGGGCGTTTTTCTGGCAGCGGCTTTCACCGAAATCGGTCGTCTGTCGGTTTCTAGAAATCATCCTTTTTCATCCCCTCCCCCTCGTTTTGCAGCGACCTATGTGTTGTAGGGGTATCCCGAAGAAATCAATCTGGCCTGGACTTTCTTTTTGCCGAAGACTTATTCCCCGTTTTCCGGTCTGCCTGTTTCGCCTGTCAGTCAAAGATTTGTTTCTTACGACGTAAGTTTAATCAAAACAGTTTTGACCAATATCCTTTTAAAATGCCTCGTTCTCTCGACGGCTGTCAGATCAATGTTGTTGCTCAGCAGTGTCCCTCGGTTTACGCGCGAGAAGGTGCAATGTCTTCTTGAGCAAAAGTCGGTTATTACATGACCGTGCCGTAACAATCGCTGCTTCGTGTGTAGTAAAGCCGGTCGCTCTTCACCGAACCCCTTCCCCCCTACCCGAAGACCGGCCCGTGACCTCCCCCTGATCCTTCAAGAGTCCAACGCTTTTGCGCGCTTGAAATCATATTGCAATTGTCAGCTGCGGCCCTCTATGCGTTTATCATTTCTCTGTGCTTGTACCTGTCAATACTTCAAGTCCGTCGAAACCGCATCAAGCCTTGCGTGGTCACTTGGCCCCATTCTGAAGGTTGCACAGGTTCGAAACGAAGGCGGCAAAGCTTGCATATAATTTTTAGCCGCTTGCGGCGCTGACGAGTTCGTCGCGTTCAGGCAGATGCGACGTTGCATAAGTATGGTGGGCAACGAGCGGGAGTTCCGCGTCTGCTGCAGAGGTGGCCGTAGTCACATTTTCAGACTTTCTGAATCCAGGTCCGGGTCCGACATTTCTTTAATTTTGAGAATTCGCCTCCTGTTCAGACTCCGGCAACCAGCTATTCAACCGAAACTCAGCAATGTTTGTACTTGAGCAATGACCTGTATAAAGACCATGAAAACTCTTACTACTGAAAATAAAAAGTGACTCCGGTTCCGATTTTTCACAAATTTTTTGTCCCCGGATCCGGTGTAATGCGAAATTCCTGACTTGCGAAATCGCTGACTTCACGCCGTCTGCGCATGCGCAGAGTTGTATTCCAGGTCATGCATTTCGCAATCAGTGGCTGTTCACTGAGATATCACATATGCTGAGAACTGATGATGAGCAGTTAGGGCTTACGATTGGAGCTAAGGGTCAGTCTTAGACTTCAGTTATTTTCTTTTCCGAGTCAAATATTTTTAGGTGGTTTGGTTAGTTACGCTCAAACTCTCGCTTGCTTTGGTCTATCACCTCTAACCAACAGTTTTGATTTTCGCAACAGACATGAAAATTAATCGCCAAAGTTTGTTCCTTTGCTTTGAGAAGCGAAATAACTGACACACAGGTACAGGTCAGATTTTACAATTTTCGCAGAGGTCAGATTTTTCGCTTTGACTCCGGGTCCGAAAAAAACCGCATAATTTTCTGCCAATTTCTTTCGTAGAAGATGCTATGGATTGGCCGGCGTTTAATTTTTAACTTTAAATATTCGATTAAGAGCGAGCGCGAGGTTTTCAGTTGTCATTGCTCCGAAATAGTAAAAGGCTTTGTCCGGTGATGCAGGGTTGCCAGCGTGGTGCGAACCACGTAATTACGAACTGCTGTACTTTGTCTTGATCACACATCACCCAGGTATTTGCGAACGTGATGTTTTATATCATCGTCTTGGATTCACTCGCTAGATACGTTACGCCGCAACAAACAAACCTGGTTGTCACCTACCGTACGCGATTGTCACGTGCGAAAGAGCTCGAATATCTCACGAAAAGTTCATTTTTGCGGATAAGAAAGCATCGGCACAGGCAAGCGTTTCCTAGCAATTTCCGCGTGAGCTGTCTATATGCAGTCAGAAAGCATGACAGGAAACAGCAAACAAACTCGTTTGAAAAATTCTGAATGTAGGCTACGTGGCTGTTCCTCAATTTGCAGGCAATTTCGTCAAGGCAATCCTGGCGGTAATGTTTAAACTGCAATGGTCGTTTTAGTTGAAACAATCGTAGAAACAAGCTCGGGTCCACGCCCGGTGCAGGCGATTCTAGGAGTCCACTGCAGGGCCAAGGAAAAAAGTAGGGGGGCCAACATAAATGTCTCTCCTGCATGGTGATTTTCCGTTGTAATGAAGATTGATTTGCTATGATCAAACCCAACGTGGGCTTGTGGATACAGTCATAACTGTCGCCAGAAAGTCTTCAAATCGTTTAAAATTTTGCTGGCTGAAAGTTATCTACTGTGTATGTCAATCAAACGAACTTAACGTGAAATTAAGCACAAATCTGGGGGGCATGGGCCACCCAGACCCCCACTTAGAACCGCCACTCCCGCAACCAGGAGGGAAACTAGCCAATTGCCCCCCGAAATTTTCAAACACATTGTTTACAACAAGAAGGTACAATCATTTTCACCCCCGAAGATTTCAGCTGGTTTTGGTTCTGCTCGGGCGGAACCATCACATCTGCGTAGCGCTGCTCTCTGATCCGAAACTGAGAAACTCTCACGCAGTAGGAAATATCAGTTGTTTCCAGGTTTCACGTTTCAACGTTTTTTCTCAATAACGGCTCCTGAGAACAGAAGCGCACATCCTTGGTGAGCAACTCGTCTGTTTTTCTTGTTTTTAAAACCAAGTAAGCGTTGATACAGCTGTTGGAAAGAAAGTTCGCTTTTTTGTGTGTAGAAGACGTAAACACACCACAATTTGGACAAGCAATCCTTACCTTGACTGAGCACGCAGTTTGCGCGTGGATGAAACCTTCTCGAAACACGCCGATGCCATTCCTTGAGCGTTTTAATCCAAGCACAGTCAATTAAGTACTCTCCACATGCAAAGAATCGATCGGTAAATTTTTTAATAGGAAATCGATTTCACTAAATACTACGCATCCCCAGTCCTAAAAGCATATTCAAGTAAACGTTGGTATGTTTTAATACAACAACCTGAAATCAGTGAAGTAATAATTCGGTACCAAATGGGAAGAGACATGGGTGGCGGAACCTTTTTCGAAGTGGGGGTAACACGTGCACGTCAAGAAAACTATAGAAAATTTTGAATTGGCAAACTGTGACGTCACAAGCATTGAAATATGACGTCATTACCTATACACCATATCAAGGTCTAAACTACACCATTTTAGGCAATATTACACCACTATGAAAGCGTATCGGTAAACCACCTGAAATTCACATAGGCTGTTACAGGGACGACCCAGGTCAACAGCGGCTCTCGGGCTCATCATACGATTTACACTGACTGAATAAAACCGTTCGATGCTTGCGTCACTAAGATTTCCATTTGCTCTCATTTTGGCTGACATTATCGTTGCCCTGTGACATAATTACGTAACAATAAATGAGAAGTTTTCATGATAACTTCTCCATTGTTGAGTAACGTACGTCACAAGCAATGATAACGTCAGGAAGTCCTCTGCAATATGAATTATATTTCAAAAAATACTTGATTGCATAGGGCAGCTCGGGTTCATTCATCAGAGCCCGACTAAAGCGCTAGAGAACGCCTGCTACGACCGATATTGTTTTATTCAGGTCACTTGCAACATGAACGCGAGAGGACAGACATGGAACGAAAATGTATGAACAGTGACAAGGCCCAAAGAAAAGTTCCCGAGTTAACAACTTAGTGAAGTGGAACAAACAATCCGGGCTGTTAAAAACACCAAGAACACAACTTAAAAAACAGGCGACATTGACACAGTATTGATACCTGTCTTAAACACATTCAAAATCAATCACAACTTTTCCACATCTTCAACACAGAAGTAACATGACCGAATACTCATTCTACAACTGCATTAGATACCGGAATGCAAAGACAAGATAAAGCATATGTAGCAACTAGCAAGTTGTCTGTAAGGATGCCAATTGTGTTGCCAATTCACAAATAAAATATTGCTATTTAGTGTTGCCAATCCAAAAACAAAAACACAATTGAAACTGATTACCTAAACTTATTTAAGCAAAATTCGACATTTAAAAGTGGGGGGCCAGCCCCCCCCTGGAATAAAAGTAGGGGGCCTAGGCCCATGCGCCCCCACGGTTCCGCCACCTATGGGAAGTGAACATCCTCTTGCAAAAGTAAGTAAACGACCTTCCTTCTCTCGAACACTAAGCTACTTAAAATTGGCTCGTATTATATTATTGTTGCTGTATCCAGGCCTGCACAATTCAAAAAGTTTGAAGGGCCAAATTATCAACATAAATTTGCAGCGGGCCGCAAAAGTCCATTTCGATGTGGAGAATTCGTTGTAGTATGGAAGAAATTCTGGAACGACAATCACTTATTCGAGGTCGAGCTTCTGCAACATTTTTTGCAATGGAGAAAACTCTCGCGGGCCGTACATTGTGCAGACTTGCTGATTACGAAATTTGCACTTTAACTCTAAAAAGAGGGTTTTTGATGAGGTTCGCTTGTTATATCGTGCACAAAGGTTTAATAAAGACCACGATCCATGAACCAGGATTTATTGTAAAATCGTTTACGTCAAAAATTTTTGAACTGGGTCAGTAACTTGGTAAAACTGTTTCAACGCACAATTTTTTGAAGCTCTGTTTGGCCCTGGCAAAAAAACAAAACTGTGAAACCAAGCTCCACTATAAGAACAGAGCAGCGTTTTAACGTTAACTTTAAACTCAAGTGCCTTTTCATGACCACTGGAGTGCACAATGTTGGGAAGAAAGTAATTGACAGAAGTAGGTAACAACTATAAGTCGTGTCAATAGCGTCAGCGCCATGTCGTTTGGAAGTGTTTTCCTCCGCGTGAATAATGTTTTCTTATTCCCGGGTTTTTCAAACAAACTTCCTTCCTTAGCTTATTTTACAAAATCACTTCTGTTCCTTTTATACTAAATCCTGAAAACCCACATTTGTCTGTATTCTTGGTTTATTGAGTGGGCAGGAGCAAGGTTAGTACCGTAGGCTATGCCTCACACTTTTACGAAAGTCCATATCCAGCAAGATCAGCGATGGAAATTAGCGTTAAAGTGTTGCAGGTTGGACAAGCAAAATGTTCGATGCAAGCGAGTAGATAGCGCCGACGAGAGTTTTCGCAGCATCGCATTACACGTAGATACAGTTTTGTCTTAGAAAATGACACTCTGGCTTGAACGGTTTTGTAATGTGTTGTCATGCTGATGTTTCATTGCTATTAATTCTATAATTTCAACTTTCCCCTTCGCTGCTAAATTTAGATTAACAGAAGGACGCATTCAGATCAATAGTTCTCTACCCTAAAACAAACCTACCCCTTGGAATGTTTTCTAATTAAAACCTACCCCTCGCATCACAAGAAATATGTCAAAACCAGAAACGACCATCAAAACAGTTTGCCCAAATTTGTTGTCAAGCTTAGTTTATAATTTTAATTATGCTGTTTTGCGCACACAAACAGAATTTCAGAACGTGTCATGGGCCTGACCAGTGGTCACCAAACTACGGCCCGGAGTCAAATCCGGCCCGCGAAACCACTTCAACCGGCCGCAAAGAGATTTTGTCAATATTGAAAAAAAATTATTTAGGAAATTTTGTTGATTTGGTAGAATGTAACATATCCTGAGACAATCACGTTGCGCAAGTTGCCCGGTCCTCGAACTGTTGTGCAATAGCTTGTGTGGCCCTCTGACAAAAAGTTTGGAGACCCCTGGGCTAGACTACAAGAAGGACTTGAATATAAACAGATATTATGAGTAGCTATAGCCACGCGCGACACGAATGGCTTTGTCATACACCATGTTACATGTAACTCGTATCTATAAAATCACCTTTAACTTCCTGAAAAAACGCACAGTCGCACCCTGCGCTGTTGCACTGGCGCAGCAGGGCACGATGCTGTGCATATTAGGAACCACTGCGTTAGATGGTTGTGAATTACGGCTGCCCATGCTGAACAAAGCTGAGTGCACTCACGACCGATAGGCCTAAATTTGCAAGATGTGGCAGCGGACGTTGCACTCCTCTCCAGTCCAAAGGAAATCGAGTTGTCTATCTCGCTGAGTGCATTGTAAATTAACAATTGCCTTGAAATGTGCTTAAGATTGAATCGAGAAAAGTCATGAGTCACGTCAGTCTGTAATGTTGATTGTGAAGGTAAGGTGTTTGTGAGCAGCAACTTTCTGTGTAAGCACTGAATTTGTTTGAAATTCGAACAAACGAATGAGTATTTGCTTTTTCCTGTACATCTTCACCCAACTACCTGCGAGGAAAAAGAATTCTTCAGCGCCACCTCACCAACAGAGCAACGAAAAGAGCTCAAATAGGAAGGTTGCACTAAAAGCAGCAGCAACCAGGTTGACTGTGATTCAAGGACCTATCAGTATATGAATAAAGTCGCCTGCGATCTCAATATAATGTGAAGTAACAGTTTCGAGGATTTAAGTGGCTGTGCATAGAGCAAAAATTGAAAGAGTAAATATAGTCAATTCAGAGCTTTTATGAAAGTGATACCTGGAAAACTGAACCCGGCAAACAGTGAAATTGGGTTCAGAGGCAAAACAATTAAAGACTCAGGTGAGAATAAGGGTTTTTACACAATGTGTGTTCATTCGTCTGTTTTCGAAACCATGGTACACCTGCTACTTGTAATCTGGAGCATATATTGCTCCATAAAATCTATCTTTCTTAATTGATGCACCCTGTGAGTGATATATACGACACACATGGCAGCAAGTTTGCAAACAACCGCAAGAAAGATCCGGACAAACGCACTAATTCTTACGTAACGTTTTAGTTTGTACCGAGGTGCAACCATATATTCTGATTATAATTTGCTAGTGTTGCATACCAACCGGCGAGCGCGTTTCTTAGCAAACTGTGAGAGTTGCGTTCGTCTTGTATAGCGATGATGCACACGTTTATCATTTCCAATTTTAGGACGGCATAAGATGTGCACGCCAGTCGCCATTCTAGTGTCCTTGTATGAATGGACTGTTGTACTGCCTGCAAGCGAATAAGGCTCACGTTTCCGTCACAGTAACCCTGTAACCGTCTGAATGCAGGTACAGCCATTGTAATTCATTAACGAGCGCAAATACATCTGCACCGTTTGAGAGTTATATCCGACAGCATTGGATGATCTGCACTGCTATTGAATTTCTGTATGGATTTCGATGGACCCTCTCTTCTAGTTGTACTTTGATTCTAGTGCATTCCACAACTAACAGGTTTGCTGAGAGTTGACCTGCTACTTGTCCAAGATGTCACAAATATCTGAAACTAAAGTTGGCCATGTTGTTGGTGATGTTCGAGATGTGTTCTCAATCTGTTCGCTCTCAAGTTACGCGTTACGACGATACGGAGGTTCAGAAGCGCCCCTAGGCTCTTTGTCTCCTGCTTTAGGCTTACAGGAACTCTTGGTCTTGTAACTTTTCAACCTTCGGAGAAGATCAAACGGGCTGTTTTTGTTATTGAAAGGGCACACTCGAGCCGGCATTGTGCCATAGTGAAACCGAGCTAAAGTAAGCCTACATCAGAAATGCTCAACGGATCAGGGTTTGAGGAATCCTGACGACATGTAAGACAGATTGCAAGAAGTTGCTGCATCTCCGGCTTCTTATTTCCCAAAACGCCATCTGTGCAAAGAAATTATTCCGAATGTTGACGTTGCCACGCAACACCATCTGGGAAATTGCTTTCATATTGTACAGTTGTGCGGCGACACTGCTCTGTGATGGTGTTTAGCCAACTGCTCACACAAAGTTTTACAAATTCGTTAACAGTTTTAATACTTCAGATACTTCTTATGAACCTCGAATTTGAACTTGCTTTTAATAATATTTTACAGAACGTAGAGTCTACAGTTACTTGCAGAATGACAGGCTTTCGGACCTGGGTTTTGAAAATTTTCACAAGATTACTCAATTCATAGGTATACTCGTTTGATCACCCAATTCACTGGTATACTCATTCCTACGTACGAATGTGAGGAGTAAGTGCGTTATTGAAATGCCCTTGCATTGGTTCAAGAAATGTTTTTGACCATTTGTACAAATGCATTTTTTGCTGATAATTGAAGCTTTCTGTAACTATGCTGCTTTCGTTCGTAAATAACGTTTTACGTTTAAGAGGGAGAGCTTTTCAGTTTACGAGTTCTGTGACAAGACGGAGAAGGATAAAAACTATCGTAACGTTACAAAACTGTTCGAGGCCTTTCAGCCGCAAAATGATCGATTGTCTACTTACTTGCAAATACAGCTNGCGAAATGCCATTTCACAAATACATTGGATCACATGCCATTACCACAGTTCGTAACAGAATGGCATTCACCAATAAGGCACAGCACCACTGCATAACGTATGCATTTGCTGCAACGTGTTCGTATTCTGTGGCATCCGATCCTGGTGATCTGGTGATTTTCTTATTACTAAATGCTACGTTGCATTTAGATTGCACCGCAGAGAAAATTAGGCTAATGAAAAAATGTAACAAGGGCAGCTCCAAACAAATTACATCAAATGTGAAGGTGATTTGCAAACATTACACTAAACCAACTGCGTAATAATCTTGCAGCAGAGGTGCGCCAGCGTAACGAAATTCACAGAAATGTCCAATTATTTCGTGTCCTTCAAGACCTACAATTGCAGGCTACAAAAGTTTCACAAAGCGAAAGTTAGCCTTTGAGAACTTGCCACAGTATATCCAGTGTGAAAAGGTTTTACGTAAGTTAGTAATTTTCTGCACAATCTAAAAGATCTTGTTCATTGACAACTGAAGGCAAATTATATATACCGTCACAGTTGTTGCACTGTTTAAACAGAAACCTTCATTTCGGCAGTTCGAAAGTGTTCCGGAAGTTTCTGTTACTTCATACACGTGCTCTGCCACGTGGTTCAAAGTACGCATTATTGTTTTTCAGGGGATAAGTATCTTTGCGTAAGACTGAAATTTAAGTAAGAAGCGGGTTCCGTAGAGATAGTTTTTAATTATGTATCGGTGCATTACTGGTTTTATAACTAATGCTTGAAAAGTTATATTGTCCAAATCATACTTTTATTATCAGAGTGCATCTTCTCACTTGAGTACAATCAGTATCATCCATTAACCTATATATTAAATTGAGTAGTCATATGCCCTGTAGAAACCTTTGTTTCTTATTTTCATGTCTTTACGTAAGCATAACGCGTGACAAATTACAAGCAAACAGCTGTCGTCACATTGTATGTTCTAACCCTGCCGCTGACCTGAAAAAGAACGTTTGCGTTCACCTTGCTGCTCAGTATGGCGATTGGGGATAGAACGTTTGTTTTCAGCGGCATAGACTTTTTGTTGTTTTTTATCCCTCTGGAAGTGGATAACAAACCAAGAATATCATGTGGCACGTTTTAAACATAAAAATCGGAGAAACACTTTTGTACATACAAAAACATTACTTCCTATCTACAAAATGAACCGATGGTGGTTTTGATGTCCGATACTAATAGGAGGCTCTGACGTTTTTCAAATTTGATGTTTATAAAGGTTACTTGAAGAATGGTTTTGAAGATTGACTTTAACACTTGTCGATCTGTTGCTTTGTGCTACTGAGAGCAAGTTTTTCAACGATCAGTGGTATGCCACAGTATTTTTCAATACCATGTTTTTCGGTATACATTTCTGGAAGATAGGGTTGAAAAGACTAATGTTCGCGGTGCTGGAAGTTTTAATTTCCAAAAAGTGAACGATAAAGCATGGGTGACCGCGTTCCACGGATACAATTTGCTTCACTATTTAGCTTTGTCACTTCAAGCTCGCATCTCTACCTTTTCATTCTATAAAATTTATTGTTATTGTTGTAAGTCAATTGCATTTTAATTTGTGTCTTCGCTCACGTTTTTACTTCGGTAAAGTGCTATAAGAAAACTCTAAATAAAAAGAAGTTCTTGGGGGACAATTGCCACTGTAAATTTATCTCGTAGGCTAAAGAAAGAGATCCCTTCAAATTTGTAAAATAACTTTCCCAAAACCGTAAGGCCTCATTATTCTGATAGTTTAGCTTAAGCGCGATAGAATGTTTTGAGCCAGCGATGAATCGATGATATTACTTCGGCAAATATATGCCAGTGATTGTCACTGAAGCATGTTCGTGCAAAAAAGTGTTGAATCGGTTAGGCCGATCTCGCTCGCAAGAAAGCTATTGAAACGCATCTCTATAAGGCGGTAATGAACCTCAGGTCGTGGCTGATGCTCTTCTGCGTGGGGCACTGAGAACTTGTTCAAGCTTACATTTGGTTCCAGGCCTGTTAGTAAGGAAAAGCAGAGTTGTGTCAGGAAAGTAGAAAAATAGGATACATGAAAACGTAATTCTGTGGAAATATACGAAAGAGGATGCTGACGCTTCGCGGGTGACGCGTTTTTGACAATACATCAGCTTTGAACAGATGCATAAAGGATATAAGGCTCAGGCGAGGATTCAGCAATATACCACGTAGAAAGGTTTTCGCGGCATCTGGTTACCCTGAATCCGTTTTTAAAGATGTGGTTAATTTCTAACAATCTGAATTAATCGCTATATATTCCATTTTAGCCACGTATGAGTCAATCTACCACAGCAAATCCACCGCTCCTCAAACCAACACACAACTCAACCGCAGTCAACACTATCTTACAAAAGTGAACCAGCATGCTGCTTTATCACGCGCAGTTCAGCTTCACTGCACTCAACTTTTTACAATTCATCAGCAAAAAGCTCAGCAGCACTGAAACTAAATTTAATGGTGCGATGAAACAGAGCAACCACGTACTACGTATTACCCACCACGTATTCTCCAGATAGCACTTTTTGGGGGTTTTGTGGTATTATGTTTCAAAAGAAGTGTTCTCGTTTAATTACTCTTAACGATACCACCATCCGCTGAACATGCAAGGGCTGCTACCACTTTTCATAGGAATGAGCAACACAAACGAGTCCAGACATGTCTTTAAAAAGCTGTTCGACTCTACTGTGCATGCGAAATACGCTAATCAACTAGACTGAAGTCATATTTACCTATGAAGATTTTGCAAATGCATTTGGTTTCTTTGTGTGATCTTACTTGGGGAGAAGAAAATGTGGAAAAGGTATTCTTGCATAAAAGCACCTACATATCTGTATTCGTTTTACTCACGGGTCTCACAAAAAAGGTAACGTAAGATAGAACAAATAAATGAAATCTGGAGAATACAGTGCTGCATGCCTTTCCTGTCTGTATCTCTCTTCGGGGTTTTGATTTTGACAAACCGTACGCAATGTTTGTCGTCAAACTAAAATGGGCCAATGAGAAGTGTCTTGTAGTGAAATCAGACTACACAGGTTCAGAGATCTAAAACTGTGCAGAAAAAAACTGCTTCAAAACGGGTAATAACTCTGAACTTGTTCATGCAAAAGAGCTGTTTCTGTACCTGTATTTTAGTGATAATGATAAGTGTTGTGATACACATAAAAGTGGTAAATAAAGCATTAGTAGGTACTGTAGCCTTAGCGTCGTTATGACTGTTTTAGTGCTCGTAAAAATTATGTATAGAGGAGTTTTAAACAAATCCAAGACAGGAAAGTTCGGAGGTCAAGAGACAAAGTATACACACAACTGATAAAAGAGGCGTCTGGTCAAAGTTTTTGCAAGACCGTGTTCACGAGTTCCGGCGCTCTGGTGAGTTTCGCTTACCAACGGCAGTTTGCTGTCTTGCAGTGTTGTTTGAAAATGAGGATATGACGATATTTTAATCAAAGAGACTGAATTTCACAAAAATCAGCAAAACTACTGGGCTACAACTGGACTTTTATGGTTGGTTTACGTAATGCAGGAAAAGGGAATAAAAGTTTAGAAGTCATACAGACAAATTTAAATTAATGGTGCTTGCGAGAGACAATTCATGACAGCAGCAGCAAAAACTGGTTTTAGATTTCCTACATTTTTTACGCGTGACGAGCGTTCCAATGGCGAAACTGACGTTGGTGTTTGTTGGTGCATCTACAATCCGTGACGGAAGCGGCCTGGCCGCACGGTAACCGCAGCAAGGCTGACATAACTGGCGAAGTTGCAATACTTTTAACAATGCCACGCTGAGTGGTTGCGCTCTGTTGACTTTTGGCTTGCTGTAGCTTTGTTTGGGCTACTATGCGGTTTTCGGGCTTCAGAGCTATCCAACCTGAGAGCACGTCGTGCTGAAGCAATTCACCTGTATTGAAAAGTTTCGCTGTTAGACGTATGGGAGCAGCCGAATGGCGTGGTACTGGCAGGGTAGTACTTCTCTTTTCCAGGTCAGAAGTGATACGATGAGGCTAATTGTCCGCTACGCGAAATGCAGAGTTCCCTGCTCTACACTGAAGGTCCTAGCCCATACTTTTCATTCACAATCTGGCCATATTGCTGCAGTCTGGGCCAGCATTAATGGCGCAGCAGTCGATGAAACGCTGCTAACAAGCGCTGTAATTCACAACCTGTTAACTTCATTGATTAGCTACTTGCAATACCGGAACGAAGTTTTGCGTCAATTTTGGTGCCCCGAAATTCAAGATAAGCGCATATGACAGCACCAGTCAGTGTAACATTTAAGCATGTATGTGAAATTTTTCAAATTACGAAAGATGAACTGGAGGTACGCCTTTATGCCATTCTGCATTAAATAGCTGCTTGCCTGCATGGACACCAGATTTGTACTAGAGCTGAATTCTTCGTTGCTGCCGGGATTGTGTTTTTTCTGAAAGGTTTCAATATTTTTAAAAAGTAAATGCTTTTTGACAGAATTTTTGCAAAATGTTAAATGTTTTAAATTCAGTGATTTGAAATTCTGTTTTACTACTCTAAATTACCAACACAGGTGGAGGCTCATCTTCTTGTGTGAGTATTACGAGGTTTAAAAATCGCAGAATCCAGTAAATGTTTGCAATAGGAAGAGTACATGGTAGAATCATAAGTATCAGTTGGCCATAGCTGTTGCTCTAGCCAAGAACGCATTGTGGCCATTTGCTGCCCTATCGTACAATCGGCTTAAATGGATTTGTTTGGAGAGGATAGAAAATATAGAAAACGGTACCTCTAAAAATGCGTGGATGCTTCAATATGTACTGTAAAAGCAAAGTTTGCGTTTGTTTTCTGGTGTAACTTTGTTTCTCTCTGTCTTTTACATGACACTGGTAGACTAAAGTGCTCTTTGGTCACGGAGTTCGTTGGCGTTGTTGCGCCACTCTGCTTTTTCTCGGATTTCGCACCACGTTTCAGAACAAATTGGCGAATGCAATTGTTGGTTTTAGAGCTATGACTTGTTAAGAGTTGTTAAATTTGTTTGAGCAGTTTCTGCGATTGACCAAAAGTTTAGTGTAAGCTTGCAAATTTCCAGAATCGAAACTTAAAGATGCAGTTTTGTTGATAGGTTGCATTTAATCATTTTTGCTTCATTTCTTTTCATTCGTATAAACTATACGAGTATAAACTGTAATATTTGCCATTCCTACTGCAAAAATTTATGGCTGATTTTAAGCACTTCATATGAAAAGTTCCGAGATTCATGCAAAGACTTCCTGATCAATACTGAAAAACAGAATTGGGAAAATGCTGTTTTTTTCAGGCCAATCGAAAAACATTCGGAAATATTTCCAGATATCAAACTGTTGTGCGCTACTTAAAGTATCGCTGCGGAACAGCAACTTACGAACATTTTACTCAATAATTTCCACGTTTTTTAATGACGCTATGTGAAGCTCTGTTGCAATAGCATTTGGGAACAAATCACCAAATATTTTGCACGAAATAAGTCGAGTACACAACTAGTATTTTTGCATTGCATTTCACTTTTGTATACTTAGATGCTAAACCTGCTCTTAACTGGTCTTGATGAGACCCACACTTCTGAAGTGCAGTTATGTTTGTAGCGGAACCTCATACTTCGCTACATAATTGCATGATAATGCTGCGTTACTTTCGATTCCATTGCATTTTGCACAGTATTCGAGAGCTTGTGTGGTTAGAGCACGGTTTCTCAACTGGGGCCCTCGGCCCCTGGGGGGCGTCAGTGCGTTTCTGGGGAGCCACGAGCAATCCTCTGCTCATGGCCTTGTTTCTTTTAAATGCTGTTTGCTGCAAAAGAACAGCTAGGTACGGGTGTTGAGTGAGGGACACGAACCATGAGAAGCACTGTGTTAGAGCATCTATGACGAAGACTCTGGAGCCTCTGATATTCTTGTTCTGATCACTGAACAGTCGACGAATAGACTAACACCTTTCCCGTGTTCTGTGTCGTGGGCGATATATTTAAAAAAATTTGCCATCGTTTACGGGATACAAGCATTCCCCCTTACCTAACACTGACTAAACATGAGCACAAATTAACCGGTTACTTTTAGCATTGATAACACGCATGCGAAGGCTGTAAACACAAGGTACAGAAGGAAGCCAAAACCTCGTTTGATGAATAATTTTATTTGGCAGCTTTTAACAAACATTTGAGCTTTCTTAAAGAGGTGTTCGTTTAAACAGTCTGCAGATTGAAATTCCTGCTCTCAATCAAATACACTCTTTCAAGCCACAACCAACCAATAAAAGTAAATTGAAAAAACGGATAAAATTTCTTACAGCGAGGATTCAATCATTACTACAGTAGTAAGATGAAATAAGCTGTCAAGTACAGAAAATTCTCAAGGTAGAAACTGTTTTGTTACCTTTCTCCTTACTGTTGAATTGTTTATGCAATTAAAGGTTTTTGCATCTGTAAAGTGCCTGATCCCAGACTGTTACCCGCAGCCGAATCTTCATTTACTTTTTAGGATTTCTTAAGCGCAAACTGCAAAAGCTTAGTAGTTTCAGAAAATATTCTTTGCGCTTTGATTTTGCACTTAATTTATTCCTTTTTCCATAAATTTTCTTTTCGGCATGATCGCGGGGGAAAAAGCACTAAGAGGTCTTGAAATACCTCACGGTTTTCAGACGCCTCTCATAGCTCCGCTGGCTTCACCACAAGTCAGGCCCAAGCAAGGTCGGAGATGTAATTACACCACCTGGTCGTTGGTCGACCTCTGGGTCGCTTTCTTTATAGGGTGTAGGCAGCAGGACTTGCCTTGCCAATCTTTCCTGAAGCATTCCGGTTACGTGGCCGACCATCGTAGATGGGATCTCCCTATTCGGAAGACATGTGGCTCTATACTCAGGGTTTTACAAATTTCACAACTGCGCACTTTGTCGCAAAGTGTCACGCCGTAAACTTTTCACAAGATTCCCATCTCCGCCGCTTGCACTTGAGATAGCACTCTTTCAGCCATTTCCCAAGACTCATAACCATACGTGAGGATCGAAGCTATAAGACCGATTTAAAAACTGAAAGCATTTACGATGGTTGTAAGCTCGCGTTTTGTGTCTATACGGAACGATAAAACTCATATAATACTTTGTTTGTTTTAACAATTTGTGTATCAATCTCCTTGTTCTATTTTCGCTCACTTGTGATTACCATCTGGAGGTTCTTGAACTTCTCGATCTGCTGCTCTGTACTAATACATACATTTAGCACTCACTGACCTGGGTTTCTGGAGAGGCGTAATGCCATTTTACCGTTAATTTTCATTCCATGGTGGCAGATAGGTGAAAACCAATAAAATGCACGCTGAAAAAACCATTGCGAGGATGCAAGCAGCTCAAAATCGTCCACAAAAAGCAGGCTGTTGATCTGCAGTTTCCAGCAGTGACACCCTCGTCGACTCGCCTGCGACTGTCTATCCGATTCATATATAAACTATGAAGAGGAGTGGTGAAAGCACACGCGCTTGTCGAAGCCCATAACATCCACGACAAAATAAGCGTAGACATCTTTTGCATACTCCCAAATGTTCTCAAAATTTGTTGGAGAGTGAAAACTTGGTCCGTAGTGGTACATCCAGGAGGAAAACCACCCTCCAGGCTCCAGCTTAGGATCAATTATTTCGCGGCATCTTTTTCAAGGCACTTGACATACGCTTTCTCGGAAGGCTAAGGAGAGAAATGCCTCGGTAGTTGTTGCATTGCTTTCTGTCTCCCTTCTTCTGTGGGTCATCATTCCTGTTTGCCAATATTTCGGTTCTCTTCCAGAACTCGATGCCACACACCAGTTGCCAAAGAACTACTCTGTACAAAATTTTAGGCATTTCAGGTCGAATTTCATCACAAGCTTTCAGTGTTTTGACAGTTGGGAAGACCAGCTGCAGTGATATTTTCCTCCCACGACTGCATCTCCTGTGTGTTTGATGTTATGACTACTGAGTTAAAGACTTTTGAAAGACTCTCTCCGACTGCGAAAGACATCTTAACAGCCGAGTAAAGAACGGTTATGGTTTTTCATGAATCTAACAGTGAGATCCTTTGCCGCGAAGACGTTGGATTGTTTGCCAGAATATTTTCTTGGCTTATGAGTAATTGGAATTTAGTTTACGTCTGAAATTCTCCCAAGACTGGATTTTGGACTTTTTTATCACTTCAGCTGCGTATCTTCATTCCTCAGCGTATCGCGAATGTAAAGAAGGTTCAACTTTAATTTGAAACCAGACCTTGTAAACTACTTTCCTTGCTAGGATAGCATTTTTCACCTCCTGTTTCTACGAAGTGGTTACTTTTTTGCCGTAATTCGCCACCACGACTTCTTTCTGTCCACATACCCTAGCAGCAGATGAAGCTACACCTGCTTTGAACAACAGCCACTCCTCTATATCCGTTGCGGTACATTGTGGGAGCTCTCGAAACAAAGACGATACGCTGTCTGCGAAGTTCTTTCTTACATCCTTGTCCACCAGGGCCTCCCACTTGTCTTGCACGTTAGTGAAAGCAATGTTTGTTTTACCAGGCGTAACTTCCAGACAACCAAGAGTTGATCTGTCGATACTCCTGCAGCTTTCTGACACGAACTTTCAACACCACATGGAACAAGTCAGCGGAAACGATACAGAAATCTATGAGTGACCGTTGACCCAACGAATTTCTGTACCACGGTGTACTTGTGTATTTCTCTGTTGGAAAAAAGTGCTCATGGTGCACAGTACAGGAGACTCCCGTTGTAATTTAGGTTATCATCACCATGTTTACCAATCACGCCCTTCCACACCTGAGCGTCGTTTCCAACGTGTGCATTGAGGTCTCCTGAAACGATTTCTTGTAAGTGCGTTACTAGTTTCCTCCACGAATTCCGGGTATAGTGGACTTGAGTTTGGGTTGTATACCTACATCAAACATGGGACCGGTCTTTAACCTCAACATGCACACTCTTCCTTCCAGTGGGATCCATTCATCGACACAGCCTGCAAGCTGAGAACTAACGAGAAGGCCTGGGCAGAACGTGTTAATCTCAACGCCTGAGTAGAAGAGCTTGCATGCATCATCCAGCTCAACAGTGATAGAAAATGGCGCTTAGTCCATGAGATGCCATGAACGAACATCTGGGGAACATCGTTTGACCTCCACAACTAGTTCGTGTTCTTTCCGTATGAGCGATATAATGTTCTATTTTCCAATTACTATCTTATGGCCAGATTGCAATCTACGCGCGGCTCTTAACCCAGAGTAGAAACACTCTGTACCATCTCCATTCACCTCCCCAATGCGTAGCGGGCGCAACATCCGGAGCCTCCATTTGCGGATAGCTCATGGGAAAGACTCGTGAGTTGTTTGAACTTGGTCACGCGCTCGATGACGTATGCGTACGCTTTTGATTGTTTTTGCGCATTTCACGGTAGCAACCGCCCAAAATATACCGTTGTGCAAACCGGTCGNACCATTTCCGCCAGGGAGTGCGACGTTGCTGCGGGCACNTTTGTGTAGGAGAGGCCTTGCATTAAGTCTCTACTTCATACGCAGATATGCAACAATCAATACACCTGAAAAGAAGAGGCAATGGTTTAACCTTTCACTTTCCTTTTCTTGACTGCACAGGGCGGACGATGCGTCGGTCCCTCCTGTCTCATAACCCCTTCATCAGAACTTATTTACACGTCATCCATTGATTACAAACTCTTTACAATTCCTGGACTCAACCTTTCCAAATCGGACACAAACCCAACTTCACAAGTCACGCCACACGGTTGCACGCCACGTCCAAGCACAGAGTGCCGCGCCTCCTAGAAGATAGTCTGCATGCCATAGACGTTCTTAACGTTATTGCTCAATTTACCACCAGAGCAGAATTTTTGTTACGAAATTTTATGATTCTGAGACTCGGCGTTTTTAAATACTCAGGGCCAAAAAATTTGGGGATGCCAAACGTTTCGATTTAAGGCTAGCAACACTATTTTGTTTGGGTTACCGCCTTTCAAAGCACACAATGACTAGATATTCTAAAAGTTTTGGGGGAGCCATGGCCCCCTGGGCACCCCTGACTGCGCCTATGTACCTCTATAGTGCGAATGCGACACGTTACGTCACACAGTCGCAGGTTACGTCCAAGCGCTAAGAACGCCGCTCCTCAAAAGATATTTTGTATATAAGAAACATTCCTCATGATTTTCCACTTTATTCTCATATTATGCGATCCTCAGTGAAGGTTTCTAATCTGCCCTGGAGGTCAAAATTCATAGAGTACAGTATTTGTAAAACGTACGTTGCTTAAAACAGAGGCCTTTTTGGAAGAATGTCCGCTGGCTGAGGGAATTGCAATAGACTTGACATCTCTGTGAACAGGAAGTTGAACTTTTACGCATGGGTTATGCCAGTGATGGTAATCCTTAGACATGAACGTTTTCAGCTCTACAGACAGAAATCCTTTAGATTTTTTCTTGATTTTCTGAAAAGGTGTTGGTGCAATAACGTGACGACGCTACCCAAAAGATTTTTAGCAGAAATTTTCGGTGACGTACACATTATTGGATTCTATTTTCTGACTGGCAGAAAAATATAAGAAAATGGCCTGCTTTGTGGATTGGTTGTTTAAAGTGTCACACTGTACAGTAAATGCCCTAATAATTGTGCGATAGAGAGGATGCTTTGAAAATGGTGGTCACAAACGAGGGTAAAAATACCAAACCTGTGCACTCGTCACAGTAAAATTTTGACTGTAAAACATAGCTTTTTTCTGCATGCAAACATGACACTCAGCTCAGAGCTGTAATGCTTCGTGCCGCATTGTTTCTATCAAAAACTTATAAAACGGGTTTCCTAATCTTTGGTCTTTATTTTGATCAACGCCACGATCTATTTTGTTTGTACAGAAGTTTGTCAAAGGCTTCAAAGAACGTTTAGTCAGAGAGGTACAAAATATCGGTTGCTTGAGAGGATAGGATGAAAAATACGAATACGCTTTGAAATGAAAAGTGGCGGTATCTTTATTATTTTTCATTTTTTTGAGGAGCTTTAGTTTTCAGTAAACATGCATATATGTTTAGGTAGTGTTAATTCTAGGCGGCGTCAACTTTGAAATTAACGAATTTGGTGGAGACATAGCAGACTCGAGGCAAATACTCTTGGAGTTGGACCGGATACCAAGCCACAAAATTGTGATTTTATTATACTCTGCTCCTGCAAAGCTAAAGAAAAGGTACGGACGTGTCTGGGAAAACCAGGTTGTGTGGGACCCCTGAATGTAGCAACCTTAAAGTCTTGGGTCAATTTTTAGCGAGAGTTTAACCAAGGCCTCTCTCTGAGAGGCCTTGGTTTAAAAATGTGCTATGGGAACTGTCGATCAACGTGGTGTCGCCATTATTCGCCGACAATCTAATTGCCTGTTTAAATTTAGCC
>JGI24159J19872_10001957_pt1 | contig 23788 bp, 15 predicted proteins | sample Ectturendosymbi4_FD_19872 | JGI IMG/M metagenome (IMG submission 19872) | reverse complement strand
TACCTTGTCTTCCAACAGGATTGTCGACTGACAATACCAGCGTACTATTGAACTCTGAATGTTGGTGTATTTTGAAAAAGCATTAGCAGTTTGATTTGCAGGCACATAATGTCTTACTGGTGGCGAAAGAATGTTTCAAATAATTGTAGAGTTGACCATTCAAGTAGTTTTTGGATATGCATAGAGTAAATAGCCAAGAAAGGGGCCAATTTTCTGATACAGCAGTTATTGGCATATAGGTTTATTACAAGAACTTGGTCACTCATCATTTCGGCTGTGCCAGCAATAACTTAATTCCCAATTGCTTGTTGGCTTCATCCGTAAACAGTCGAATGTTAAACGACGAAAACCGACTGCGCAGTGTTGTCGTCCCAGTCACGTCGTGTCTGATGTCTAGGTCCATGAGCAGTGCAACAAGAACATTGCCTGAGATTGGTAAAGGAATGGAACTGATTGTCGTTTCCATGACGCTTTGCACGTTGCAGCTCAGTGGAGCAGAAGACTGCAATAAAAAAATACGAAAACGTGCTTTGGACAGCAATGTGGCCAGAGAAAGAACGCACGTGCGTCATGTAGTTTCTCCTACCCGCCTCTGGCGTGAAGCGCCGCTGTTAAGAAAGGATACGAAAAAATGGTGGAGCAGAAGATGCTGTGGTATAAACAATCTGGCTTAAGATAGTGTTCAGGTTTTTTCGTAACAAAGAGTTCGTGCCGATCAGATGGAACAGGTTTATTTATCGCTTGAATATATTTTCTGTCCTTTTCCGAAATTCAGATGTGCCCTTCGTTTGACCAGTCAGCCGGCAGCCACGAATCACAGGCGGGGATTCATTTAAAAACTGAATTTACTTCAACGCACAGCGAACCGATCGAGAAGTCCACATTGAGGAGCATCTGCTATCCCTGAACAATTCTTCTCACCCGCTGGGTCTTAACCAGTGTTTCCACCAAGAAAATTTTACACTGAGTAAATGTTTACGTCAGTGCGCATGCAATTGCGCCACTAGGTAGACACGCAACCAGTGAAGCGTTCCAAGTGTTGTCATTTTACATATACGATATCAATTTGGAATGTTGCAAGTGCGCGACATTGAGATTTCACTGCGCAAATGGTCTGGTAGTACTTCGCAGTTGCGCACTTTGGAAGGAACATTGGTCTTAACTCTCGCGCGTGGTTCTGTCTGGGGCCGTTGACGAAGGGAAGTTAGTAATTTTTCTGCGCTGGTGGTGGACAGCTGTTGCCTGACGCTTCTTAGCAGAGCTATCTGCGCATGTATGTATGAACCAGGCTGGAACGCTTTGCGTGGAAACATGATTTGGCGCGAAAACTCTGCAACAACGCCGTATCATCTCAAGGTTATAACTACAAGATGTGGATTACAGTGACAGGAGCGCCTCGTTCCACAAACTTTTTTTTGTTTTTGCGCTAAAAGCAGGGATTATGGCTTGTTTTGGAGGGCTGAGTTGTTGAGATAGTGAGTTGTAACCTATGCTGGCCCGCGGTGAGTTTCGATTAAATCTAGTTTTCTACGTCACGGATAGATTTTGCTAAAGGTTCTATTTTCGCTTACAACGCGAATGGATGTTCCAATGACTGATGGAGGTAAATAAGCAAACACACGTCTACAATTAATTAAATAAGATTCCCATGGAAGAAATGTATCACAGACGACTTCAACCTAGACCCGCAATCGCGCAATTGCCCCCTTCGAAATTTTCAAAAGCATGTTCAGTTGTTAGGTAAAACAACGAGTTTACAAGTATTTTGCCCCCTCTGAAAATATTAGCTGGTTGCGTCCCTGCCTCAACCACTCGCTGTTACGAAATCTGAAGCCAGTGTAACTGCGCTAAGCGTGTGTGATGCGAACATGCCGCTGATGGCGTGATCCGGTTGAACCATTGCGAGCGCATGTAACGATGATCGCGAGGCTAATTACGTTTCGCGGCTAATCCGTAGCCGAGCTTTTAATCTTTTTTCCATTTCATCGAAAATGTGTAGTGCCGGTCGATTGGTTGTGCTTATCGCGAAGCACCGGTTGTGTCGTCACAAAGGGCATTATCGTTTCGGCGGAATGTGTTTCTCAAAAAAGCACGCACGCCGGCGTCAGGTGCGAAACACACACAACGCTCCTGAACATAACAAACAAGTCTTTGTGACGTTGCACCTGCTACGGCGATCTTCCTCATTACATCAGAAGGCGTTTCAGATCGCACAGGCGATGACAAGTTAGCAACGTCGGTAACAATATTGGACGCAGACTTACAATGGTTGCTCTCCTTCGAATATTTTACGCATATTGACGACTGTGACGGTATCGCAATTCGTGCAGCTCCCGATGGAACCTCGCCGAAGTAAGACCAGTTTCGCAATGAAACCGTTCAATGCCCATCGCCGGCGAAGGGCCTTCAGGGGGTCTTTTCAGTTGAGTAAAAGGAGGTCGAGAACAACCCAAGGTTCATGTTTAAGCTTATTGCCTTATCTGCTACTTAAAGCTTTACGTTTTCTGTTAGCTTTTTAGGAATTAACCGAGCGGGCTGTGCATCATCTTTTTGCGATGATTCAAACTTGCACATGTCTATATGCAAGTAACAAGTCTCCACATTGATGAAGAGTTTGAATCAGTCAGCAGATTTTTTGTAGGAAGTGGATTGGACGTAACACTACGCATCTTCAGTCCTACAATCTGCGAGCAACGCTTACGGGCGAAAGGCTAAAGCTAGAACAGAGAAAGCAAACTAACTCAATACTAAATCAGAATACAAGTTTCGACAAAAAGAAAACTTTAAAATGTGTCTAACGCAAATAATTGCTGCCACTGCAATACTGAACGTATCTGATGCCGAACGTCCAGCAGTGCAACAGCCAAGAACGCCGTCGTAATGGCTCGCAGAGCGCTGGTACAATGCGGAAGATCGATAGTTCACGGAAGGCCGTCAGTTACTGTGTTATCTACTGTCTTGGTAAATTTTGAACCTCAACTGTCGTTCGAAGAGTTCTACCCCAAGCTTCCTGTGGCGACGGTCCTGGTACTGCTGTTCACGTATTTATAAGCAGGATTGCAGCCCGAGGCAACTCTCGCGAAGGGCAAATTTTCTTTGGTTTCACTCTGGCTTTATGACGTATAACTTATTACCAGGACTGCCATACCTTCCTTATTTCTACGATTTGTCTTCATTTTGAATGTCAGTGTCTTGGAAAATTTTTCTGACCTTGTTTCTAAGAAATGTCCTTGTTTTGACTTTGCATCCTTATTTTTTGTCGTATTTTCCAGTCTGCAATACCTTTGTGGAGAGGGTGTTCTCCTTTGTTTTGGCACAGTAGACCAAAAAAAGAAACAGCCTCAGCGAAAGGACAGTCAGGTCGATCTTGCACGTGAAAGTAAACTTAGACAAGAGCTGCAGTGACATGCACCAGATAGTCTCTGAGGACAAAGTATTGCTGAAGCAGACCGTTTCCAATTCGAAATATGACTGATGACTGAATACATTTTGTTCAGCAATTTCTGTTCCTTTTTGCAGTATTTTGTTTCGCAGTTGTCCTTATGTTTGAGTCCTGATCGATGGCAGCCCTGCATATTGCGTTGTAGTTCTAGGACAAGGGTTTCCAAATTTAGAAACATGTACCCCAGTAGTACATTTAACGTTTCAAGGGCTACGTTAGGTCGGAGAGGAAATCATGTGCTTTTTGGTTTTTGATACGCAACTCATGCAGACGGATTGCTGAACCTGCTATCAAAATATTGATGTCATTCCCATCAACATGACTTCGGTTAGTCGGCATTTTCGGTGCTGCTAGGACTAAATCAAAATTCACAGCTCAAAAACACCCGAATATGATCTTTGTGTTTTACTAAAGTTTTTCCCCGCCTTAATGAGCGTGTTGCCAAAACACAGGCTCATCCGTTTCAGAACCTTGGATTGTTGGGCTTATTATAATATGTAGATTGTTAGCGTTAATGTATGACTGTGTATTAGCTTGTGTTACATTGGTTGGAATGGTTTCGTGTACTTTTAATTGATAAAATAAGATTTTAGAGAGTTTTAATGCGTTTTTAAGTTGCGTATGGGCACGGCCTACTTAAGATACCTTTAGTAGCCCGTGTGTATGAGTAAGTTGTGCAGCAGAGCAATTTAGATCAGCAGCTAAAATCATGAAAAACGTGTAAAGGGCACACGCGACCTATATAAAGACCTAAAGAGTACTGATAATCAAAAGCTTTAGGAACCGCTATTCTAGGCCGAAGTCAGTTACTGATCATTCGCAAGCAGAAACTGAAATAAAAACTGTTAACTTTCACGCAAGTTCTAGTGGAGCAATTTGACAACGCAGCCAGTCTTAATTATGAAAACCATGGCGTTGCAAAACCGTTGCTTATTCTCAGGCAGTCCTACTTCTTAATTTTGAGTTCTCAAAAACTGTCAAAGTCGTGGTGATGACCCATTTTTCTGACCCTGGTTTTTCCAAATGCTTTTAAATGATGTTTCGGAAATCTATGGGTTCATGTCATTTGACTCCTCAATTGAATATGTTTTTTTGTTGTGCTTTTTTCATGTATGGAGAGTTTTTTACTTCCATCATCACAGTATTCGAAAATCTTTTGTTGGGAACGTATTGTATTCTCCAAACAATTAACATTTTTCTCGTCATTTAACGTGAAGTCCAAGTCCGTGTTTTGTCTAACAACTCAAGACAACAAGTGGGTTAATTTTAGCGTCTTACAACCGCTTTTCTCCTCGTTCTGGCTTGTTTCTAGCTCTCCGCCGCAAAATCAATTTATTTTTTCTGTTCTACGCTACGACTTCGTTTAAATCGAAGCTCAGTCGACACACTCCCAAGAAATGGAGAAACTGGAAGCAGTGGCCATAGCTCAGTACGTCCTGCAGAATAAACGTCAAGTCACAATCAGCCAGCTGGGTTTTCTTTCTTGTGATGTTTGGATCACTGTACGATCGTTTTCAACCGTTATGTCTACTGTTGATGCAAAATTGATTGCGGCAATGTAACGGAAGCTGCGTGTTGATGCGCTTTGTACGTAATGTCCGTTCTTCGTCACAGTTCAGTATCCGGTCAGTAGTTGTTTGGTGTTATGCTGCTAGTTCTGTTTTGGCTGTGACTGGTGACGGAATGCTGGCATCAACCACATTGACACCTTTCGAACATCAGGTGAGTCTACTGATGAGGTCGATTAACTGTGAATGTCAGGCTATGAATTTTAGATTAACATGACGGGCCTCAGGGAAAGTTTAGCAGGGGGTACGAAGACCAATACCCCTAATTTCTATGGCCATCGTCGAAACTTGTATAGCTTGTTTGAAAACAGCTACCATGCTACAATTCACGAAATATTAATTATTATACTGGCATCTGGCTTACACCAGTAGTTTTGGGCTTGATCACAGAAAAACGTAGCATGCGTACTTTCATCCTCGCAGAGCCTAGTACGCACGGGCTCGGGCACGATGTACCTCTTGAACCCCCTCTCGTAGGCCCTGGTGTAAAGGGGTTAACGCAGTTTTGAAGATAACATCGTACTTTCTCAATACGGCGGGACGCTGAATGGTCTCTGCTTGTCATCTAATACTGCAAATCATCCGTGCTCTCCATACTTTCGCTAGAGTACGGGTAAGAACTGGACATCGCACAACCCGCCTTAGGTCTATTAATGAAAATTTCACCATTCCATTAATGTGACCAATACACTGATGAACACCTGGCGTACCCGTACCAATCTACAACTGCTTCCTTTGACTAAATCAATAAAACAAGCATTTAACAGTAGGTTTCCAGTGTTTCCTTTTCCCCAACCTTAGGTTCATGTGTGCGTGGTTGTGTTAAACATTACTAGAGTGGACTGGATTGTAACTGAATGTAATTAACTGCAGTTTGGCGAAGTAATCGCAATGTGATGTCAAAAGCGTTTTAATTTCAAACCGAGTGATCGCATTTGCGCATGCAATTGGAGGTTGTGGTAATTGAATCCCGAGACAGTAGTGGGAAAATCGCAATCCGCAGGCCATTTACCCCGCGATGGCCCTCGAAGCCAAAAGCAAGAGCATCGGTGGCCTCCAAAGTGTCAGTTATACGTAAAAATAGCCCGCGTGTACAGTAGGCTTGCCCATCAATGCAAAATTTGTTATCTGTAACATGTTTGCCAGACCACTGCTCATGGCCTGCTAAGTTCGCGGTGGCAAGAACATGAGGCTTCTTGGTTGGAGAATAAATTGCCGAGGAATTTTATCGTACAATAAACCACCTTGTGCAAAGATTCGTGTCACTCCTTTAGTTGATAAGTTTTTCTCAAGATTTTGTATATTGGCAAGAGGAGTGGTATGGATTTGTGCCAGTGGCGTAGCTACCGCAAACTTGAGGGCGGGCAAATCTTTTAACTTTAAGCGAGCAACAGTATTTTGTTTGGGAAACCACCTCTCAAAGCACGAAATGACAAGATATGCTAGAACTGTGAGGGGCATGGCCCCTTTGTCCCCCTGGTTACACCTATGTTTCGTGCATGGTACGCAGGTCCTACCGGCTTCCTTGTAAATGTGCTCAACTTTTGCACATATACCTTACGAAAGGTAAATTCGTTTTGTGCAGGAAGTAAAATTGGTGTAAAAAGGACGATAAAGCAGTTTAGCGCATTTTAGTGATGTGTTTCTCTATGGCATGAACACTCACTGATGCTGATAAATATTATGATAACTTGTTCTCGATGGTGCTGTATTAGCACGTAGTTGATTCCTTGTTTTACCCATTGTATTTTAAATTTAAATGGAGATTCAAGTACCTGTAATTTAAGTGAACTTTTTGCAAACCTAATTGTAATCGAAAAATTTGGAGACGTGGTACTGTAATTATTAATTATTAATAGCTTTTGTAGATGTACATTAAAAGCCAATACGGTGGGAACACGCTTTGCTTTTCTCCCCCAGAAGTTTTGAATTATTTCATGCCTCCTAGGAGTTTTGAAAGACTTCAATGGCTTTTAAGTGATCACAACATTCTCCCGATTAGAAATCTCGTCTAAGCTAGTGTGTGTCTGTAACAGCGCTGGGATTTTGCAGTTGTGCACCAGTTTGATTTATTGCTTTGCGTCTTGTTGACACCTCGCCATGGGCAACGACAGCCGCTTGCTGCGTTTGCCATTGCGTATACCCACAAGCACCGACGGATCTTGGAGGTTGGTTTTCTTTGGCCAGCCTACTTCAAGGGTCAAGGCCAATCCTCTTCAACCACTGATTTTTGCCGCAAAGTATTGACTGATACATTGTTACTATATATATAGCAACCCAAAAATCTTAGCGTGCCAGTGCCATAACAATGAGCTTTCCTTGGTGCCACCGGACTCCGTTGTTCCAAGCAAATCATCGTTTGAATAGGGTTTCAGCCTGCTTACAGCTGACCACATTACTCGTTAAAGAAGCGTTCAGCCTTGTACTGTAGGTGGACGTCGCCACCGGCTGCACTCGTTTAACAACAGGTTAAGTCACCAACCCTTTTCTTCCGTGCCGACATCATAATAACGCTACCTNGTCGCGCAAGTAACAGACGCGCCAGATATTGTTACCATTCCTTTGTTTCAGTTCTGTAAACACCGCTCGTCATGATGGGCGCTTGTTCTGCAACAGCTCTTTGTCTCAATTCAGCACCTCGACAGCACGGCTACCTTGTCTCGTTTGGGAAAAGCAAGTGCTGAGCCTTGTTGATTCAAGACAAGCTGTAAAATGTGTTGTCTTTCATCGCCAAATGAATAGAAATGTTCTAGGGCGTACTAGCCCTTTGACTGAACTCTTCCTGCTTGCCTGACCCGCTGGTAGTTATTGTTTAGCAACAGGAAGGATATCAAGTAGATCTGTCAACGGCAATTCTAAACGAAACCTACAACCTAATTATAGAACCTGCTTTTATATCCAGTTGAACAGCAGGGAAATCAATCTAGACTGTGAAGTTCGGGTGGGTCAAACGTAAAATTCCTTTTCCTCTTAATGCGGATGGTGGTTTTACTAAGCAAAAAATATACGGGGAAACTTAATGGCGAACTAAAATTTCAGCCCCGACGTAGCGTCATCATTGCAGGTCCGTAGCCAGGTTTTGAGGTTTTGGGGCCAAAATAAAGAGCAGAGAAGCAAGATACATTTTTGTTAAATGTTTCAAAAAAATTTTTCTGGGCACAAAAAAATTTGGTGGGCCGCTGCCTCTCAATGCCGCCCCGTGGTTTCGGGCCTGCGTTCTTGTCGATGGAGTGTAGTTCCTAATAATGATCTCTTGGCAGCAAACAAAAAAGAAAATTAAGATAAAGGACTGCACGGCATGTTTAGAAGACACTGCATAGTCAAAATTTTTCCATATGCTTGAGTGCCGCCAAACTCGTAACTGTAGCATACGCACAGCGCGAAAACAAATCGTTTTCTTGCGTTCCTGCACTCACGCCTCAGGATAACGTGGACAAGCACCGCATCTGAAAAAAGCTTTGCCAAGTGGATGAATGCTACTTTCTGTAAATGTTTTTCCCTGTTTGCTCAGTGATCTAATTTTGCAACTAGCACGAGTTGCGTTTATTGTTGTTGTTATCTAGAATGATCGATATAAGCGCCGATAGTACGCCATTGCAAATATTTAAACAAATGTGGAAAACAATTTCGCGCCACATTATCTGTATATTCCTCCCTCACCGCAAACAAGGTTTTGTGCGTTTGTTTCAAGTAGCGTTACACTGTTCTTTCAACGTCGTGTTTACTTAACATTTCAGGTAAGTGGCCACGCAAGCTTGATGACGACGGATGATCGTGACATCATTCTCAAGCCACTCATACCGCACGAGCTGAACTTTTACCGCAACATGGCGCCGGAGATGAGACCCTTCACTCCTGATTTTAAAGGTAAGTTGGTCAATATATCGATTAGTCATTTGGTTCTTCATGGCCTGGTCTCATTCATAATCCCTCGAAGTCTTTGGGTCATGGGCTCTGTAAGTTGAGACTCAAGCGCATGCATCAAATCAAACCTTTATTTTGCAAGAAAGCATAAAATATTGGTGTAGTTTAAGGGAATCTAAGACCTCCGCCGAGCTCCAAAACCCCGCCTGAGTCGCTTTGGCTGATGAAGGGTCTGGCGTGCAGTCTACGCAACGAGCAGTTTCGACGGTAACCCCTTAAATGGCCACTGTCGGCGCTTTTAGCACCACAAAACTCACTCCGAGCGGGAAAGCAAGCAGCACTTGTGGGCAGAAGGCGGCTTAGTTTTTCATTTAAGTGATTTAACCCTGGACCTGCTGAACGGTTCGTTATTGACCCGAACGAAAAATGTAGAAACACCTTCAACCCATAATACTTCGTGCACTAATATCACTCTCCATGCAGGTCGGTGGCCAGGTTTTAAAGTGTGGTTGGGAAATACATTTTTAGGGGGTGCGAGGATTTTGATTTTATTACATGTTTAAAAGCATAACAAAATTTGGGGGGAGAACTGCCCCGAAAGACCCCGTGGCTACTGTCACCCTCCATGTATTGCTTGTGGGCACTGTTTTCACGAACACGAAATGTTGATGTTTGTAATTTTCAACAGAAAAAATGAAACTCTTCATCATCAGGTTTGGCCGCTTTTTACACACTCTGTATCAGGGTATCATGCACGCGGAGCGCATGTGACCCGCGAGGACATTTTGTGGGGCCTGGAAAGCGTTTCTAACTTTTCACATAATTAACGTTTGACTTTTTAGTTTAGTTTATTCACCGGTGTTAGAAGTGAATGGCCAGCGAATAAACAAGTCTCTTTTAATCGAATGCTGGATGACTAGAAATAATTTAAATGTATTTAACGATTACATTTCGCAGGAAATATGATGTAAAAGCTGTTTCTGGTAACGATGAGGTAATGTCGTTGTTGAGTCAGCGCCATTTTTCAATGGTCGGTTGTCATAATGCGGCCCTCGGATTACTTTATAGATCTTCTTTTAGCCATCGGAGCAATTTGACCCTGTTCTATGTAGTGTGTCGGTTGCTAGCGACCCTCAGAATTAAAACTCGGTTGGCCACTCTATATTGGTCGACAGGCATCCACTTGCGTAATAATAAGTGGCGATCAACAGGGTTTAATGGGTTCTATAGATAAAAGAATGCCAACAGGATGGATAGGACGATTTTAAAAAGCCCACCAAAGTGAGTGTTTGGTAACAAAAATTGATAAAAAGCAAGGGAACCTAAATGTCTCAATGAAAACGATAATGTAGGGTGGTTGCATGCGATTGCGTGTGCTGGAGACCACTGAACGTGAGATCGGTAGATTCATTTCGGTTGTCTTGAATTTCGCGACAGCTGCTCGCTTGACCCACAAAATCCTGCCCACCTCCTGTTTTAAATGTCCAGTCCACCTGATTACAGTGAGTCTCAACATAGTATCTTCCACATGAACATGGACATCTGAAGGATTTTTTCCACGAGGGCCAATGGTGGATTTTCCAGGGCGGGGTAAAAAGTGCTGCAAGTAAATTTTAAGAACTCGAAACCAAAAGAAAAAATTTTCCTACTAAAAAGTTAATAGAAAAGTATGAAATTTCAAAATCGACGGGGGCCTTGGGCATTCCTCTTCTTACATCCATGCTCATGGAGTACAACAGCAATAAAGTGACCACGCGAAAAATTTTGAGTGTCATATTTTCTTTGTGTTGTTCGCCCCAACTAGCCGTTACTGCAAAACTGTTTATTTCCTGGCCTTGCCATGTTTGATAGTACCTACTGTTTCATCCAATGTATTGAAGCTAGCAAGCGCTTCTGCAAGGCATGCCACGTCCACGGCTAGGCTTGTTTGGCAAAGCCAGCAGGTGCAAAGTCGTGCTGTGCCTGGTTTCATTATTGGACCAACCTGGCTTGTTGTTGTTGCCCGGGCACTTGTGTTTCAAGAGTGTGTGACCGATGGCGTTTTTGATCAGGCATTACCGAAGTGGTTTACAAGGACATGAACGGAGATTTGGTGTGTGTGGCGGACCTGCCCGCCCGCAAGACGTATCTAAATTGCTGTTTGAAGCAGTGCAGGTCTATCTGCGAGTCGTCGCGCCGGGTTTGGGAGAAGCGCGTCGTCGAATACGAGTAAGTATCCGAGCTGGCAGTGATTGTGTGTCCGGTTCTGTTGCCACCGTCGTCATTTCGAAAAAGAGGCAAGTCCTGCGAGGATTCGAAAGCAATAATTGTTGCCGCTGCGAGTGGCAGTTGAGCAAAATGCGTGACAGGTTGCGTCAATTATGTCCTTTTCTTAAGTGGTCTGATCGCACGTCTGTCGTGCACGCATTGGGACTTTTCCTCGAGCATGGACAAACAACCTTACTGCCTCACACACAAACAACGCATAGCACACATTCCGCTGTGATATTCTGTGCGCGCCCAGCTTTCCTAGTATTTCATTAAATAGTCTTCATTGTAGCGTCGACTTCTTGTTGTTGATGGTCAAAAGAAGCGACGCCCGAGGCGGTAAGTTCACAGTTCGGCCAGTCCATTCGCATCTCCCTGCTACAGCGTCGAAGTCGCCAGTGACGATTGGTCGTTGAGATTAATTTAAAGGTTTTTGCAAAAAGTACAAAAACGCTGGCAGAGAACCTTAGTCAAAAGTGATCTTGCTGCAAATCTCGCGCGTGTCACGTCTTTCAGTTTCTGCGTACCACGTTTTGAGGTATCGAGTGAAAAGTTGTAAAGAAACGACTTGCAATGTAGTGCGCACGTCACTCATCCCTGATGTTTACAATTAAGCGTTTCTTCAGGTAATACAACGGTTTGCTTTCACTGTTCATTTTTTAAGAAATGAGAAAATTATCCTTGCGTCCGCCAACAGGTGCTGCTTTGTTGAAATCGTTTGCAATGCAACAAAACGCAGTGGATGAACCACAAAAAAATTATCTGGTGAATTTGCAAATGGATAGAAATGTCATTTTGTGTAGCTAAAAGGTTTTGCAAGATCTTAAGTGATACTCGACGAACGGACAGGATTTTTAACGTGTTTGAACCAAACCTGTGTAGTTGTTTTGTTTCCGTGTTCCCGCCACTTACTGATTGCACCCTCATTCACTGATTGGCATTGCAGGGGATTGGGCAGTGGACAGTTTCGCGAAAGCTCCTGGTTCCGCTTGAACCCTTGGACAACCGACTGGGACCCGCATGCCGCTTCTTCCGGCCTGGGCCGCAACCCATGGGCGGAACGGGTCCAAAAACAAGCCCTGAAGAAAAACGGACAGCACGGAAAAACAATTCGTATCCTTTATGAACCGAACAATTGCCGGCTTGAAGCGCAATCCCGAAGTTGTTTTGAAGGTTTTTTCGTAAATGTAACTCGCAGTAGTTGCGGCTAAAAATATTGAAGTCAACTGTTCGAGTCTGAAAGCATTAACTTCACCGGTAGATGTTTGACGTTTGGTGACCGACTTGTTAAAGTCTAGCGCTAGGAAGCGGATTTTCTTGTGACGACCAGACGGTGATACCGCCAGGTTTTCAACTTTTCAGCAGAAATGTGGATCCGGAACTCAAATTTCAGGCTCCAGGTCCAGGCATGTAAAGTTCGGCTCCGGCTCCAACATACTTTTCTGGCTTCAGTGAAAACTGAAAACCATTGTATCGTATGCACAACCAGGTTGCTCTACAAGCTAGGGCTGTGGAACCGGATACCAAATTTCTGGATCCGGCTTCGGCTCCCTAAACATTTTGGGCTCTGGCTCCATCTCCAAACATCCAAAATGACTTGGGCACCGGCTCCGGTTCCACAGCCCTGGTTGTAAGTGAACTTGTTTTTGTGATGTTCCTGCGACAGTAGTAAATTGTGAGCACCAGAAAACGTCATGCCGCTGAGCTTCAGCGAACAACTCCTCTGACTTGTTTCTTGTCCATGATTCCGTTCGCGATGAAAAAATTAAGTCCCCTTAATCTTTTGCAGTGCATGTACAGTACAAAGAGACATCATTGAAATCAAAGTGTAAAAATATTTTACAGTAAGTGCCAGTAGCTTTAACGTTGTTGCTGTTGCTATTACATTGGTTTTATTAGACAGATTCTGCGAAACAAAAGGACTATGTTAAGATTTTGCAAAATCGCTCGCCGGCCATGCGTCTTCCCCAAAACTGTGGAAGTCTCCCTCACCTATCGTCAGGTAGCAAGAGATATGCAGTAATGCTGATCAGAGCAAAACATTTGCAAACGTTCAGTATCTCTGCACAATCTTCACGTAACGTGCTATCTCCGGCCACACCTGCCAGCGATCAGGAATGGAGTCAGTTACTTTTATCAATAACAGTTTATATCACACGGGAAGATTTCAAAAACAATTAAATTGCAATAACGCATCCTACACATTGCTTCCCTACATTGTTGCGTATAATCATAGAACCGTAAAAGGCATGTTAGGCCTGGTTGGAGTCTGTCCATATGAGCAGATGTGATAATTTGTGACAATGTACAATCTTCTAGGCAAAGGAAAAATGAAAATGGAGTTTATGTGGATTCAATTGCATCGCCGTCAATTACAATTACACGACTTTTGAAAATTATCAATTACAATTTAATCACAATTGCTTAGTCAAAGTGTGATTGATTGCTTGACTCTAACACTGGCTGCGACCAACGCTCTGCACCCCCGCACGAAAATGCCATGAGCTGTGACTCGACATTTTCATTTGTGACGAAACAACGTGTGCTACTCATCGCCAGTGGCGGAACTAGAGGTTTGAATCAAGGGGAGAAACTTAGCTCGAAGGGAACCACTCAGAAAAAAACATGAGAAATGATGGTGAATCCGGTTGTGGATGGCTGTACTAAAAACCTGAATCACTGAAAAATACTCCGAAAAACAAAGAAAAATAACGTACTGAAAACCAAAAGAATACCAAAACCAAAATTCAAGCTAAGTGGGGGCCCAGTTTTCACATTTAGGTTACCAGGGGCGGGCGATTAGCCCCTATGCCCCCCGTCAGTTACGCCACTGCTCACCACACCCTGCAGCTCACACCACGTGACACCACAAAAATTCCCCGGCACAAAGCGTCCTACAATGGGCGTCGCGCTTTTCATCCGTTTCGTTTGTGTCGCAGCGATTACGATCGGCAACCGGTTTGCTTTCGAAACTTTCGCAGTTGGCGAAACAAGCGAGTTTGTTCACTCGCAATGTCCTGCTGTTCTCCTTAACGCGCTGCTTCAAACGCCAGCGTGCATTTTGCTCGAGAACGTGTCGGCGAAGTTCACCCACCCCTGCATTCTCGACGTCAAGATCGGCACGCGTCTCCATGGCGACGATTGTCCGGTGGAAAAGTTGCTGCGTCATCAGGAAAAAAACGAAATGTCCACGACGTCGAGCCTCGGGCTACGCTTGACTGGTTTGCAGGTGAAGTCGAGTCAAGCAAAGAAATTATTCGTGGCACCGGCCGGCAGAAACATCCCCCTTTGAAAAGTCGCAATGTTTTCTAAACAGTTTCGTCGCAAACGTCTCGGCCAGTGCGGTATTTATGACACTGCGGTAGTGAAGCAGGTAAATTGCCAAGCACTTGTGACGTATTGCTGAGATTTAAATGTCAACTACAATAGCAGTTTTGAATTGAAAAACCATTGTATTATTTGCAAAATTCGCTCACCCCACAATCTGTATCTGTGGAACCGGAACCCAAATTTCAGGCTCCGGCTCCACCATCTAAAAGTGTCTTGGTTCCGGCTCCAGCCGTCCAAAATTGCTTGGGCTCCGGCTCCACAGCCCTGGTTGTGACATCCCAGCGCCTTTTCCAAGTTGTACTCTTGAATGTTTGGTTTCTTGGAAACTCGCCTCGTTGGTTCCAAGACTGGGATAGATTTTGTTTCTGTCTTCTTACGGAAGATACGAAAGCGGGTAACTCATATTCATGTACGGTAACTTATTTACCCCGGTATGCAATTAACAAGCCCGGCGCTCACAATAATTGACAAGCTCAAAGGTGCACGTCCATCACCAGATCCCTCACTCACCATCCCTAGCAGTTTGTTGATTGGTTAAAACGCATCTATTGGTCGCTTTGCAGGTTTTCCGGGACAACAGATACATCTGTCGCGACAAGTTCTTCGGCCGCGGCCTGTCGCCGGACGGCTTCTATTCCTCCCTGGCCCTGTTCCTTAACGACGGGAAAAGTATTCGAACCGAGGTCATTCCACGCATCGTGATGCTGCTGGACAGGTTGGCCGCGGTCGTGTCCGGTCTGGACTCCTATCGTTTGTACGGCTCGTCGCTCGTCGTTGTGTACGAAGGCGACCGCAGCGCGGCGGAGGCTGTGGGTTCGATTCCGCACGACGGCAACAAAAACCTGCCCGAAAACGTTGGACGTTATTTCAAAGCGGATAATAAAAACCTGTCTAGCGTTGAACGCTACGATATGTCGTCAACATTTGATCGCGAAAGTGAAGCTAGAACGCGGCATACTGCAGTGGAACAAACCGCCGATGGTGCTTGCCCTGTGTCGCGTCACTACCATGAGGTCTGCGGACCGCTTGACGTCAATGATAACGTCACTCCCGCGCACTGCCGCAACAACGCGACCGCGGGCTCTGATCAAAACAAGGTCTTTTCATCAACAAACTGTCACAAGTCAACGCAGACCGAGAGCTCGTCGGGCTCACCACGCTACGGGCTGTCCCCGACGGGCGGCTGCTTGGTGGATGTGAGGATCGTTGACTTCGCAAACTGCACTTGCAGCAAGCTGGCTGGCGAACGTCGCGTCCAGCACGTCGGCTGCGACTCCGGCTTCATGTTCGGTTTGAAAAACCTGCGCGACTTTTTTGTCAGATTGCAGCGCGAAGCTGACAGTATGACCCTGTGCTGAACTTTGACCATCGCCACGCGTTTGTTTTGTTCTTCCTCACGAATCACGTTCCAGCTGCTCGGTTCTTGTGCACTTCACTGTGTCGTCATAAATGATGGACGGTTTTGAAGTAAGCGGTACTTTCTTTGCATCATTTGTTGCATTTGCCGTGTTCAAACTTGCTTGCCACGCAGGAGGAACGTAAGATTCTTTGCTTTGCATCCAAGGCCACCTGTTTTGTAATCGCTGAAAGAAAAACGAGAGAACGTTCAGTGAAAAAAATGCGGTGCTTGCCGAAAAAAGCCTCAGAAGTTTTTCTGTTAAAATTTCAGTGACACTGAAACGTCGTAACGTTGATGACACCCTACAAGGGTCCGCGAACGTCATTCCGCCCTCGAAAAGAGTGGGGAGGGTTAACTTGACAATCCGACCGCACTGCTCATGATAACGTTTCACCATTGGGAAACGTTCACTACGTTTTCATCACGCCCAGATCTATGCAGGGAGGTTTCGTTCGTCGTTTACTCGCCCGATGTGCGTCGCCGTATTCCGTTGCCGTGGCAACGCTGGACTGTTCGTTCGGACGTGCAGTGGTTTGCGTGGTTTGGCCGCGAAGGCGATCGGCCGACCACTGCAGGGTTCTGACGCTTCGTGGACTTCGATTTCCGAAGTGAAGATTTTACTTTTGCCTGTAGAATGGTTGGGATTCACGTAATATTCGTTGGCCTGCTTGAAACAAAGGCCTGTCTCGCCGCCACCGCGCTGCCAACGACGTGAGTTTCATCACTTTATCAGTGTATTGATCGAAGACCGAGCAAGCTTGTAGCCAGGTTTTAAGGTTTGGGGGGCAACATTTTTTTTTTATTGTATGTTTGAAACCAATTTTTCTGGGCACAGCAAAACAATACTTCATGGGTGGGCAATAACTTTGGCTCGGGAGCCACTTTTGGAAGGCCGCGTTTTGCTGAGGCCCGTACCTTCTAATGGAAATAGAAGCAAGTCTCTGGACAAGTTAACCTCAGCATTAAGATAGAGGAAATCTCAGATTTGAAGATTTTTCCTGAATGCTTTCGCTGGCCGCTGATTACCCCCCCCCCTGCAACACTTCATTGTCATCACCGTGCTCTTTATGTGAGTTATGCAACAACTGGTGTTGGATCTTCGCTCGTTCATCAGACGTGTGATCATGGGCGTCGGAAAGGGAGGGGCCAAGGCTCCTGGATTTTGATATTCAATATTTAGCTATTGGAAATATCCCTTTCGCCACCCCCAGGACATAATCCTGCCAACGCCTTTACGTGTGGTTCTTTGTACTGGGCTAATGCGGTAGCATATTTAATCTCTACAAGACACATTTGCAACACACAAGGTGCGTCAAAGAAACGTGTGTGACGTATAGCTCGCGTCACAAACTTGTGCAATCTGCCAGTTGCCTCGTGTTCCAATTCGTTTGCCTGTAAGTTCATTTTTTGAAAACTTGAACGATTTCGACCTGGCACAAGACGTGCACACTGCGCAATGTACAGCGGGAAAAACATGTTGAGCGAACCCATCACATTGCTGATGCAATCTCCAATAACGTAATGCAATTATGACGTGCCGGAAATTAGAATCCGGGACCCGACGTGAGATCAACGTCATGCGAAGGGATTTGTATTTCTATTAAGATTTTAAAGGAGAGTTCGCCCCCGCTTTGTGGCCTTGTCTGTGGCGCCTGGCACCCATATATCAAATGCAACCGTAGCAAAGGCTTTCTGAGAAAGGCAGTGGTTCTGTGAGCGCTTGCAAGCTGGGCAAAATGCAAGCAAAGCTTATGTCTATAGACCAGCTATGTCCAACCCGCGGACCGCCATGCAGCCAAATTTTCGACCCAGTTTAGGTTTTCGCTGTAGTATAAGTGCAAACGGACAACCTATCCTTGCTTTGACAATCTTAAATTTGACATTTTTGATGCAGGTTGTCCTCAGTGGCACTAAATCAAATCACGTCTGTATTTGCGTGCTGGGTGATTTCCACGTGTCCACTGACATCTTGATGCAAAACTTATTTCTAGTTTTCTGATTTCTGGACCCTTGTTGCATTGGCACTAAGCGTACCTGTGAAATCACACTCACGGAGCGGTAAAGGCGCCAAACAATCGTTACCATTACAGTTAGGATTCGAAAGGTTCCAGTGCATCAGCTTAAAATTAATTTTAAATTGCTAAGAGCAAAGTTAGTTCAATGTGTGGCCGTCATTACGATAGTGGCATAATTTTTGACATAGTAAGGAATTTCAGTTGGACATATCTGGAACAGATTGTTTATGCAACTCCAGTCAAGACGTTGAGTTTCGTTTGAGGTTTTCAGAAAAATGTGGGAAGTTACTGGTGTTTTTGTTTTACCTGCTTTCAACTCTGACATGACCGCAACTGATCAACTTCATCCAATGAATAAAAATATCCTCAATACATTTGGTGCTCTGCTGTGAAACTGATACGTGTTCAGTGACTGCGCATTTGCTGTTTTATTATTGCCATATTATCAAAAACGCACCACATAGAGCAAATGTTGCATACTTTACCATTCTATAGTATCCTGATGTTCGTAGGATTTTGTGCAAGTAACCAACGTTTAGAAAGGTCCTCGTTTTTACATGTTTGAAAGCATGCGTTTCTTGGTATAAGCAAATTACGACACTGATTTTCGGTAAACAACCAGTCAAGCGTGTTTACCTGGTAGCTTGCTTTGTTTACCGTTGTTTTGAATTCTTGCGATTTTACGATGATTTTGAAGTCTGATTACGCAGAGAATCCGGGTTTTCGAAACATGTCTTGTATATATGTTCGTGGAATTTTTCAAGTTCGTCTACAAGTAATATCGGTGTGAATTATGTACGAAGTCTTAGTGCAAGAAAGCTTTTACTGTAACACAGCCTTACGTGGCTTGACTTCGTTCTCTCTTTTGCCGAGAAAGCCTTGCTATTTTTGTATTCTTTTCCAATCGGTACTTGCCTGCTTTGCGTTCTTTGCTGCAAAGTAGATCTGCGTCCAGTTTGTTCTCGTATTGTCCGCTCGTGCGATGTAGTACAGGGGGTTGAACGTTTTGCTCTGCGCCGGAGTAACCCCCAAACCCACGTCGGTCAGAAAGCGCTGTTCTTGTTTCCTTGCAATTCATTGCTTGATCACGTGACAACGACCCCAAACAATCGCGTTTTAGCTCGTCCCTTCAGTCCCCACCCCCCATCAGGAAACACCCTCCCCTATTGGAGTTTGTCTCCCGACTTTACGAAAATGCTCAGCTCTGTGTTCTACGTCACAGTACTTGCCACCTCCTCCACAACCCGCGTTTTGTTACTTATCGCGAATTTTTTGCCTCTGCCGTCGCCTGGTGTGAGATCACGTGATGCGCTGCGAAAACGTCATAGATCTCTGCTGCTTGCATCTTTGCGTAACTGCGTCAAACTTGTGCGTTCAGAAACCGTCTCGAAACAAGGAAAGAAACGAAGAGAGCTCGATTCTTTCAGACGAATTTCTTGATAATAAACGTGACAAATAGATATAGACAAAAAAGTGGATAAAATCTTTTGCGATGAAAACAAATTTTTTAGTCTCTGTTCGAAATTTGTTGCCGAGTCTATAACGTATCGCAGCTGTTTGACAGAACTTTGACAAAACTGTAAATGTTCGAAGTCGATTTTGCTGGCTACTACTTTTTGTTGCAAAGAAGTGGAAACTGCTGTTTTTTGGATCTGCAATTGATTCGTGTGTTCACTTCAAAATCCGGAAAAATATGCTACTTTGCCGAAACTAAAAAGCTTTCTAACGTGACACAACCTTGTTGTAGTGCACCATGTTCAACGCACACCATATTCAACGCATGGCGCAATCTGTCACGTGACCCTGTTTGCTTCAGCGGTGCCTTTGTTGCGAAACAAAGTAACAAAAGCAACATGACGTAAAGACAAAAGTTATTTGTGATCGGTTAAACCTGTCCGGCCTTATGCGTCTCTGTGCGATGCTCATGCGGAGGCCAGTAACCGTTCCAGCCTTGAAACAAAGAAACCCTCGTTTATCATGGCCCTCCCACAATGCAGTCCGTTTGCGCGTACCACAGCACAGGTGATGACTATGTGTCGTATTGCGTGACCATTTTTTTTCTTTCCTGCGTATCTTTACGTCCGGTCGTTTTTGTTTCGCAGCAACGCACACACTCGCGCGTACGTTTGTCATTAAAAGTTGAACCGCACGATGGCGTGCTTGCACATACTCCATCGCGCAGTGTAGGTCGGTTGCTTTGCTGCCGAGTTGCGAGCACTTTTCTAAACCAACCCGTCGCAAGACAGTGCATCGCACCAGCGAACGGGCGACTAGGACTGAATCCGAACGGGCAACTAAGAGGAAAAACTTTTAACTGCGTGTTGGCGACGCGAAAAAGAATGTTTCGAAAATGACAAAATGTGAGATTAATTCGGTCTTCGCTCATTTTCACAACGATCGAACTTGACACCAAATGAACCAATCGTCACTCGCCCATGCTGGTTCAACAATAGGATCACTCTGCGTGAGGTTTTGTTCAACGTTGATCGCCCCAGCGCCGTCTTACATGAAATCCACCCCCACCGCTACAGAACGCAGCCTCGCTTCATTCCCGTTGTTTTCAAAAGTTTTGTGTGTCGCTGAAAGCTGCTATGGCCAAAACTTTAGTTCTCAACCATTCCAGCCCATAGGTGAGCGTTTTCGTCCGCCAAAGGTTTTCATGATTTGAAGTTGTTTAACGAATTTAGCGTATACTGTACGAATAGTTTTAAATCATTCTCCTGCGTTTGCTTTAAGAGCATGACCGTTGTTTCGGTTTTCGTATTGCTGGCAACAAACAGCATGTTCTTGTGAGTATTTGCATCTACTTGTCGTTTCAACGGGAACACGTTCCTGTAAAAACTGGCAGCGGCGCTTCGCCTGAGTATGAAATTCGCTTCGCGCAAGTTCGAAATTCCCTTGACGAGTCAGCGAATGACCGCGACGTGTTGTCCGGTCGCAGGTTCAAAGTTCGACGTCGTCGGTTTGCAGCTCAGAGACAAACGCAGTTGTTCATCAGAAGAAAACAGTGGCAAATGCAAAGCACGTCATAATCGCATTAGTTGCAGTTTTATCCTGGAACATGACACCAAGGCAATGGGTCAAAGTACACTGAGTAAAGCAGACAAGTGAACCGAGTGCTCCTGGAGAGAAGCAAGCGAGTAAATGTGTTTAGTGAGTCAGCTGTTCGGTTGCGACTGACCAACCCGTGGCGGCAGACACAAGTGCTAACAGTTCTTGTTTGGACAACGTTTCCGAGAAAACGTGGAAAGGTGACGTGCTTCACTCTGAACGTTACCTCCACGGGGTCTTCGCTGATAAACTTTCGACAAACTTTTGCAAAAATTCCGAATTGTTTGGAAAACTTTTCACTCAGTGCACGTTTTCCGCAGAATTTTACGAGATTCGGCTCAAAATTTATGTTCTGTCTCCGAAAGTTTCGCCCGCTTTTCGCTCTGCTTGGCCTTGAGTCTTACGTAAATTTAAAATTATTCGGAGTCTTCGTAAAATATTCACATAAATGGAAGTCTGAAAAATATCAGACAGACCCACAGTAGTCAAGGGTATTCGTCCTACACGTGATACATCTTCATTATTACTTTTCCCAATAAATGAACTCACCAGCGCAGTTCAGATGTTTGTCAACTGCTTTTAGTGGCTATTTTTTACGAAACGCAGGTTACATTGTGCTTCTGACAATCATCACGTCGCAAGCATTTTCAGCGTCAGAATGTTCGATTGTCGGGTGCACATGCAAGCGATTACTTGCGTAACAGTGCAACTAACTCCACAGACACTTTGCTCATATCTTGATATTAAAATAGCACTTCCACGGTGATAAAAGTGATACTGGTGTACAATGCCCAAGAACGTTGTTTGATGTTTTAGACATTTCTCAAAAATTGATGTGCGAACGGTAATTACGCTTTTGGCGAAGATAAACACAAGTTCTTTTTCTTCGGGTTATCAAGTCTGGGCATGTGTTTGCTGATCAAACAGTCCCGGAATTACGCCACTTAACGTGACACATGATGTTCGAACGTCAACACAGCGCCCGCATGTGTTCGAGTTCACACGAGATCCACACGTTGTATGTTCCTCCATAACTGGGATTACCACACGAGGTTTTTCAGACAGGATGGCTGCGACTAAGGCTGTGGGTCTTCGGTGAGAGTAAACAGCATGTCTGTGCTTTTCGTAAGCCAAGGTTACTGCAGTCGCTCGAGGAAGCTTTAAATTTCATTTCTTGTGTAAAATCGAAAACATCGTTCCAGGACATGGGTTCCAGCATTTTGAAAAAGAGCAAAAGCTCTTTGTTACGAGTCTGCATAGTTGAAATGAAGTGGTTGGTTTCCTTAGGAACACGAAATTGTGATCACGACAAGGTCTGCTGTTACACACTTGTCCTGATTTGTAGACTGTAATTTGATATAACTCAACGTTTTCATCAAAGCAGCAAACGTCTTTCAAGGTGTGAAACGTTTACTGTTTGCTTGGTCGAGTATGAACCCAAAGAAACGTCTCCTCTCGGTTCTCTGTTACATTCGTTGCAAATCTACAAGCATTTTTTCGAATGAATTTTTGAACTTTTCAAGAAACGAATCGTATTTTATCCCCAAAACCTTCACACTCCGGCGCATGTGTCACAGGCCAGTGAGGCCACAGAGCAGTGACGTTAACCTAAAGTTATATATGATGACACGTTTTATAAAAACATGTGAAACATCAAATTTGCTGTTTGCAAAACTGGCTTGTCAAAATCACCTGTTAAGAAATGTGCAAATCATTCGAAATCTCGTACTTATCAAGTAATTGTTTGCGAATACGCCTCAGTGAGTGTGGTATTATCACAGTTTAAACCAGTGATTATCAACGTGGTCCAAGTGGACAACCAGTGGTCAATCTGGAATTTCTAGTGGTCCACAGTGAGTTCCATAAATCCTTGATAAAGCGTTCACTCACCTATGCGCAGTACAGTTTTGACTAGTTGATCATTAGGTGTCAGCATCGCAAAGTGGTCCAACGACCATCGCATTTTTCTTTCAAATACGATCCAAAGGCCAAAAACGGTTGAGAACCACTGGTTTAAAAGAATCTCCGGTGGGTAGCATCGGCGTTGGAAGGATTTTTCCAGGGATGGCAAAAATGATGCTAAAAATTTAATTGAAAAATGTCAAATTTCCTAATCCCTCCTACCCTCTCCGACGCCCGTGGTTGGTAGAATGCAAAAGGAAAACGATCCACAAGTAGTCTGCCCCAGGCGTCTCTGGTCCGGATTAGACACACCTTATCGTAGAAAAGGAAATCAACTAAGTTTGTCACGACCAAGTTATTTGTCTTTTTTTCTAGATTATTTCCTATTTTTTGACTTTATTTGTTCAGCGTTTCGTCTTTGCACGACTCAGAAATTGCAAGTTTGTAGGCTGCTAACCCACTTGTTTTCTTTTCACTATTTTGCTGGTACCGTTTCCTACTGCGTGGCAAACCTTGCCTACAATTTATTGAGCACCAGATATCCAGGAATGACGTTCAAGTTGGTTATTTTGGCTTTCGCTGTCCTGCTGCTTTGTAAGTTTATGAAAAAATCTGATGACGCAAGTCACGTGATTCGTGTTTTCGTTATGTTTATAGTGGTCGCTTCAATCAAACAAGAACAACATATATAAGCACAACTTTCAGTGGTCCACTACACCTGGCTTAATCTTTTGAGTCGTGTGCTTTTCTAAGGTTGTTTTTATGTGCGTAGTCCGGGACTTTTCCTTTCTACAATGATGCAGTCAGGGGCGTAACAAGTTTAGATGGTTCCCGGGGCAAAAAACAAATTCGGCGCCCCCCTGGTCGAACCGGCGCCCCCATGGTCGAGGTTTGGCGCCCCTATGGTCAAATCTGAGTTCTTTCGAAGGCAAATTTACTGTATTGAAGAAAGTACTTGTGACATTGTTGG
>JGI24159J19872_10001955_pt1 | contig 23792 bp, 11 predicted proteins | sample Ectturendosymbi4_FD_19872 | JGI IMG/M metagenome (IMG submission 19872) | reverse complement strand
TTGACATTCTTTTATTTTGGACCGGTAGTTATTATTCGAACCTAGAACTGTTGTGTAACAGCTTGTGTGCTCCTCGAATAAAAATGATCCAAAATCGATACATTTGCTGAACTACCAAAGCACATTAATTATTGGATATATAGCCCAACACAACAAAGACAAATGGTAATATTGTGACTCATGTTCACAAGTATGTAACAATTAGTTGGAATTTGTTAAAAGTTTATTCCTAAGAGCACTGCAATTTTGTGAACCAATCAATGCCGATGTCCATTTGAACGCAGTGAACTTCTACAAACCACAACAAAAGCTCACGTGACATGAAGACACTGTGATTGACGAATGATCTGTGACGTAAAACTTTCCGGCGAACCTACGTTCGTCGTAGCTTTGCAGAACCAGAAATGTCACTTGTTATGGAAATTATGCGCTCTTCCAATAACATTCGTTTCGAATAAGGACCTCTCTGTAGTTAGTCTGCCTTCGAATCGCCATACATTTCGTTCTGGCATCAATATGAGTTTCAACTGTGAAGTAATCAAAACAGAAAGTTCTGACCGGTGGTAACAATTTGCGAGGCCGCTCTGCCTTGTGCTATTTGCGTTCATTGACCTATTTGTTGAAGCAAAAGTACAGCTTGATCCTCATTAAGGACAATAAAGCACCATGCAAGAAATGTTTCATAGTCGTCAAGATGACAATATCAATGTGTGTAAACGGAAAGCTCCTTAAAATGAAGTCGACGATAAAACTACGGAAAACAATGGAACTTTGAAAAAAACAGTTTTTCTTCTGTTCAGATGTTCAGGACCTAGCCCCAGGTGTCTGCAATGCAACATATATGGTGGCCAGCACGGGGCAGTTAGGACAAAGTATGATGGGTGATATCTTCAAAAGATGTCCTGATAAGCAAACTGACAGTTGCGTGAAAACATGCATACTTCGCTAGCTTACCGTAACCAAATTTTCGTCGAGTTTTCAAGTAAATACCAGTAACTTTCTGCCGGTCAGCAGTGGTATTGACAAAATCAAGGGTTACAACATTATGAAAACAATGGAGAAGCAGTTTTGTGAAAACTTTCGTAAAGTTACCATGAAACAGTAACTTATCCATATCAGTTGTGCGGCTGTCATGTTGGAAAACCGAGGATGGAAGTCACCAAGTATGGAAATCCAGCGATTGACTTCGGCGGCAAAATCATCTCCTGCCGATGATGAAATGAAGTTTTGAATTTTTTATTTTGATGAAAGCACACCAAGTTAGTCCTTTTGCTGCAGATTCGCAAACAAAAGACATTTTCTCCTCACGACACGGTGATGAGATCAGTGGCGTACGCAGAAAATTTTCATGGCGGGTGTTTCATTCAGTGGCATATGATGGTTATTTGTATTTGGTGTCTGCTGCTTGTGACGTTACAATTTGGCGTCATGTTCATGTTTCCAAACCTACATTTTGGCGGAGTTTGTTGACACAATATGCATGTTCTTCTACACGCGCTCTCCTTATTTCATGCGTCATTTGACTGAATATAAACTATCACCGCTCCAAGTTAAGACATCGGAGGAAAATACACCCAGTGCTACGACACAGCAGTTCACAACTGCAAAAATATCAGGCTGAGCGTTAAAACAGGGGAGTAAAACACACTCATCACTACGTCAGAACATTTACAACTGCAATTTGTGCATTAAGTCGACAAATTGACAAGCAAAAGTATGCGAAAACAATTAATCTCCATGGCGCAGGTGATCAAGCTTTTGTAACATATCGCACTAAAGGGGGGATTTAACCCCAACCCCCCTTGCGTACGCCCTTGGATGAGATGATCACATTGGTTTAGCAGATGAGTAGTTACACTGGTTGGAAGTTTCTGTGGGCTTCTTCAACCTAAGTTGCCTCACGTATGAGACAAATCTTCGTCGTACATTTCTACACTGAAGTTTGTTTTATTCCTGTTGAAATAGTAGCCCGACACTGAAGTCAGATGGTGCCCAATAAAACCTTGCCGTGTTGCTGATGTCCAAGAAGCTGCAGAATTAAATTCGTGTTGCAAATGCAGAAAGTTGCATTGTTTGCAACTTGAAGATACGACCGGAATGCTAGTTGGTCCTATGAAACTTTGCATGAACTGAACTCGGTTGCGAGTATTCAGCGTTATAGACAAACCACCGCAGTTGTTTTGGACATTAATAGCACAGGTACTTTTATAGGCTTACTTAAAAAATAGTGTTCCGTGTTAAGTCAAAAATATTGTACGCGAATTTGACTTGCGAGCTGCAACATTGACTTTGTGCATGTTTTATGTAACGCTATTAAGAAAGATTGTTGAACCAAATTCTACATCAACGCCGTAACACATTCTTTCAAAATAGGGGAGTGGCAATATGATGACTCATGGTCACAATTATGTAATAATTTACTGGAATGTTTTAAAATTTTAATCCTAAGGGTAATGCAATTGTGCAAACCAATCTGTGCAGCGTGGGCTAGAAGGTGTTCTTTTGAACGCTATGAATTTCTGAAAACCACAACAAAATCTCATCCGACATGAAGACACTGCGCTTGACGAATGATCTGTGACGTAAAACTTTCCGGCGAACATACGTGCGTCGCAGCTTTGCAGAACTTAAAAAACGCTTGCTATGAAAATTATGCGCTCTTCTAATAACATGTGTTTCGAATGAGGAACTCTCTGCAGTTAGTCTGCCTTCGAATTGCCGAACATTTCATTGTGGCATCAATTTGAATTTCAACTGTGAAGTAATCAGAACAGAAAGTTCTGACCAGTGGTAACAATTTTTCTCGAGGCCGCTTTGCCTTGCGCTATTTGCGTTCGTTGACTTATTTGTTGAAGCAAAAGTACATGTTTATCCCTCATAATTAGGAACAATAAAGCGCCGCGATGCAAGAAATCTTTCACAGTCGTCAAGATGACAATATCAATGTGTAAAGATAGAAAGCTCCTTCCGATGAAGTCGACGATAAAAAGTGGAAAACAATCGAACTTTCGAAAAACAGTTTTGCGGGCATTTGCAACAGTGACAGCATAGAGCTAATGAAGAAAAATCGAAAATAGAGACTAGTTGCAATAAGTGCCCTGGTACTGAAGAGAAACAGTGCGAGTAAGCGACAGCAGGAATAGATTTATTGCAACAACGTTCAAGAAAACTCACTTAACATCAGAGTTAAGGTCCCAGGGACGGATTTAGGGAACGCTGGGCCCTAGGCCATCTTAGTTTTTGGGGCCCCACACAAGTGTGACCTATTTGTAACTTAGAAGTACTTTTCGTGAAATTTCCGTGATTTCTAGCGTTTTTGTAGGTCTGTTTTTCGGGTATATACATTTTCATGGGGACCGTGTTGCCGCCCTCGAAAATATCGTCTAGTTGTCAATCTGATTACCTGTACGTAAACTCCTTTTTGTAATAGTAACCACATATCTTATGAACCAAACAAGCACAATCCCTTCAGTGGACGCAGGGCTTATTTAGCCGTTTGGAAGTTGTCATTTTCCAAGCAATACAAAATGTAGTGTTTTAATCCTCTATGCCAGGAGTTTCCAAACTGGGGTGCATGTACCCCTGTCCCCTAGGGGTACATTTGCCTATCTGAAGGGGTAAATTTATGGTTAGCAAGAGAAAGGAAAAAATATGTTTATATATTATCAATTTCGAATTATTTATGCATACATCAGTGGATATTATAATAATAACAATTCATTTATTACAGACGTGTGGTCCCTATCACAGGTACAATCAAACAACGAGGCAGCACAAAAAATGGTTGGCCATAGCGCATTACAGAATAGGTGTTTGCACACGACCAACACTGATAGGAGCAAAACACTTTAACAGCGCCCCAACTATATTGTCATTCACCCATCATAATGCAGGGATCCAGTCAGGCGCGCATTTACCATTAGGCTAAAAAGGCTTAAGCCTAGTGCCCCCGATTTTGGGGGCCCCAAAATTTTCGGAGTAAGGAAAATTTCCAGCAATTTTGTAAATAACTAAATTTTTATTTTTGTTTTGGTTCAACGCACGTTTTCTTACTAAGCCGCTAGCAAAAGATCTCTACAGATTATAAAACAGGCCTGCACAACCCAGAAAGCTCGAAAGGGCAAATTAACAACATAACTTTGCCGCGGTCCGCAAACATCTATTGCGTTTCGATGTAGAGATTTCGTTGTAGTATGGAAGAAACTCTGGAACGACGATTACTTATTCGAGGTCGAGCTTTTGCAACATCTTCCACAATTGAGACAGCTCTCGCGGGCCGCAAGTAAAGCTTTCTCAGGCCGTGTGTTCATGTGTTGTGCAGGCCTGTTATAGAAGAACGAGTGCGAAGTGAATGGCAGAATGAGAATTCTCTTTTTATGACGTTGAGAATTGGTCATTGCTACTTGTAATGCGTGGTGCAAGACGTCTGAATCCATTTTTCAGATTGCACGAGGCCAGTGAGGTACTTTTGTTCAGCCCAGTCCCGTCGCTACAGGGGTGGCTTTGGTGGGTTTAGTCCCCCAAAACAAAGCCCCAAACGCAATATTATAAATCAGTGGAATTTTTGTCAAATTTGAATGTCAAGCCGCCCCCCCCGCACAAACGTAAAGCCCCCTATTGACGACTTTATGGCGACGGTTCTGGTTCAGCCCAGGCTTCTCTCTTGTTGCTTTTGTGGGTAAGATACGGGGTAAAGACAAGACTAGCCTGCACTGTATCCAAGGCTACAGACATTCAGTGGGAAAAAATGTTAACTATTTGTAACACCGCGCGTGTTAAGCTGAGATGTTCTTTGACTTCAATTGTTTTGTAGCAATCTTGGGCCATTCCTGATACAGCTCAATGCATAGAAAAAAAATTCTAACTATCGTAGAACAAGACACAAATCTTGATGTATTAGTAATTTGCAGCTTGAGCTTATTAGCTTAGTAGGCTAAGCAAAGTCAACTTCACGTGTAAGTTTTTTTTTCAAAGTTATCAGGACAACGGTGGATCTACAACAGGCTTACTTGCATTAACTTGAAAATGTCGTAGAGTACATATGAGAGTGGTTCTAGCAAGCCAAAGAAAGCCACTGCCAAAGCAGATGCAGTACGAGCTGTTATTGAAAAGGTCAAACAAATAACCCAGTTTTTTAATGTTTCAGAAGGGCCAACACCAGAGGTGACTACGGATCCGGAGTGCCGGAGTCGACTCCGGGAGGATCCTGCGTTTTGTTTTCGGACCCGGCGCCGTAGTAAAAAATTTGTGAAAAAATGGATCTGGATCCGGAGTCACTTTTCATTTTCAGCAACAGGAGTCTGTGTAATTTGCATATATGGCATTTCTTAGGTATTGGTGAATTTCGATTGCATCGATGGCAGCCAGAGTCTGAACAAGATTCGGATTCTCAAATTTGAAAATTTTTTGGACCCGGATCCAGGTTCAAAAATTTTGCAACAGGAGCGGATTCTAAGTCTGAAAATGTGACGACGGCCATCTCTACCTTCCAGAAGGGCCCAATTTGAAATAGCCTAGGGCCCCGAAAATGAAAATTCGCCTCTGGATCCAGTAGTGGGAGAAAAATGAAGGCATTCTAAGATCAAAATCTTTGAAGTAAATAGCTAACCGAGAAAAAGAAAAAAGTAATAGATAAGCCAGATGGGGTGCACATTGGCGCACAGAGACATGTAAACTGTTCCGATTAAGGTTTCAAATGCTTTGCAACGCATTTATTATGAGATCGACAGCCAATTAATTTTCCTGAATTTTGAAGGAGGATTTGGCGATTAATGTTTTGTCTTACTTCTTGTATGCTTGGTTCGCACGCGTTGTCTGCATACTGGAACAAGTTAATAAAGAAATCCTAGGGTGCCACGAAGCACACAGAAGGTTGACGTTGTTATGCAAATACAATGCTGATGAGACGCGTGCACTGGTGGAACGTATCAACAACTATATCAGTTGGTCACTGCCATACAGGAGCGTTAAACAATTGAGGAAAAACAAAGATTTGTAAAAAGCATCGGAGATTTGAAGAAACTGGATAAACAAGTTAGATGAAGATGCACAACGAAAAAGCGGTATAGATTATTTCTCAATAAGCATCAAGAGTCGTGACACGATGACTGACTTGGTGTGAGCGAACACTTGCATTTCTGGGTATATAATACATAATTGGGAAGGCATTACGTATGCAGCACGTAAGCACTTAGTCTGTGTGTATTTGCTCCACAACTGGCAAGCATGAATTGGCATGGAATAGGCAGGAAATAAAGTGTTTTTAACTGCAGGAGAGCACTGACCGAAAGCGCCCCTGAGTTTATTTTCCGCATGGTATACAGCGATTTCACTTGCCTCTGAATATCATCAGCATCTTTCAGTGACGCATGTATCCACACAACAAGGTATTTCACTTGGTCAAAAAATTATAAACGTACACCATATAGAAAAACATCTGATGTAGCAGGTTGTTCATAATTTTTGGGCCAAAAAGAACAGCAATCGAACTCAAATACTATTTTCTAAAATCATCATATGCTTATTGGTAAACATATTTTTGTTATTTTCCTCAGCCTATTTGTTATAAGAAATTTCAGGGGTACATGTTCATGTATCGAAATGCTGAGGGGTACATGGCCAGAGAATGTTTGGGAACCCATGCTCTATGCTATGCCATAGGCCGATGGTAAACAGCGTGAAGACAAGTTATGCACAGCAGCAAAGTATTGTCGCATAAACCTCAGTTAACCATACGAAGTAAGCCCAATGACACGATTTTCCCAGTAAAGCTCAACGAGAAACTGTTCTAGATAGCTGATATAACTAACGTATAGAGTTTAAACAAGCAAATTCTGTTTGCAGGAAATTTAGCTCAAAACAACCAAAGGTAGGATCCAATACTGACAATATTGCTTTTCATCGGCATTTTGCAGTGTCTGGCGGTCTTGCGTTGTTGCGAGCTTTTTGTCAGTGGAAAATTGAACATCAATTAAGTACCGTTTTTTTTCTTTTTCATTTTTTTTGTAACCGCTTTCATACAGACGTCCTCAATCTCTCTTACGCCCAGATGCACAAATTTTTAGTGAACGTTGAGTCGTCTTAGGAAAGATTTGGGCGAGGCCCCTAAAAGCGCGGGGCCCTAGGCCATGGCCTATTTGGCCTATGCGTAAATCCGTCACTTTAAGGTCCCATAAAACTTTTATGAACTGATTCCGTTTGAGCAAAGTTTCAATTTGAGTAATTAGTGCTTTCAGCAAGTTATTCCTAAAAAAAATCAGTTATTAGAGAGAATAAAAAGATTCATGTGGTCATGGCAGAACAGATCTGGAACTCACCTGGGAACTTAAAATATCTTGATTTCAAAGCCATACCGAACTTATTAAAAGTTTGAAACAAAGTTTCTGGCAATGAAATTAATATCTGTTGCTCAGTTTTGATATATTTCTAATAAAAGCTTTGAATCCCGACGTGCAATGTAAAATCAGTAATGTAGTGCCATGATTGCACAAAAATTATTGTTGGCTTGCTCGATACGTCAGCTAGAACGCCTACCAATGGAATGTTGTGAGTGATGTTGGTGAATTAAAACAACTTTTGTACTATCGTTCCATTACAGTGTATGACAACATCCATTGCAGTTTGTATCTTTTGACGATGATTTTACATTGTAACAGAACCGTTCTGGACGTTCACATTTCGGCGAAGTAACTTTCCAAACACGGTTACTGTCGAATTACCTCAACAACAGAGCTTAGGTCTTATGATAGTCAAATAATAGATGAATGCTTGGAAGAGCATGTTCAGCGTCGCAAAGCCCCAAAAAATTGCAAAGGTAGGAGCAACCTTAGTATGTGCTGTGGTTAAACGAAATCAGCCATTGAACCATCAGTTACCATATGCTGCAATCAACTGCATTGAATCTGTGCGTTGGAATTAGTTTAAACGTGCATTGGAATCCTGCTAAACCAGCGATTTTCAAACTTTTTGTACCGCGACCCATTATAGCAACCCACTATAACCCACACCATCTAAAACTCTGATAAAGCAAATGTAATACAACTGTGTTCATAAAATATCTAATCACGACACCTTCAAAAATTCAAACAACCCCTCTAGGGATCGCGACCCCGGTTTAAAACCACTGTGTTAAAGAGTCAAGATTCAAGCTCCTGTTCATAACGATTTCACCAGATTAAGTCAGCTACAACTGCCTCACATTGTTTTTGAATATCCAATTTTGTAATTCAGTTGAGATGTTAAGTTGCAAAAAACGCTGCCCCTGATGTACATTTAACAGTAGGCAGTAATCTGCTTTTTATCGTAGCCTGTTGTAGTGCATGAACCAGCCCACATCACTGCCCTCCAAAGGTTACAAAGCGAAACAAATTTTGACAAAAATAGCATCATCTTCATGACTAAAAATATAATGTGTGCTGTTAAACGTGTACGCTGGCTGTTCAAATTAATCTAAGACAGTGGTTTCCAACCTTTTCAGTGTCGTGGACTCCTTTGACGATTTGGCAGAAAGCTGTGGACCCCTTAGCAAAACCAGTCAAATCCCTTCTCAAGAACATGTGGCTTAAATGGTTAAAACCAGTTTTTGCCTTAATGTTAGAAATACTTAGAACTACCGTTTGAAGCTGATGCTTTCAGGTATTGGACTTTTATGTGCTCTGTCGAACAGTCCTGTTAAAAACTGCATACGTTTCATATTTATTAAGTTACAGGGGGGCAAATGGCCTATTTGGCCTTGTTTTTGACGTGTAACAAAAAGATTTGCCAATTTGGTCTTGGGTAACTGTCGTAAAACAAAAGGAATATATGCCCATCTTGGCCATGGATACCTGCCAAGTGACAAAGCAACATTTAAACTTATTTGTGAGCAAAATCATATGGACACTTTTGACATAAGGACCCCACGTGGTTAAAAAGCGCAAATATTGAAACTAACATATTTTCATGTATCAACCCAATTTACATATGTTGGATGTAGAACCTCAAGCTTCGAGCGTTTTTAAAATTAAATGTTAAACAGTGAAGGGAAGTGTCAATATCGGTTGCTACGTGGATGGTAGGAAAGATCAAAGGAAGTCGGCAAATCTGAATGGGAAAATCGTTGAAGATCCCAAATAGAACAATATAATTATTTGACACGAGGAAGGATCATGCTTACGTTTTTCAAAATATTTATCTTCACAGGTGTCAAGAAAACGAATATTGGATTGTTCTATAAAAGTAACAGTTAAAGCTTCATAGATAGGTGGTTTAGTTATGATGTCATGGAACAAAGAATAGTGCCGCGATGAAACCATTTGGTCAATGTCACCACTGACATCTGGTTTGTTTCAATTACTTGGGTGCGACGCCCATCCAGACTTGGACAACTAGATATTCCAGTTTTCTGATTCAATGAATTAGAGCGAAATGACGCTAATTCTAGTTTTAATCAAATTTTCTAATAGCTTTATTGTTCCAATTTCAGTTCTAGTTCAATTTCTGGTTTTGCCAAAAATCCTAATTTGTCCAACGGCATTTTTAAAAGATGGAACAGAAATACACCCTCGTGAAAGGAAAATGCAACAACATGGTCACAAGTGCCATGTCGCCACTATTTCAGCAGAAAAGACAACGGAAACTCGATCATTTTTTTTTCTCATTAACAACTGCTGTACAAACTATATAGTCTTATCAAATGATAATTATGACGTCACATTACTTATCCACTCACACGCAGATTTGAGTAAATGTAATTCGAATTTTAGTTCAATTTCTGGTTTTCGCCAAATCCGCTGATTTTAATTCTAAACTAATTTGTGACAGCTGAGTTAAATCTAATTTTAATGTTAATCTAATTTAGAAAAGCTAAAAAAATTATAATTGTTCAAGTGTGTGGCCGTCCCGTGGAAATTTTATTTACTGTTTGGCCATCATATTGTTGATGGTATTTTAAAAGGTCGTTATACATACAGCAAATGCCATAGTTTGCACATGTCAGGTTTTCGTTCAGCGGGAAATATTTATTTTTGTCAATAGTTGTGAAACACATGGGACCATATATTTGTTGTATTTTTGTTTTCCATGGTAATCACAAAGTGCACAGTGCTTGCAAGGCCTTCACACACTTTCCATTTGCTTTTTTGTCTTGGTTGAACAAGGTGCTTGTAGTTGTTAGCTTTTGTCTAATTGGAAGGTCTGCTGTAGGTAACCATTACTTTCGTATTGATTTATATGCGATCAGTTTTTTTTATTGTTTTGACTTTGGTGATCGTAAAGACATTTGAGAGACCGCAACTACTTTTGAGAGACTGCAAGTACTTTTGAGAGACCGCAACTACTTTTGAGAGACCGCAACTACTTTTGAGAGACCGCAACTACTTCTGAGAGACCGCAACTACTTTTGAGAGACCGCAACTACTTTTGAGAGACCGCAACTACTTTTGAGAGACCGCAACTACTTTTGAGAGACCGCAACTACATTTGAGAGACCGCAACTACTTCATCTAAATACTGAAATTGTCATAAAACAAGGTTATAGTGCATTTGGACGTTGGTTATGCAGAGAGGTTCTTCTGTATTTTGAGAGGCCTTTCGAAAATTGGGTGCTTCAAAACGCCTTAAAAAAGCACCATATGCAATAATTCTAGGCTTAATTCCTTAGCAACATTGCATTTCTATCATTGCTCATCACGCTTTTTCAGAACTGACAGCCATCAACATGTTCCGGCTTATTTAACATGGTTTGAAGTTATTTGGCATATTTTGATAAACTATTTAGCACAGTGGTTATCAAACTTTTCTGCGCGTTGACCCCAAATTAAAGTATATAATTTTCTGTAGACACCGTGGCCTAGCCCAGCAGTTACTAATACAAGGAAAGTGTGTGTCAAATTAAATTTGAGTACTTTTAACGCCCAGGGGTCAATTGAAATGCATGATAAAATAATACCCAATCCGAAAATATGCTTGGAACTATGGCCTGGCCCCCTGGCCATTCAGTGACGCCCATTCGACCCCGTGACTATTTATCGAATCCTTGGATGGTCCAATTGACCCCTGGGCGTCGATATCGACCACTTTAAGAACCACTGATTTAGCATTTTTGGTCCATCTGGACCTGGCAACCCTGGTTTCTAGAGTTGCGCTCAATTTGTCTTTAACCACCACGGAACGTAATTTGGCATTTCGCTATTTTGCTTTCATCTTACACATATGAAGGTCATGGACCCGCAAAAATCCTTCTGTGGACCCCTGGACGTCCATGAACCCCGGTTGGGAACCACTGATCTAAGGGCTTGTTTGTGACGCAAGGGAAACACGGCAAGTCATTCGCTTTTTACAGGTACATGAGGTTATTCAAAAAAAGTTTTTGTTTTTGCTGATGTTGGTCAAAATATGTGGTGTTTAGATATTATAAGCATCATTACTTCAATCATTGAAAACCTGTTCTTCACGGGAGCAGTTTTCGGTTGGCCAGCTTTGCAATACATTTTGACAAAGCAAGGATACTTCAGTGAACTATGCTTCAATACGAACATCAGCAACAGCTCACAAACGTCTGCAGATTACAAAAGTTTGACTTGTGTTGCAGCTGAAAAACGATTCAACTTGGTGTTCAATCTGGCAGCGTCGCTGATGCTTATCTCTGCCTTGCCTTTCGTTTTCATCATGAGCCGATACGGGACATGGGTTTCACGCACTGTGGCTACGACTCTCTACACAACAGCGTTCATAATGCTGGCTCTCATGACTGTTCGCACATCAGGTCTAATTTTCGCTGCAACAATATTCATTGCAGTAGGCGGAATGCAGTTGTTCATAACAGACGAACAGCTAGGCCATCTTAGCCCTTCCTTCGAATCGGCATATGTCACAATGATCAGCGGATTGTTTAACACCAGTGCTGCGACATTTGTAATCGTCAAGTTAGTGTACGAATCTGGGACTAGATTGGAAACAGCAATGTGGACTTTGACTGGTTTAACAGCATTTCTCTGGCTGAGAACTTTTCTGCTGATGCCTAAAGCCCTCATTCCTCATCCGTTACCGTCAAACTACAAGCTTCTTACAATGGATAGGTTTGAAGTGGCAATTTCCAAAAAAGACATCGTTGTTCCAGATGAAACTACACCGTTGCAAGGGGAGGGTGTAAGCGAAGATTCAGAAAGCGATTGGAAGTCATCAGCGACATCCTGTTTGTTTTGGAGCAATGCTATGAATTTCTGTTTAACTTACCTTTGTTTCGTGTGTTTCATCGGGAGCTATGTCACATGGCTTTCGGATTTTCAAACCAGTTCTCAAATAGCCTTCTACATCAGCGTTTTGGGATACCTGGGCTTGGCTGGCGCGATTCTCTCACCACTACCTGACTTGGTAGCCGAGATGGTTGCTTATTGCTCCAAAAACAAAATTGTGGATAAACGTAAACGAAAACTTCGTGGGCTTAGCGTTACGATGGCAGTCACGTGCTTGTTTTCAACACTGCAAGCCGTTTCTACAGTTATTCCAAATGTCTACGCGACACTTGCTTTTATCACACTTTTCCGTATTTTCGTGATGGGTGGAAATGCTGATTTTCTCACAACAGCTTTTCCACCAAAACACCTCGGTATTTTGCTATCTATCACCTTCTTCGTAGCTGGTGTTGTCAGTCTTCTGCAGTACGGTTTATTTGTGCTAACGAGAATCTCTCCTGAAGGAAATAACACTGCCAACTACATCATTATTGGTTTAAGCGTCATCACGTTTTATCATCCAGTTATTGTGTGGATCAAATCTCGTTGAAAGTGGATGAACAAACTCCTCAAAACACTCTTGGGATATCTATTAAGCTGCAGCTCGTTGTTCGTGTCTCTTGATCTCGAGAGTACTGAAAGTACTACACAGATGTTCGTTTTTTCATGAAAAAATACTCCCGTGGAAAGAAAATCGGTGTTGCTTTGCTTGTACCGTAAGTAGAGAGTGCATAGATAACGTTGGCAAGTTGCCTTGCGCATTTTCTTACCAATGGTTTCGCATTGACTGTGTCGAACAAAGTTGGGGTATCTTTCAGCTAACTTAAACCTTAATATTGATAGTTCTGTATCTTCAAACGAAGAATATTTATGCAAATGTTCTTGGATGTAGTGTTGTTGGCCACCACTTTATTCAGAATCGCCTATAACACTGCTAAATATAACGTTGCTAAATTGCAGTGGTAGGACGACTTTCAGACTGTTTCAGTGCGTTATCAAAATTCTAGAATTGCTTTATTGGCGTTTATGAGTGCGCAAACGGGGTTCTTGGAGAATCACCAATTTGGCAACAGCGAACCGGCCAATTGCTATGGGGAAACTGCTAACCGAACAATTGGCAACAAGAACAGTATCAGGACAGCAGCTATCTGGACAACTACCACTAGTGATGGAGTCTCGAGACTTGGTCGCGGTCTCAAGACGAGCCTTGAGACCCATTTTACGAGTCTCGGTTTCGAAGGTTTCAGGTCTCGTCTCAATCTCGAAGGCTACAGGTCTCGGTCACAAACCTACTGCCTTGAGATTTATAATGCTACCAAAATATGGCTCTGTAAAACTTCTTTAATTCAACGTGTTTCTTGTCTGCTGCATCTGTAGGTAAGAAACAACCAAAGCAGATGGGGGAGATGCCAGAAATTCGAAAAAGTTTCAACTTCGAAATTATGACGGCATTTTTTGAAAAGTTTTAGGAAAATTTTGGCATAATCCACAAATTTTCAACACTCGAGACTCGAATTTTAAGTCTCGCGCCTCGGTCTCGTATTTTTTATCAATTCTCTGCCTCGACGTTTCAACCAGGTCGTTGTCTCGAAGTTGAGGCGTCGACTAAATCACTGACTGCCACCTAGGACAACTGCCACCCAGGACAAGCGCCATCTGGACAACAGTAACTTAGGATAACTGCCATCTAGGACAATCGCCACTCAGCCACGGCAAGTTCCATTCGGAGAAGTGCCACCTAGAACAAGTGCCACCTAGAACAACTTCCACCCCAACTGCTACCGAAAACATGATGGACCCTAGGTTTGTTCTTATCAAAACATCTAAACCAGAGGTAGGGAACCTATTTACTATCGCTGGCCGAATGTATTGTGCATTATCGCTGGCGGGTCGCAAAATCAATTAATTTTATCCTAAAATTCTACCTTTTCCTAACAATGAGAATGGGTGACTTCTTTTGACTTACTAGTTATGTACCTGCTTATCATGGAGCTTCGTTTTGACTCTGTGTTATACTATATACTCTAAGACTGCTACATAACTGCAGCCTTAATCGAAACCTTTGCAGCTGTGAATTGCTTTGATAAAACCCAGTCGCTTCAAAGGGAACTTAGCTTTTTCTACAGAATTGTAGACTTGAAACATCTGTTTCACTTTAAATGATTTGTAATACCAGCATCACAAGCGCGTTAAATGATAATGTAGAAGTCTGATTAGAGCAAAGAGTAAAAACGCGTTTAATTGTTAGGCCTCGAATACAGCCAAGAGTTAGTTGCAACGGGGACAACGTCCTGCGGACGCATAGGCGTAGCCGGGAGGGGGCAAAGGGGCCATGCTNCCCCCNAAATTTTTAGAAAATATAGTCATTTTGCCCTTTGAGTAGCGTTTTTTCAAACAAAATGTGTTATTCGCCTAAGATCAAACATTTTGGCCCCCCCAAAATTTTTGGGCTGGCTACGCCACTGTGNGGACGTTTTACGAAACGTGGGAGCGGGTTTGTCACGCAAATGATCACCCATTGCACAGCTGGCCGTCNGTTCACACGTCAGCAATAAAAGCTCAAACACTTGCAAACATTCATTCGACNGAGAGTCTCAAAATGTTTGGNTTTTGAGACAATTTCAATAACTCGCCGCTAGAGAGTCAATCAAGGCATCGTAAGATGTGGATTTTTGTGTAATTTCTGATGAACAAAAACCGGTACCGTTGCAGATGAAATGTTTCCATACGTCACAATGACCTCACAGGATACCACGATGACGTCACACTGTCAGGAAAAATTTCAAAGGCAAAGGTACCTGTTTTTATGTTTATCAGAATGTACTTAAAATTTTGCATCTTATGTTGTCTTCACTGACCCTCTAGCGCATGCGGTTCTTGACAGGGAGGCAGGTCCCTACAGAGGTCAATAAATTTCCTAGGATGCACGAACCCTAACACGCTCCACAACAAAGAAGGTTTGATCAATAAATTTAGCAATAAATCTATTTGCTTTACAACATATCGAAAGTCAGGGGTCTTGAAACAAAGGAACATTACTTAAAGGAGGCGTAGTAGAGAGAAGGTTTAAGAAGCACTGAGCTAGAGCAATCAGTCGGCGAGTTATGGCCGAAACTGCCTCAAAGCCGTATAAGTGATATTCGCATGTCACCGTGATCAGCACGGTCAAACGTGTGGTGTTGTTCATTCGTTAAAGTTTACAATGTCACTATTTAAAAATTTTTTAAGGAAACGTTCAAAGAGAAACGCTCTTTGCAGTTTGCGATATGAAAAAAATGGATACGTTTGGCGTCTGGTCCTTCGACAGGTTCCAGGCAGTGGTTTGATGACTGTGGCTCATTATAGCAAAAGCAATATTGACATAGTTACAAGAATTTGAAATACTAGTATAGATCTTCAAAAAGAATGAGAAAAATTTTACTTGATGAAGGAGCTTTTTTCTAAATTGTAATGAAAAATCTGGTGGACAATATAATTTATGATNCCAAGCCAGAGCACCNATTTTTCCTTTCTTCATTGCTTTTTCTAATCGTATTTTTAGCCTAGAATTTATTCAGTCTGCTATCCACCTTACACTCGCTTTTTGTGTGTTTTTTATTGTTGAAATATTTATAATCAAATTTTTATCNTTTTTCCATTCCTCCTTGTACTCGTATGTTAATAGCACTCGGTTTATGTGNAATTGCCTGTTGTAAGATGCTTGTTTACGTTGGTTCTATCATGCTCTTATAAGTTTCAGAGCGCTCTTGAAAGTACTGTAACTACTGCATCTTGTAGAAGTTTTCAGAGTTTCTACCTTGAATGTCACCGCTCAGTGTAGATCAAAAAGCTGATATAGTTTCCGTCGCCTGCTACTTTCCAGTAGGGTCAAATTTCCACTGGTAAATCCGTGGCGGTGGGTGCGGCAGGTAAACTCACTGTTTCAAATTTATCTACCGTTGATCTTGATAACAAGTTGAGGTGAAAACGAGTTCAGATTAGATGCGACTAGTTTTAAAAATGAACTTGTTATAAAGATGAGTTGCGTTGAAACGAGTGGAGTTAATCATGAATCGAACACACAGTACCGGATTGATATGGGCGGTGAATTTACAACGTCCAACTAACACGATCTTGTACGAAAACAGCAATTGTAAACTTGTTGCACAGGCCTGCTATACGCTTACACAACAGCCTAATAAAAGACGGCAGTTGCTGATCAAGATAGTTTTTTTTCTGACACATCCACAGGGTTTGAGATGCCACTGCGTTTTGGATGAGCTATTACAGCCGAAGCGTTAAGCGAGCTGTTGTAGATACTGATCTGAGTCATAACGAGTGGGTCGACGAAAGCTCCACGTTAGATTACAGAAATTGGTTTGCCCGTTTGAATGAGAGTAGCCTGCTCTACTCTAAGTTATTGATGGGCTGATGTGAATAACGTTGCTTTGTGCAAATTGCGATATAAATTGCACTGGATTTGGGTTTCAGTAATTGAAAGCATTTTACGCTTGCATCTTTAGAAGTAAAAGAGGAGCTCTGATACAGAGAATCTGACTTTGGCAGCAAATCGAAATTTCCAAAGCTACTGCTATCTCAAAACAAATCCCTGTAAGTTGCCGGGGTAAGTGGGGTTTGGAGGATCTGCAACGTGGACTCGGACTTCATTCTTGCGGTGCTTGTGTGAGCATAATCAACTCGCACAATTGTCTGGGATAAAGTTCTATTGTTTAAGCTGGAAAAGATGGAAGTAAAAAAATGTTTACTTGACAAAAAATTGCAACTTTTTTAGGTGTGCTTCCGTGATAAGAAAATTTCTCAAACAAAGAAGATTTTTTGTGAAACACAACAACTGTGCTACCTTTCCCTAGACTTGTAGTTTAATCCAAACAATATCAACCGGCAATAAACAAACTCGCGTTTCTGGACAAAATAAGCCTTTCGTTGGTTCCCGGAAGTATGCAATTCAGCATCAAGCCTGCCAGAAGTTACCGCAGATCATCAATTTAAAAAATAATCATTTTTCGATATTGACTCCATAACGCTATATTTCAAATAAATGCTGGAGCCGAGTTGCGTCTCAAACGCGTTACAGGCATTCACGAACAACTTCACGTCTTCGTAATTCTTAAAGTCCTTTTACCTTCAGGTATAGGATTTTCGTCAAATGCAGTATTTCTTCGCATACAAAAACATTTGTAAAAACACAAAGTGAACATTGCTATATTTCTCCAACTATTAAAATTGTGTTATTTCAAACAAAGATTTGAAAATAGTGTAAAATCAAGGCTGTATGGTTTTGTGTAGACTGCCATTTTCAGCAAAAGATGATGCGATATGTGTCTAGAAATTTTCCAGTTGTTGAACAAGTCCGGGACGGAGATGCCTCATCAACACTCAACTCCTAAGCACAAGTAGCTCTACTTCTTCTGACTCTACAGGATTTCGATTTTGCTTGTTTTTCGTGTTGTACGAGTGATATCTAAGTAAGAACAGATATTGCAAAATTCGCTTTTTTTCACTCTCCACTTCCTGATGCACAGACCAATGCCAAGCTAATATTAAAACGCACGGTTTTGAAAAGCTGATCGCAAAACATAGAAAACACTATCAAGATTGCTTGCAGCTAACAGTGGAATATACAGTGAAATCATATGCAAAAAATCACACGTTCTGTTAAATGCAATAAATGCAAGCACATAAGTCTAAATGCATAATTTTCGTTTGCACTCGTTTATATAGTCTCATTCACACCAAAAATAGGCAACTCAAATTAAATTTCTTGATATTTGTTCTATTTATTTAAAACAAATTCTGCCACAGATTACCTCAACGTCTCAACATTTTGTTCAGGGAAATAGAGATTTTATCAAAGGGTTGTTCCAAACGGTTAAGTTACAGTGCATACTTTATTATAAGCGTAAAAAAGCGCTTAATCTGCTAAGGACAAGCAGTTGACAACCCGGAAAGTGTGTTTTATTTAGTTCTTAGCTCATGTTTGCTCTGCTGAAATACTTACATCGATCCGTTACATTGATTGATACTTGCCAATACATCTTTGTAGAGACCATGTAGAAATTGTATTTTGAAGGAAAACCAACAAGCCTGACTATTTGCAGTAATTTCTATGACGCTATACGCTGTTCCGATATATCATTATTGGATTTACGAAAGTAAGAACACCGCAGCAAAGCAGAACAGAGTTGACAAAGACAAAGCGAGAATCAAGCCTGACGGTTACTTGAAACAAAGCATATTGCAAAAACCTTACAATGCCAGCAACAAATTCGGTAATGCCAAACAGTTTTCCGAAGTGCTGGGAGGGAAATGCGAAGGCGATGAAGCTGGTTAAGCTTGCGAAAAGAAAGCCGCGGAAAAGCAGAAAAAACGCCATAGATGCGAACACATTGGGAATCAAAACGCACACGGATAGTAAAGTAGAGAGAGTGCATATCACAAAAATAGGAACACTGACACTGCGAAGATTTCTCTTGTGCTCGTCTCGCACCTTGTGCATTAAGTATTTCATAGATAAATCGGTAGCAAAACCACTTAGGGGAGACACGGCTATACCAGCTAATAAGACAAAGCCAAGCGGGTTAGTATAAAAGCGAACGCCATCAGGTCCTTCATATACTTCTATCCAACTGGCGAAGCTGTCCAAGACAAAATTGAAGCGCAATTAATTGACGTTAAAGCAAAAAGCGTTGCTCCAAAATAAACGCGATTGCAAACATTCTTTCAATGAAATATTCTCTTCTTGCTCGTCGTGTTCTACTGGTTTCAAAGGCAACGGAGTGTCATTTGCGTTCACAACATATTTCCTCCTTGCTTCAGAGCGCTCTGCAATCAATCCAAATGTGAAGTGTTCTGGCAAAGGAAATGGGATTAACTTTCTTGGCATCAAGAAAAATGTGCGTAGCCACGAGATAAGGGTCAGACACGTTATCGCAATCAGTATGTTCCCCCCTTCTAGAAATCCCCTCCTCCGTCGTAGATTATCTTTACCAGTAGAAAAGTCAAAGAGGACGAATCGTGGCTTCCACTGATTAGTGTTATACAGACAGAACGAAACTCTACCACTAGATTGCCCAGCTGCAGGTTGCTAAGCACAAACTGTATTCCCTCTATGCCCAGAAAAATGGCTGAAGCAAAAAGCAGCCAAGAAGTCTGCGCCGTCGAAAAAGTGAGCATGCTGTGGCGATGGCACGCATTGCCCAAGTTCCACATTTGTCTGAAATGATTCCAAAGGGGAAAATGGATAAAGTCAGAAGTGATGTTGATAGAGTGTAAATGAGGTTGAACTGCTGCATCATTTCTGGACAAGGTTCATCGGCGTCCATCGATTTACAAGATTCATTGACACACGAGCTGTTTTTGCACATTTATCGGAAATAGTCCTGGTCAGCGAAAACGTACTGCAAAGATGGCCATGCAAAGATCACGCCAGCAAAGAAAAGATTTTCTAAGACAGCAGTGACAATGCTTCATGTTTTTGTTACAAACATTACCGAAATTCAATCCAGAAGTCTTCAAGAGGCAACAGTTAACTGATGAAATCATATTTTTCTGGAAATATGGTTCTGGTTGATTGAATACTGTATCACTTTTGTTTCAGAGTATTTAAGAAAAGTACAGTTGAAATTAGAACTATTCTCTTGCCCTTACCATGTAAAAATATATTGCTCTGACCGTTAAGTTTGCTCTAAGTTTTTTAGAAAAGGCTTTATCAAGAGATATAAAAGTATGAAATATTTTAAGAATTCACAGCATTTCAACTCTGTTGTTTTTTGTCAATTAACAGGCTGAAACATAAATTTAAAATAAGTTAATAAATCCAACAATGCTTTCGTAAATGGTTCTTATGATGCCAAAACATGAGCTGAATGATTTCAGCAAAAATCGAGAGAAACTCGCTCCAACCGCAAAGACGTAGTTCACATAACAATCATTACAAAACATCCTTGCCATCGCTCACCAAACCATGCTTTACTTAAACCTTTGCGTTTATGGCTAAAACTTTGTGATAACTTTTTGCGTTATTTCAATTACTCACTTGTATGCCTTGTCCAACTCCTATTTTGAAAAAGAACGTGCAACTAGAAACGCGCTGCTTATATGTAAAACTACTTGGGATGCGTCCCTTTAATATTCCTGTATGACTTTTGTTAAATTACAGAGAGCTGTGTTTATTGTTATAAACGCAAAATTCAAAACACTCGTTAGAGCATGCTATGAAATTCGCTTTTAAAAGCAGGTCCAGTGAAGTAATAATTTTTCAAACAGGAGACATGCGTTTTGACATAACATGCCTATAGAGCGTGCAATCTGGATGTACTTCAAGAATGTGTTGGAGCACAAGCAACAGTATAGTGAACCTGCGGTCGAGCGTGGAATCTCTGTTGTTGCTTGCACTTGCGGACTTGGCGTTATTTCCATTGCGTGTTCGCATCTCCCATAAGGAGCCGCAAAAATGTGTGAGGGAAGAAAAATAAAAAGTTAAAAGTAACTTTTGGCATAATAGTGCTTATGGATATTTTTAAGTTGTGAGCAAGTTTTTCATGCTTTTACAAACTACAGGACAGAAGAAGTTACCTTGAAGTGTGATTTTCCATGTGGCAAGGGAACTAGTTTTTTTTATCCAAGCAAACGTCCTTTTTAACAAGAAATATATTTAAAAAACAAACTGCAGTTGTGACTTTCATCAGATCTTCAGACACAGTTTTTGTTTCAGACAATATATATTGGGCTTTGCTAAATTAAAATGCAATGAAATGACACCTCACAATTGCAACATGATGTCGCTCGGGGTTCTCCAATCTTTCTGTCTACACTTCTGCCCATAATAATAGAAATGTATAACGATATGTTTTGTTAGGGACAAATCCAGGCAGAGTAGTTTGAAGAAAGCCTGGAAAGCTCGCTGCCTTGACTAATACGGTATAACAATCTCTCAAATATTTTCCATTTGCTTTAGCCAATCTTTACTAGCCTGGACACATTGGACCATTTTCTCCATTTTGCAATGAAATTTGCACAATCAGGTAGGCTACAGCTTGTCTGAATATTCGGAAATTACAGGAAATTACGTAGAGTTGGTAAGTTGGTCACACCAAAAGATGTTCAAACCGGAATTTCTGCATAAATGTCTGCTTAAGTCGGTAGTGTTCGTAAATAGTTTTCCTTTCGTTTTCATTTCCAGTATTTCCAAGCTGTGGCAAACTTCACGTAGGTTCAAAATGGACTTAAGTTCACAACCCGAAATCGGGGCAAAGTGAGCGTTTTTACGAAATTGCGAAAACTGGAAAAAATAAGATCTTTCGATGTTACTCAAGGTTTGTGAGTCGTAGCACCCAATATTGACTGAGATTAAAAAAAACATGAGTTGAGCTGATGTGCATTGTTTGTTGCCCAGGGATGTAGTGCTAACAAAGAGGTGTGGGAACGCACCCAAAAAACCAGCCAGCTGCAAACAGGTTCAAACTCATTTCAAAGCAGCATTTAATGACGTACTCACTTTCATTTCACATGAAAAAGGTGTGGGAACGCCGTCCCCATGTGTTCCCGCTCCACTACACCCCTCTTGATGTCACAAATAGTAATTACACAACCATTTGTCAGTATATCCATTTGTAGATCTTAGCATGACAGCTGATTGTGATTACTATAGAAACAAGCTATACAAGTTTTGACGAGGCCCTGAGAAGCTAGGGAGCTTGGTATCAGTTTTCGTACCCCTGGAAAATTTTTCTCGGAGGCCCTGACTGTAAATGATGTGAGTTGATACTGTGAAGTTTTCATGTTTCAAGTTTGTTTCATGCTGTAAAGTTTACAAGGCTCCGTTCTAATAAATTTAGAACGTATATAAAAAATTGAAAATTAAGACGCTGAACAACACCTTCCACACATGGTGGCATGAACAACAATTTTTTGGGATTTTATTGCAATTAGATAACATTTTTCAACACAATAAATGTTACCATTGTTTACATATGGCAATGCAGAATATTGATTGCTAGTTGAGGGCATAAGGCTTTTATCCCACAGTGACTCTCTATTTTCAGAATTGCGTTTATTTACCTCGTCATTTATATGATTTGGTAATTAAGAGGTGTTTAAATAATAGCAATTTCCAACCCAGGGCTGAGAAATCTGTCAGTTTGCAATTCATCAAAAAGATGGAGATACCCACATCAACGAATTTGCATGGCAATATGTTGCCGCCTTGAATTTAATTTGTACGCGAAGAATTCCAGGAGCGCGACTCGCGCATAAATTTATTTGTTACTGATGTTTTACGATTGGTAAATCAGGCATACAGACACCTTAACTCGTTTACAAAGTTGCGTTTTGTAGTCTTAACATTAAGACTTGCTGTTTGTACGCTGTTTGGGAAAAACAAGATCAAATTTGAGCAAACAATCTTTGCATCCCAACATTTATGCACTCCTGTACGCTTATGGTTTGCTGTCGCATTTATAACTATTGTCTTATCAACATGCAACTGTAAATCTTGAGATCTTTCCATAAATATTTTCACTACACGGACAACTTTTGCTCCGTTGTTTTTGTTTTTTCATGTCAAGCATTTGCAATATCTGCTTGTTTTGGAACTTTTTAGCAAAGCATAAAACTCACCACAATCGCTTGTACTCAAAATCGAAATCTGACACTTCCTTTTCCAACAATTCCTTTCTCTGCTGTGCAATGCTCTTCTGATAAAAAAAAATTAGCGCTTCTGCAAAACGAGGTACTGTCAGTGCACTGCCTTTGTTTTTGGACTAATTTAACTTCCTGCTGTTGAGCAAAAACAGTAATGCTGTTCTTTTTGCTACTCATGTTANTTTCGTTGAANAATNGGTGGGCGAAATGTTGGCTGATAATAAAATATAATCACCAGAAGAGCTTATTCANCTGTTTGTTTGATTAAAAACAGTAATTTTGGTAATTTTAAGTAGTGTAAAATGGGTTGTAACTAGCATTGTTGGGACTTANCACACATACCCAAAGCAGCAACGGTCTTAGTGCAAGAACCCATATTAGACGCAAATAAAGCTTTGAAATTTTGCTGATGATTCAAAACTGCTTCATGGACGAAATCACACACAAAATCTACGAGAAAGCATCACTTCATTTAGTTTTGGGGGAGAAAGTCTTGCTAAATCTGAAACTCCATCACAGAGAGACTCATGCATGATTGCAGCATTGTCCGATAACTTCAGAGCTGGGACTTGCTTTGATAAACCCAATCTGAACTTTCTTAGCTTTTTCTGCATAATTGGAGACTTGAAACGTCTGTTTTACGAGGATCAGCTGCCTATACACTTAAAATCAGGGGTGTCAAACTGGCGGCACGCGGGCCACATCTGGTTCGCCATGCNCGGTTTTGTGGCGGCGACATGCCAGTTTTGTGCTTGCATTAGGTTTGACAGATACTTTGTACTTGTTAATTTGTCGTCTTAATGCAAATTCCACGCAATGAATTTGTATGCAAATTTCAAGGAACATTGTAAATGGGCCAAAAAGTAATAATTAGGTTTTGGTGGGAATCTGGGTTATCGTCTGCATCCAGAAACCATCTCACCACTTTTTGCAGACCTT